>PDWI01003882.1_pt1 | contig 20622 bp, 10 predicted proteins | sample 1430891 | NCBI WGS metagenome assembly PDWI01 (sample SAMN01162508, study PRJNA174530) | Oral metagenome, whole genome shotgun sequencing project. | biome: Marine environment; feature: Marine mammal; material: Swab sample of the gingival sulcus; isolation source: swab sample of gingival sulcus... | reverse complement strand
ACTGGTATGCGGGTGCTTGCGATATTTGAAGGCCGTGATGCTGCCGGTAAGGGCGGTACCATAAAGCGGTTTCTGGAGCATTTGAACCCAAGATATGCCCGGGTTGTCGCCCTGACAAAACCCAATGAGACAGAAGTAGGCCAATGGTATTTTCAGCGATATATCCCTCATTTGCCTACAGCTAATGAGCTGGTGCTGTTTGATCGCAGCTGGTACAACAGGGCCATGGTCGAGCCTGTCATGGGATTTTGTACCGATGAGCAGAATAAAAGGTTTCTCAAGGATGTACCGCTGCTTGAAGAGTTACTGGTAAAAGACGGAATCAAGCTGTTTAAATATTATTTTTCGGTTTCAAAAGATGTACAGAAAAAGCGTTTTGATGCGCGCAGGGAAGATCCCCTGAAGCAATATAAACTCTCTCCTGTGGATAATCTTGCCCAGAAATACTGGGATCAGTATTCAGTGAGAAAGTTCCAGATGCTTTCTGAGACCAACCGAACTATAGCCCCGTGGACCATTATCCGTTCAGACAATAAAAAGCTGGCCAGGCTGAACTGTATGAAGCATCTGTTGTCGAGTCTTGATTATAAAGATAAGGGCGGTAAGAAACTGCTGAAATATAATCCGGATATTGTTGTCTCAGGTATTGATGAGATCAAACATATGGAAGAGAATCTGTTGAAACCTGGCAAATTGCATGGGTAAGCTTTGTAGCTGATTACTGAGTGAACACGAAAGCTCCAGCATGTGCAGCTGGAGCTTTCGTGAAATTTCATTTTGTGACTGGATTAAAAATCCACCAGTTCCACGTCAAAGACCATTGTCGCGTTGGGCGGGATTGGACCGCGGCCTGATGGGCCGTACCCCAGATGCGGAGGGATAATAAGGATTCGTTTTTCCCCCTTTTTCATGGAGAGGAATGCCTCGTCCCATCCTTTTATAACCCTGCCGTTGCCTACAGGAAACTGGATAGGCTGATTTCTGTCATAAGAGGAATCAAATTTTTCCCCGTTGAGCAGTTTACCAGTGTAATGAGCCGTTATATTTGCTCCTTTAGCAGGAGTCTCTCCGCTGCCTTCTGCTACAACAACATATTTAAGCCCTGTGGGCGTGGTAATTGCGTCAGGCCATTTTTCTTCGATTTCCTTTTTTGTCTGAGCAAGCATTTCAGCTTCTTTTTCCCGCTGATGAGCAGAAATATTCTCCAGGTATGTATCAAATGCCGCCTGGTCACTTTTGAAAGCCATTGCCTTATCACCAAGACGCAAGATCGTCACACTGTTGATTGTATCACCCTGCTCAATTTTGTTTACTACATCCTGGCCTGATACAACGTGACCGAATACAGTATGTTTGCCGTCCAGCCATGGAGTCGGTACGTGGGTAATGAAGAACTGGCTGCCATTTGTTCCCGGACCGGCATTGGCCATAGAGAGAATACCCGGGCCTGTATGTTTCAGGGTCTGGTCGATTTCATCGGGGAAGGTATAGCCGGGGCCTCCTGTGCCGGTACCGAGCGGACAGCCGCCTTGAATCATGAAGTCAGGGATAACACGGTGGAAGGTCAATCCATCATAGAATTTTGTGCCGGTGGTTCCTGCGTCGCCGCCAATTTCCTTTGTTCCTTCGGCAAGTCCCACAAAGTTGGCAACGGTAAGCGGTGTTTTTTCAAACTCAAGCATACAGATAATCTCACCTTTAGTGGTGTCAAATTTGGCGTAAAGACCATCTTTTAATTGTGTGTCAGCCATTATTTTCTCTCCAGATAAAGTTAACAAAAGTGTACTCAAAATTACTAAAAGCTTGCCTTTATGCATAATTCCTCCGGTTGCAAATGGACTTTGTTCTTTTTGATTAAATGTACATACGGTTTTTAAGGTGCGGTTTCTCTGCACCGTTTTCTCATCCAGTAGCCTGGAACTGTATCGGCTTCATACTAATCACTATTTTGGAAAGTGCATGCAGGAAAGTTTTTTTTTCTTGCATATTTCAATTGTTTTTGTTTGATGATTGCATAGTGGCTGTCCACTCAGCCATGCCTCTTACTTTTCTAGTATTCCAAGAGAGTTTTTTGTGATGTTTACCGTGTATCGTCTGTTAGCTGGGCTGCTTTTTTATCTGATGCTGCCTTTTCTTCTAATCTTTGTGCTCGTTACGGGCAAATATAGGGAGGGCTTGTTGCAGCGATTTGCAATATACCCTGTAAAAAGAAAAGAGAGGTCGGGAGGACAGAGGTTCTGGGTTCATGCAGCTTCTGTAGGCGAAGTTCAGGTTGCCATTGCCGTCATAGAAGCCTTGCGTCAGAGAGATGCTGAGTGTGAAATCTTTCTTACCACAATGACTGTCCATGGGAACAGGGTTGCCCGGGAAAAGGTTCCTGCCGATGTGGATTGCCTGCTCTCTCCTCTGGACGTACCAGGGATTGTGGAAAGAGCGGTTCGGGCATTTGCGCCTGATGTGTATATTTGTCTTGAGACGGAATTGTGGCCTCTTCTCATTCATGCCTTATCCCGGGAAAGAGCTATCGTTCATATGATCAATGGTCGTATATCTGAAAGATCATATACATCCTATCAGAAGATTAAACCAATTGTAAAAAACTGTCTGTCGCTGTTTGCAAAAATAGCAGTTATTTCTGAAAAAGACCGGATGCGTTTAATAAATCTGGGGGCATCATCTGAAAAAATTCAGGTGTTCGGAAATATCAAATATGATTTTCCTCTGCCTGAAAACCCTGAACAGGTAAGAAAGACATACACGGAACTCCTTGATTGCTCGAGTGTACCTGTATTCATCGCAGGCTCCACCCATTCAGGAGAGGAAGAGCTGCTGATCGAATATTTTACCACGCATCTGCAGAAAAAAAACTGGCTGTTTCTTCTCGTCCCGCGTCATATTGAACGGGTAGGGGACATAGAAAAACTTTTAGCAGGGAGAGGTAGTCGCTGGCAGAGGCTGAGCGGTATCAAACGGGATGGACGGGACAGGAGTATACAGATCATAGTGGTTGATTCCATGGGAGAACTTGCGATGCTCTACAGTGTTGGTTCGATCAATTTCTGCGGGGGGAGTCTTGTTGATAGGGGGGGCCATAATATAATGGAGATTGCGCAATGGTATAAAGCACCTTTTTATGGACCAGAGATCAGTGATTTTGCAGACGCTGCACAGTTGCTGGAAGAGGCTGGCGGCGGTTTCAGAGGGGCAGACTATACTGATCTTGTTGAAAAAATAAATTACTACTCCAAATTTCCTCAGGAATACAAGGATGCTTGTGCTGCTGCCGGGAAAATAGCCGGTTCATTGCAGGGTGTTTGTAAAAGACAGGTGGATTATGTTTGCAGAAATATTTCGTGAATTATGCTCCGGTCAAGATAGCCATGTATGATGTGTACTTTAAAAAATGTCTTTTTACCTGATATGAACATCTCTTTAATTGGTGTCAATGCCAGGTTTACTCACTCCTGTCTGGCGTTGTTTTATTTGCGCAATGAGTTAAACAGATACTGTCCTGCTGCAGATGTGAGCATAGCGCAGTATTCCATAAATGATCCCTACTTTGAATTGATCCTGCGTATCAGTGAGAAGCGGGCGGATTATTATTTTTTTTCTGCGCTTATATGGAATTCGGAGATTATCACAAACATTATCAAGGATCTTACAGCTATTCAGCCGCAATGTTTCTGCGTCGTAGGGGGGCCACAGGCAAAGATAGTCGTTCGGGAGTGTGGAAGTGATAGAGCCATCTGTGTTGAAGGCTATTTTGAACAGGTTCCCCTGGACTTTTATCTGGATATGCAGATGAAAACATTGCGGAGCACCTATGTCTGTGACAGGGAGGTTACGGCATTTTCAGCGCCTTTTCAGTCTGGTGATTTTGACAATGCTCTTGCCAATCGCCATATCTACTATGAAAGCTCACGAGGGTGTCCATTTTCATGCAGTTATTGCCTTTCAGCAAATGATACCCGGGTGATTCACAAAGAACTCCAGGTGGTGGAGGCGGAGCTTACAGAGATATTGCAGCATAATCCCCGTGAATTGCGATTTGTCGATAGAACCTTTAATGACAACAGCAAAAGAGCTCTTGCCATCTGGAAAATATTGGCTGGGGCAAATGACAACTGTAAATGTCATTTTGAGATTAGTCCGCATGGCTTCACAGAAGAGATGTATTCGCTGTTAGCGCATCTTCCTCCTGGAAAATTTGAGTTTGAGATCGGTATACAATCAACACACAGGAAGACACTTCAGGCTATAAAACGATCGACAAATATTTCAGCGGTCCGCGAGGTTGTTCGGCGTATAGCAAGGCTTGAAACTGTCTTTTTACATGTGGATTTAATACTGGGGCTTCCCTATGAAACTGAAACGAGTTTTTATCAGTCTTTTCGTGATGTGTTTTATATGGAACCTCACTACATTCAAATGGGGTTGTTGAAGGTGCTACCCGATACTCCGCTTGCAGGGTGTATGGAAGAGTATGGGATGGTGGTGAGTAAAAAACCACCCTATTCACTCTATTGCAATAAATGGATGAATACTGAAATGTTGGGTCGTTTGTACTGGTTTGGAGAATGTGTCGAACGTTTTGTTAATAACCGTTACTTTGTATCCCTCTGGCGATATTTCCGAAAACTGGAGATTGAGATTGCTGCCTTTTTTCAAACACTAACAGATGAAGGGCGACAGGCAGGTTTTTTTGATGGACCTGCCAATCAGGAGCGGTTAACGAAAATGCTTGTTCAGGTTACAAAAGGCAGGGGTGACACTGAATTAATTTTTTCCCTGTTACGATATGACTGGATGCGCTGTGGGCATAAGTATCTTCCGGAATGTTTACAGAAGGAAGGAGAGCGCAGTTTCAAGGATGTTAAAAGAGAGGTGTTTTCTATCCAGAGAGATGGCGCGGCGAAAAACAGTGATGAAAGAACATACTTGTTCAAAAAAGGCATGTTTATGCAGTTCTCTTCAGAGGTGCTCGTTGAACTGGGATATGAAGTGGAGCCAGGGGCTCATTATGTCTGCTTTTTGCCGGAGAGAGAACACTCATTATTCCGTCACAACAAGGTGATTATTTTTTAGCTGGTATAAAAATTTGCCGGTATGGGTAATAATTACTCCCTGTAGTATCCTGTAAAGTACAAATAATTGAATTTTTTCTGGTGGTTGTTTTATATTTTTTTTGGTTAAAACATCGAAAATTAAACAAGAAAAGTAAAATAAGGTTGTTTTTTTCTATTTGGCATGGATTGTGCAATAGCTAGGATATCTTATCTCTTCTCTCCTTTTTTTGGGAAAAGCCGGCTTTGTTGTAACGGGGCTGGCTTTTTTGTTTCCAGGTGATATGATACTTTCATGAAACAATTAATTCCTGTTTTTCTTGAACGATGTAAAAGTTATTATCATACACATACGCTGAAAGCCTTTTTTGCAACAGTCTTTGAGCAGAGGTATTCTTCTTTACGCGGTCAGAAAGTATTAATAAAGCCAAACCTTATTTCTCCCCGGAAAAAGGGAATTGCTACTACTCATGGGCTTTTTCTTTTGGCTTTGATAGATTTTCTTGTTGATTGTAGAGCCAGGGTAGATGTTGGTGATTCTCCTGCTTTTGGAAGCGCCGAAAGAGTGCTTGAAGGGATTGGTCTTGCAGGTGAGCTTCGCAGACGGAATGTTTCCATTGTTGAATTCGATAAGGTGGTTAACAAAACTACTCCAGATGGCCTGAATGTTGGTATTTCTGCCGCAATATATGATTATGATTTGCTGGTGAATGTTCCCAAGGTAAAGGCCCATTGCCAGATGTATGTCACTCTGGCCGTAAAAAATATCTTTGGTGTTGTCAAGGGTATGCGAAAGTCACTTTTCCATATGCAGCTTGGTGACAGAGACGGGAAGTTTCCGGCCCTTCTCCTCGATTTGCTTCCACTGATCCCGGATACGTTTACCGTGGTGGATGGTATTGTTGCGATGCATAGGGATGGTCCCATTCGTGGTGAACCTCTCAATCTTGGTCTTGTTGCCGCAGGTGAAAATATACTGGCCGTAGAACGTGCTCTACTGGAGGTGCTGGAAATTAATCCTTTTGCCAGTCCGGTTTATGCGGAAGCTTACAAGAGGAAGCTTGAAGGTGTTGATATAGAGAATATAGCCTTTCCACTTTTGAATCCGGATGCTTTTCATGGTTCCGGGTTTTGTCCTCCAGATAGATTACAGTCTGTCAGATTCAACCCATTTCGTTTTTTACACGGTAATATGAAACGTTTAGTGTTACAATTAGCTGATAGTCAAAAGAAACATGTACTCTGAAAAAAACATAATCCTGGCCTCCTCATCTCCGAGAAGACAGCAGCTTTTACAAGATATTGGTCTGACTTTTACCATATCTCCTCCTTCAATTGACGAGACGCCGTATCCTCGTGAATTACCTGAAAACTATGTGGAGCGTGTAGCTCGTAGCAAATGGGAGATGGTTTCTGGCTGCCACCCTGGAGCGTGGGTGCTGAGTGCTGATACAATTGTGTATCTTGATGGCAGGATACTTGGAAAACCATATGACTCGGAAGATGCATTGCGGATGCTTATGACTTTATGCGGGAAAACGCATGTTGTTGCAACAAGCTATGTCCTTGGTGAGAAAAAAAACCTTATGCAGAAAACTATTAAAACACAGGTGAAATTTGCGCATTTTTCTGAAAGAATGGCAAGATTGTACGTTGATACAAAAGAGCCTTTTGATAAGGCCGGAGGATATGGAATTCAGGGAAAGGGGGCGTTCCTGGTGGCTTCACTGCAAGGTTCCTACACCAATGTGGTGGGGTTGCCTATGGCTGAAGTCATGGAATCGTTACACTATTTTGGAATAGTAGAATAAAATGTTTGATAGAGGTTCAAGATACTTTCTATTCCTTGAAAAAAGTGGTTTAATAGTAGTAAAAGTAGACGTAACTATGTATAATAACAAATTTTAGTTATCCCTGGTAATAAATGAAGCAGATTGAGCTGGGTTAAGCATCGGTGTATTTTCGTATTTCCTGACTATAGAATGACAGAAAGGCGTCTGGTAATAAGGGGAGAATCTTTTGAAATTCTTGATTATGGAGCCTTGCGATGGCAGAAATTGATAAGTATACCTTAATGTATGATGTATTGAAAAATTTCAATACTGCCGTCATCACGACAAAATTATACCCTTCTTCTTCTCCACAGGTAAAAAGTGCCGAGGAAACAGGCTATAATACGCTGATGTCCTTCATCAAACGTTTTGGTTCTTTAAGCCTCTCTTTTGAGGAAGATGACCCCCGATTATGTGGGCTTCCCATCAGCCAAAAAACCTTGGGCAAGATACCAGGCTTTGAGGTATACCAGCAGCTTCGCCTGTTGCAAATGAGCCATTTTGTCGTTGATGGTCGTATTAATAAAAGGCTTTTTCGCCAGTTGCTTGTCTTTTTTACCACTTCTCCCAAGCTTATTCAGAGTGAAGGCGGTGGCAGGAATTACGCATTAAATCTAGGGGTCAATGAATTCTTCCCGACGGAATATAGTGATGACAATACTGAGTTATTCAGCGATGTTTTTGCGGATGTTTTGCGCCAGCTCTTTGAAGAAAAAAGCATTCGCAGTGAACATTTAAATTTATTTGTTCAGCCCATCAATACTCGGGATGAAGGCGGGCAGAGAAAGGTGGCAGCGTTGTCTGGCCTTCTCCATGACAAAACTTCCTTTTCAGCCCTGGTTCTCGGAGGGTTTTCTTCTGTCTGTAAGGGAAATTGCCGGATCGGTGGTGTCACTTTTCCCAGATCGCTTCCCATTATTCTCAATAATATAGAAACAATTGTTTTAGAGAGGGATAAAGACAGGCTGGCGAAGGAATGCAGCTTACTGTTTGTCTCGAAACTGGATGACTTTGCTCTTCATATCCTTTTCCTTCAGGATTTGACTTCTTCATTTGGTGAAAGATTGTATCATCATCTCTTGCGGGTTATCGGCAGGAGATTTGATGCGGTTGCTGAATTGATGAGTAAAGAACAGAAAACGCTGGAAGTCGATCTTGGTACAGCTTCTGAGCAGTATTTACAAGTAAAGAAAAGGGTCGAGCAGTTTTTTGCCACAGAGCAGGGACAGCAATATAATTTACGGACAAAAACGAAACAGTTATTGGAAAGTGGCGAGAAAGAGAGACAGGTCAAACGGATAGAGGCCGGAGTTAAGGCCTTACTGCAGGGGGATGTTTCCCGATTTTATTCACGAGAGGTTTCAGAACAGTTACCTGTAACCATCGATGCCCTTATCAATAAAAAGAAGGAAAAACTGGCAGCCCGGATCATTGAGCAGCTTGTGCGGGAAATTGCAAAAAGCATTGAGCGGGATAAACGAAATGAGCTGATACGTTGTCTTATCGAGATTGGCCAACACCTGGTTAATAATGAAAAGTGGGCATGGCTGGAAAGATTGTCATCTCCGTTAATGGCATGGCTGAAAGATGAAGATGAAGCCAGTGTGTCAGTGGAAAAGGCAGCGGAGGTCCTTCTCTGTCTCCAGAATTACTATTTTAATGAGGAGATGTATGATAAGGCTGAAACGATTCTCTCATTCTTCTTTCTGATAAGAACCGGAAAAATACAAAAGAATGAATCCTTTGTTTCGCTTGTGGGCAAGGTACAGGATATGAGTATCGAAAAGACCGAGCTCGTTTCTCTGCTTGAAAAAGTGACTAACGGTGATGAGAATGCCCTGCATTTTGAAAAACGTCTCATCCTCTCTGGTACGGTGTCTGCGAGATTTCTCTTGAAGAAACTTTTTACCCTCGAAGAAAAAGAGAGTCGATTAAAAGTCATTGCTCTTCTATCGAGAATGGGGGCTGTCTTGCCACCTCTGCTCATAGAAAAACTCAATGAACCCATGCCATGGTTTGCTAAACGTAATTTGTTGAAGCTTTTGGCTGCGACCGGAGCTGAACGAGATATACTGCCAATAACAGATTATCTTAATCATGAGGATATCCGGGTTCAGCAGGAAGCCTTTGGCTGTATTCTGAAGTTGAGTGGTGAGGACAGGAAAACGAACCTGCTCGATGCACTTACTGTTGCCAACGGGGCTATGAAGGAGCGGATCGTTCGTGCGCTTATACCGCTGGCAGACGGTCATGTGGTCAGTGTTGTTCTCGATATGGTAAAAGATTGGAAATATTTTCCTGAGGAGACATGTTATCCGTTGCTGGTTCAGACCTTTCATCTCCTTGGTCGAGTTCACAATGATGAAAGTGAGAATTTTATTGTTGAATTCCTTGCAATGGAGGGGGAGAAAGGAACAAGGAAAATACCTGGACAGGTCTGGGCTTCTGCCCGGGAAGCGTTACGACGAATACAGCTGCGTAAAAGCAGCGGAGAACCTGGCGGTCATAAAGCCTTAGAAGGGGAAAAGACAAAAAGACAAAAAGACGGGACATACATTACCTCTGATCCTGATGAAATAGAAATTCATAACAAAATCCAGATGGGCATGCATGATGAGGCTGGTGATGAATTGTTACTGCTTGTTGAAAAAATGGTAGAAAAACAACAATTCAGAGAAGCTGAGTTGCTGCGGAAATGGCTTATGCAGATTGATAGTAACGCTCTTCATAAAATCATGCGGGCCACAGAAATTATTGAAGACGGTAAAAGCAGAGGTGTCCGTAATGATTATCTGCAGATATGGTCATCTCTTCAGGACTCCTTGACTACGGAAGAATTTAATGTCTTATACTACTCTATGGATCACCTGCCCTATGCCGAAGAGGATATACTGGTGTCCCAGGGGGAATATCTTCCAGCGCTTTTTTTCGTCAATCATGGAAAGATAAAGATCTTCTACAAGGATAAAGATGGGGAAGTTTTTATTAAGAATTTTCTGCCGGGAGAGATTTTTGGAATAGAAACCTTTTTTGATTCCTCTTACTGGACGGTGAATGCGGCATCTCTGACAAGCTCGGATGTATCTGTATTGCAATTGAGTAAAACAATGAACTGGGATGCAGATTACCCTGAACTCAAGGCCAAGTTACAGGATTTTTGTGATCGCAACAGAAATACTATTGCCAGGTCAATCAAAGAGCATCATGCATCTCGAAGAAAATATGAACATCTGAAATTACAAGGGAATGTGGTAGTCGACATTCTTAAAGAAAATGGCAGTGAGAGCGGTGCCCAGGTGCGAGGAGAACTCTTCGATATTTCGCAGGGAGGAGCTTCCTTCAGGTTACGAATAACGAATAAAAAAAATGCAAGGCTATTGCTTGGCAGAAAAATATGTGCTCATTTCCATTCGACAAGAGTGGAAAATGAGAGTTTTAAAGTTGAAGGAGTATTGATTAGTGTGCGCTTTCTCTATTCCGTGAATAATGAGTACTCAGTTCATATTCGTTTTGTTGAGCCTGTGAAAAAAGAAGATATCACTGGTATTATTGATGCCTGTTCCCGGTAGAAAATGTTTTCCTTTATTTCGATTCGTTTTCCTTATAGTCCGAAAGAAAGAGAACTTGTATGTTCATAGATAAATAGAATAATGTTTATAGCGGAATTCGTACCCGTACGGAGTTTTTGCAGACATTTGCATGTGAAAAATGTTGTCAGGTATGAATTTGTTGTTTTTAAATTGTATTTTGCATGATTAGAGAACTTGAAAAACTATCACGGCTGCGTTCGTTTAACTCTGTGATGATTGTTACAGTACAGGGTGATGCCCTTTATTGTTCTAACCATAATCAAGATATTGTTATTTCACGAAAAACGGCTATGCTGCGCAATCTGTTGAAACAGATGCATCATGCTGTAAATGTGCTTTTCAGCTTTGAGAAGGGGGTCGGGCTGGTCAGTGGCAATTCTCTTGGCTACGTGGTTCTTTTTCTCAACGATGGCTCTGAAAAAGAAAGAGCAAGTATACTGCTTGAAGAACTGAAAAGACTGTGTGATAGTGACCAGTTTAAACGCAATATGCTGCTCTCAATTCTTGCAGCTACCCATGTTTCGATGAAGCCACGGGTAACACGGGAGCTTGCCTCGTTTGCTGATGAGACAGTCTGCAAACAATTACTTGAAATTTTAAAAAAGGTTGACGTTGCCAATCTCCCGGGAATGACAGCGTTTATCCATGAAGTTTTTATTGTGCTTGGTCTTTGCTGTGGTCAAGAGAGCGTCAGCGTCATTCAGGATTTTTTGAAGCGAGGCAAAGAAGCAGGCACGCTGGAAATACATCTGGAGCGTTCTGCCCAAAACCTCTGTAAACAGCTGGCTGAAAAGAAAAAAAAGAATAATCTGGCTCCGTCTGCTCAGGACAGAAATAACGCTCCTCATGCTGGACAACATGATAAAATCACAGTGCTTGTTGAGGCTGGGAAGCTGGAAGAGGCCGGGCAGCTGATTCTCGAAGAAATTAAAAAGGCGGTGAGCATCAATCAGTTTATAAAGGCTGAAAAATTACGGCAAAGACTTATTGCGGTTAATCCTTCCATGTTAACAGAGATCATTCGTGCCGCTGAGATAATAGAAGAAGCTCAGTTAGCTACCATTCCTGTGGATTTTAAAGAGACGTGGGGTGGGTTGGTTGAAATTTTGGCCGATGATGAATTTGCCGGCTTGTTTCATCACCTGAAGTATCAGAAATGTAAAACCGGAGAGGTTTTGGTTGTTCAGGGAGATTTTTCTTCTAGACTCTATCTTGTACAAAGTGGAAATCTACAGGTGTATGGCAGTTCCGAAGGTAAGGAGGTTGTTATACGGGTCGCCGGAGGCGGAGATGTGGTAGGGGGTGCCTCCTTTTTTGAATCATCGGTCTGGACTTTCAATGTAAGGAGTTTGGGAGCAGAAATCTATATTCTCGGTAAGAAACAGTTTAATGCTTTAATTGAGGCGTATCCCGGTATTGAGGCAAAACTCCTTGAATTTTGTTTAGCAAGGAAAAGTTCAGAGAATATATTCACCAGAAAGGAAAGAACCAGGCGAAAATTCAAGAGGATTGCACTGAGCGGTAAAATCCTGATGGCTTTGTTGGCCAGAAATGGCAAAGAGACAGGGCCAGGAATAAAAGGTGATCTTTTTGATATTTCTATGGGGGGAATTTCTTTTTGTCTCAATATTTCAAGGAAAAAAAATGCCGAGCGCCTCTTTGGCAGCAGGGTTAAACTAAAGATTCCTAATACGGATAAGAGCAAGGGTGTCAGCAGTGTCAAAATGGGACGAATAGTTGCTGTTCGCGGACTTCATTTAATAAGCAATGAATATTCCATTCATGTTGAATTTGATACTGTTCTGTCGTATCCGGAATTGTATGCAATCAGCGGTCAGGCCTGATAACCGTATGCAAATGTTCGTTGAAAAAATCTACAGGAAGTATCTGCCGGATGCGGTGAGCCGTGGTGGAATGATGGTGGCGAACTGTCCATTTTGTAAGGCAAAATATGGGGAGGAGAAAGGGCGTATTCAAATTATTCTCAATCCGAAAAGCTATTTCAATGGCTTTTTCAGATGTCAGTCAACCTGTCAGGAATATGGTTTTGTATCCTGGTTTTGCGCACTTTTAGGCGTTGAAGATAATGATGATAGAGAGACTGCTGCAGAGGCAGAGTCCTATTTGGAATTACTCGATAACCTTCCCGGTAAAACAATTAATGGTGACGTGGAAGACAATGTGCTCAAGCTGCAGGAAGAATCTCTCGCATTTTTTCTTGATGCAAAAATTCACGATGAAACCTTACGTCGTCTGCATGTGGGATATAACGGCAGGTATCTTGTTTATCCATATCAGCAGTGGGATAACAGCTTTTATTCTGCCCGCTGTGTACATCCTGACAATCCGGCTGATTTTTTCTGGTTTGGCGATGCAGAATTTGAGGGCGGCAAATCCGGTTTTTTTAACCTTGTTGATCTAAAGAGATGTAAAAAAGGTACGCTGTTTATCTGTGAGGGCGAAGAAAATCTCGTTGTTCTCAATCAGTTAGGATTTCCAGGTGTTGGTTATTCCGAGACCTCCGTGCTGGAACAGGCAAACCCAAAGTGGTTTTCATCGTTTTCGACAGTATTCATCCTGCCAAAAAAAAACGAAAATTCATATCAGGCAGCAAGGTACTGTGCCACTCAAATTGGTTTCAAGGTACGCATTATCACATGGCCTGCGCAGATGGCCGATGGAGACAGTCTTTATCAACTGGCTAGAACCAGTGAAGCGGGTGAAACGGGGCGTATCTTTGGTGATATTCTGCGAAAAGCCCGGCCTTTTTCTCCTTTTTCAACACCGGATAATGAGTTCAATGCCTTTCTTCAGGCATCTGAACTTCGGCAAAGCGATGAGTACAGCAACCTCAAAACAGGATTTCAGCTCTTTGACGAGAGACTCTCCGGAGTTCATGGTCTCAACATCCTGGGTGGTGCGCCCAAGACCGGGAAATCCTGTTTTTCACTGCAGATCGCAACGACCATGGCCGCAGGTAATGTGCCGGTGTTGTACTATGATTTTGAAAATGGTCGGCAGCGGCTTTATCAGCGTACTGTAACCAGACTTAACTATGAATATACCAGGCTGAACGGAGATTCTGGGGCACTTTCTCAAAGAGATGAGGAGGTAAACAGACAGTTTCGCAGGCTGCTGAATTTTTTCCGGGTGATAAATGACAGAAAGATCACACCGGAGCTCATGCGCCGCCACATTGACTTTATCTGTCATGAGATGCATACTGAAATGGCTGTGGTAATTGTCGACAGCCTGCATAAGCTGCCCTTTAAAGATCTTTCCGCCATGCGTTCGGGCATCAACAGCTGGTTGAGAGAATTTGAAGCCATCCGCGATGAATATGCAACGTCTTTTCTGGTGATCTCCGAGCTTGTTCGTGGCGAAAAGGGGGCCTATGACGATACCCCGCATATGGGGCTCTTCAAGGGGTCAGGAGACATTGAGTACAGTGCAGATAATGCTATGGTGCTGCTGCCAAACTGGAATCATATGCAAGGAATGGAAGAGAGGATGAATGATCTCTGGCTGGTAGCCAGCAGGGAGAGCAGCCCTGGTCTTGTGGCCCGGTATAAACTGGAATATCCCCATTGGGCATTTAGTGAAAGGCCTGCTGACTTGGATTAAATTCTATTTCTCGTATGCTCCCGCCACATCTGCTGTAAAGCAAAATATAAGACAGTCAAAAGGTGTTCAACCACCTGTTCATCTGCGTACCTGCCTGTCATCTGGTTTATACCATTGGGGTAAACATGAAATAGCGGTATTTTCACTCTGTTCCTATAAATTCTTTGACAAATTACTACCTGTTTTGTAACTTGAATTCGAGGAAATGTAGTTTAAGTTTTTGAAGAGCTGTGGCTCTTCTTTAAGATGTGAGTTTATTCTTTTAGAAAAACGCCGTCAAGCGGAGGAGCACTTGGATGAGAAGATCGGGGCAGTAGTTCTCATCTGTTTTTGCCACTTCGCTGAAAAGTTTCTTATACTCTGCTTTCCAACACTCAGCATACAGGGAAAAAGATGAAAACTGTTTCTCAGATTCTGTTTTTTCTCGGGGTTCTTCTTACTCTTACTCCTTCTCTTCACGCCAGTATTTTTGATGAACTGGATACTGAAAGACAGCAAGCCGTTTTAACCAAACTCAAAGATCATATGCCGAATATGATCAATGATGATGGCCTGCGGAAATATGCCAGGTACATGGCAGACAACATTCCTCAATTTGCAACAAATCTTGGCGCACTCAGTGGTGGTAATTATGCCCCTATCGTTACGCAATCCTTAACTCTGGCCGGGGATCAGCTTGCTGAATATTACAAGAACAGCCTTGCCGATGGCTTAGGTCAGCGCGGTTTCATGTATCTCTACAACAACGCGAATTCCTTTCGTAACATCGGGCTTGCAATGATGGATGAAAAAAACGGCTGGGGGGATGTGGGTGATGTTGTCTGGAAGGAAATAAAGACGTCTGCGATGAGAGATCTTAATAAATGGGCGGAAGAAGGGGTAAAAAATACGCTAAATTGGATTGCCGGGGATCGGACATTACTGGGATTTGGTGCTGCCGATGCCTACTTTATGTTTATTGAGGCAGAGATCGCGATCATAAATGCCAAGGTTAAGAAGTTTAACAAGAAGACCACAAATGAATTGTATGCGCCATATTATCTCGCCCGTGAAAAAAATAAAAATATCAATCATACACTTGCTTTTGGGACAGAAAGTAACAGTGATGTTGCTTTATATGGCAGTGATAAAAATATGGAAAAAGGCTTGTTCAGCGCGGTTACAGCCAAAGGTTTTTATGCCTTTAGAAACATGTCAGAACACGAAGTGTCCGATCTCTTTGAGCGTTGTTATCAAAAGAGAAATGAATATGGCGACGATTTATACCGGTTTGTCCAGGATCAGGCGGAGCAGGGTATCACTCAAGCGAAAAAAGATCTGGCAGATGTACTGCATAAGCCCGGGATGCAATTCAGAAATGATATCAACGCATTTTATGACAAGGTACGAGAAAAACTAAACGAACTGGTCGGTGAAGAAATAGATACACTGACAGAGCAGCGAGACAGGGAAATAGAACAGGATGAAGAGTTGAAAAGACAGTATGAAGCTGCCCTTGAAAAGGCGGGAATTCTCCTTGATCAAATTGAAATAGCTGATGATAAACGGCGATCTGCCTGTGAAGGATTTACTCGTCAGCAACAGAGGAAAAATGAAGCAGTACGTGAAAAAAATAAACATGAAAAAGCGATAGCACAACTCGAGAAAATATTGGACGATCTTGACAAATGCCCTGAGATTTCCAGAGAAAGTCAAGGGATAAACAATGACATAACCAAGCTGGAAAACTTAGTAAAAAGATCCGCACAATTATTTGAGCAGCTGCAGCAGAATGTAACCACGGTTTGCGACGGCGCACATATTGTCAACAAGAGTACAGATGAAGATACAGCAAGGCAGGCACTGAGAAATACCATTACTCATGGTAAATCCGCTGAAAGGATAGCAACCCAGGCAAGGCAAACAGAAGAGGAGGTCGAAAAACAGGCAGGTGCACTCTCGTCCCGCATATCTCGTTTTAATAAAAGGTTTCGCGGCAACAAGGGGAATGTTGCAGCCAGTCTTGAGGAAAATTTAACAAAAGCTCAGGAGTTGTCCGAGTCTCTTGCTGCCTGGGAGGCGGCTGAAAAGCAGTATCGTGATGCGGAAAGGCGAATGGAAAGTGATTGTACCAAGGCAGTAAACCTCAGTCTTTCAATTGATAAACACTATATCGAGATAGTTGATATATTAAATGATGGCGCATCTTCCAAGTCCGTTCTTTCCAGAGTCTTTTCATCAGATTCAAACGAATTCTCCGGTACCTTTAAGTGGGGCAGCAAGGCGCAGGCCCTGCTCACAAAAGCCAGGGAGAGACAACAGCATCTTGCAGATTGCAATGAGCTTATTCAGCTGCTTGTTGCCCAAAAGAGAGAACAGTTGCGCGGTCAATATTCGCTAACCCATGCTGTACAAAATTTGTTCCCTGATCTTCTCAGTTCATTGACTGGTCAGCGAAAAGATGATGAAGAAAGTACAGATGCGTTGACGCTGACAGATGTTCAGGCAATGAAGGACAGGTACAATGCCGCTCGTGCCAAATGTGCCTCCTGCAAAAATGTTGACAGCGTTGCGATGCTGACACAGCTCAGTGAGCTGCAGAAAAAGCAGATAGGTACAATGCAGGTCAGGTTGTCCCACGAAAAAATGAAACTTTGTGTTGGCGCTGCGTTATCCAGGTTTGACGAGAAGTTTTTAGACAAGGAAAAACCACGGGAAGATAAAGAAACTGTCGATATACAGAGCCAAAAACAGAAAGCAGAAACATATTGTAAAAAACGGTTGCCTGGAAGTGTTCCCGCTTTTGACAAAAATGGCAAGGTGGTGGTTTCACCTCAGGCATCATTTACCTGTAGATGCCCAGAAGGGTCGATAAAATACAATAATACATGCCATCGCTGTGATCGATTACAACAGAAATTTACCAATGCCCTGAGAACAAAGAAAAGAGAGAACGCCCAGGAAATTCTGGAGCAGGCCTTTCACTGTGATTGGGTACAGAATCGCGAGAATAAATATAGTCTCACCGAAGAAGAGTTTTGTCCTGATCCAAACACCGTTTATCTCTTCGATGGAGATAACGAGGGGCAATGTGTTACCTGCAGCCAGCTCGAAACTGATTTTGAGGATGCCCTCAAACAAAATGACACTGAATATGCCAATACCTTGATTTCTTTAGCTAAGAGATGTGACTGGTCGAAAAACGGAGCTGAAAGAATAAGAGAGCATAGATGTGAACGGGAACTTCCCGGCAGTGTTGTTGTTCGTTCCGGTGGAAAAGATATATGTCGCTGCCCGTCCGGCAGTGTGAAATTGAGTGACCAGAGAAATAATACGATGTGTGTTGCCTGCAGTGATCTTGAACATGATTTTAATGCTGCCCTCAAGCAGGGAGATCGTGATTATGCAGAAACTCTTCTGGATCTTGCTGATGGCTGCAGTTGGACTGCAGGGGGCAAGGCCAGGCTCAACCGGATGGACAACTGTCCTTCTGGAACGGTCAAGCTGAGCGACGACAGCGGGAAAAATCAATGTGTTCCCTGCGCAGAGCTGGAGCAGGATTTTGATTCGACTCTTCGCCAGGGTGATTTTAATTACGCGGAAACACTTCTTGAACTCTCTTCTTCCTGCGGATGGGTAGAGGCAGGCGGTGAAAGACTGCGCAACGCCAGGAAATGCCCTGAAAATACCGTTAAGCTGAGTGATGAGAGCGGACAAAACCACTGTGTTTCCTGCGATACCCTTTATTCCGATTATACCGTTGCCAAAGGGCAGGGGGATCATACATATGCAGCATCCTTACTTGATTTGGCGGCGGAGTGCAGCTGGACAAAGCAGGCTGCTCAGCAGGTGCGGCAGGAACAGCTGCAGGCGGAGCTAAACCGGAAATGCGGCCGGCAAAAGCCTGGCAGTCATGCAGTGATACAGGGTGATCGCTATCGGTGTGATTGCAATACAGGGATGGTCTCCTTTACCGACAGCAAGGGCAATCAATTCTGTAAGAGCTGTGCGCAGATACGGTCGATGGTAAATGCTGCCCTGAAACGAAATGATAGTAACACGGTAAAGAGACTGATAGCCGGAGCCCAGCATTGCGACTGGTATGATCGGGCTGTCAGCATTGTTGCCAGCTTGGAAAATAATAAAACAACAGTGCCACGACAATCCCCTCCACCTCCGTCAAAACCAGGAGCTCTTACGGGCACCTGGGATTTGGTTTATAAAGATCTTGATCCTTATTACGGTAAAATCGGAGACAGCGAAATTCAACTTGATTTTACGGGACCAGCTGGTCATATCGTTGTAACGCATACTGGTGATACTTTCCGTGGCCGATTGTACGGTGATGAGGGACAAAAGATTCCTGTTTACGGAAATATAAATGGTAATAAAGTAACACTGTGTTGGGTAATAGATGAGCGAGACTGTGTTTCGTTAACTGTTAATTTTAACACTATGATAATGAGTGGTGTTAAGGAAGGCATCAGATGGACATTGAAGAAACGAAGATAACTGCATATCCGTATCGGCTATTCTTATAAAACAGGCAAAGGAAATATCATGAAAACAAAAAAATATGCGCTGTATCTCTTGGCTTTAACCGTGGTGGTGTTTTGTTTTGGTTGTAACACCGCAACAAGGAATCTGAATGGAAATACAAACGGAATCTGTATTTCCGGAAACTGTGAAAACGGTTATGGTACCTGGAGATATCCTGATGGCGGCCAATATGTCGGCCCGTGGAAAAATGGACTAAGGAATGGACAGGGTACCGATTATTTTGCGGATGGCTCCAGGTATGTTGGTCAATTTGTTGATGGAAAGCGAAATGGTCATGGCACGTATACAGGAGCCAGTGGGTATAATTATACCGGGCAGTGGAGCAATAATAAAGAAAATGGCCAGGGCCGCGCTGTTTGTTCAAATGGGGAAAGACAGGAAGGAACCTTTATTGATGGATTTATGGTATATGGAAAGTCCGAGTTTCCAAATGGAAATAGATATGTCGGCCAATACAGACCCGATGGTAATGGCATTCAACGACATGGCCAGGGAACCTTTACCTGGGCGGATGGCTCAACATATACCGGCACTTGGGTTGCAGATAAGCCAGAAGAAGGCATACTTACAGACCCGAAAGGGCGGCAGCTGTACCCCCGTGTAGGGCAGGAAGATACATTAGTTTCAAGTGAAAGACTTGGGGAAAAGGGGCGAGAAGTGAAAAAAACTTCCGTCCCTTCTGGCCGCCGATGGAAGAAGGCAAACTGACAGTAAACGTGGAGGTGAGGTAATCACAAAGGTCTATTTGGGACAATAGGTTTACGAGGAGGACAGGGCCTCTGCGACAAGTTCGAGTACATGCACGGCCTTGACCTGTAAATCGGCATGGTTGATGCTGTCCTGGAGCTGAATAATACAGCCAGGGCATGATGTTGCAACACGTTCCGCGCCGCTGTTTCGTATCCCTTCTGCCTTTACACTGCCAATATTTTTGCTTACATCATAGTGGTGTACAGAAAAGGTTCCTCCCAGACCGCAGCAAAGCGAGGCATTTTCCATTTCCACAAATTCCACACCAGGTAAAGACCGCAGCAGTTCACGAGGTTCCTCCTTGATGCCATGGGTTTTTAGATGGCAGGGATCATGATAGGTGATCCTGCGTGTAGGACTCTCTGTATCCGCCTTTTTTTTCAACTCCTTCAACCTGTCAGTAAAACCTGTCTGTTGCAAAAAGACGCTGAAATCCATGACATTGTCACAAAACCCATGATCGATGCCATGCATGGTTGCATAGTAGTCTTGGATACCGCCCCGGCAGGAGGCGCAGGCGGTTATAACAGTTGCGCCCTTGTGTTTTTCAAAGGCCTTTACATTCTTTTCAGCCAGCTTCTCGACCAGACGACCAGCTCCCGCTGAAAGCGCCGGAATGCCGCAGCAGCCCTGTGATCTGGGGATATAGACCGGGTAACCGAGATATTTGAGGATTTTTATCATGGCCTCACCAATTTCAGGATAGAGATGGGTGATGGCGCAGCCTGCGAAAAAACAAACCGTTTCCTTATCGCTGTCCCCGGCGATATATTCGGGTATCCGCTGGAAAAAATTCGTAAAATGTACCTGGGGAAGGGTGCGGTTTTCCATGAAATTGACCGGATATCTCAAACGCAGTCCAGAAGATTCAGGTACTTTTTTCAGCACCGCGGAAGAGAAAACAGCCCCGGTTTTTGCCATGGTTTTCATAAGAAGAGGCGACCCGAGAAGGGAGGAGACGAGCTTGCCGGTTGATGAGAGGCCTTTCTCCTGGGATATTTCCCGTCTGATGGCACCAACGATTTCATGGGTGGGCACCTTGTACGGGCATTTATCCATACAGCTGCCACACATCAGACACATGGACATATCATCTTCAAGACGATTGGCAAGATCCACCTTGTTTTCCACCAGCATGGCGGCGAGAGTGAGTTTTCCCCTGGCCACATCTCCTTCTTTGCGGGTGTGCCGGTATACCGGACAATGTGCCTGGCAGACACCACA
>PDWI01003881.1_pt1 | contig 20623 bp, 22 predicted proteins | sample 1430891 | NCBI WGS metagenome assembly PDWI01 (sample SAMN01162508, study PRJNA174530) | Oral metagenome, whole genome shotgun sequencing project. | biome: Marine environment; feature: Marine mammal; material: Swab sample of the gingival sulcus; isolation source: swab sample of gingival sulcus... | reverse complement strand
TTTACCATTGGAGAAAGGTGTTTTTTGTGTTGCACCACAAAGATAACTTTGAGGAACAAATTGCCCTTTCTCTTTTTTTAACGTTTAGGACGCTATTGGCCTAAAATCGTGATCGGTACCACATGAAAATACTACTGATACGTCTAGCTTAACGGTGGTGGTAAGGTTGGTTCTTTAAAATGGTGAATGCCCTATATAGTTGTTCAACGACGAACAGACGTACCATCTGATGGGAAAAGGTCATTCTTGAGACACTTAGCATGCCCAGGCTTTTAGCATAGATAGCATCACTAAAGCCATAAGGTCCCCCGATGGCCAGGACCAGTTGCTTTATACCTGAGTTCATTTTTTTTTGGAGGTAATCCGAGAACCCCAAAGAGTCGAATTGCTTTCCCTTTTCGTCCAAAAGAACCAGGACATCGGTATTATTGAGTCTTTTTAATATCAATTCACCTTCCTTTTCCTTCTGCTGTGTCTCGGAAAGGTTTTTTGCGTTTTTCAGGTCTGGAATGGTTTCCAGTTCAAATTTGATATAATGCTTCAGTCTTTTTTCATAATCAGTTATAAGATGCTGTAATGAAGGACTATCGGTTTTGCCAATGGCAAGTAATTTTATCGTCATATCCCAAAATTAAAACTTTCAGCCAATTTGGATGTTGTTTTTAGTAATTTAGCACAAACCATTTTTATCAATGATAACACAAACACAATTCCAACATGAGATAGATTTGATAATCGCCAATGCCATCCGTGAGGATGTTGGTGATGGTGACCACAGTTCTTTGGCTTGTATTCCCGATACGGCGAAAGGAAAGGCCAAGCTCCTGGTCAAGGATGGGGGAATTATCGCCGGGATCGATTTTGCCAAGCAGGTATTTGCATATGTAGATGATGGAATGCAGGTCGAAACATTGATCGGGGACGGCTCTAGGGTAAAACATGGGGATGTTGCCTTTTATGTGTCCGGAAGCTCACAAAGTATTTTAAAGGCAGAGCGCTTGGTGTTGAATGCCATGCAGCGCATGAGTGCCATTGCGACCAAGACCAGTTCCTTTGTCGCATTGCTCGAAGGTACGGGGACAAAGATCTTGGATACCCGAAAAACCACGCCGGGGATAAGGGCCTTGGAAAAATGGGCCGTAAAGATAGGTGGTGGTGAAAACCATAGGTTCGCTCTCTATGACATGATCATGCTTAAGGACAACCATATAGATTTTGCGGGAGGGATTACCAAGGCGATCCAAAAGACCCAAGAATACTTGAGGGAAATCCAAAGGGACCTGAAAATTATTGTCGAGGCAAGGAACCTGAAAGAGATCGGGGAGATTATTGAAACCAAGGGTGTTCACCGTATCCTGATCGATAATTTCAATTATGCCGATACCCGAAAGGCAGTGGCCATGATCGGAGACCAATGCCAAACGGAATCCTCTGGTGGAATCAACGAACAAACAATCAGGGAATATGCGGAATGTGGGGTGGATTACATTTCCTCAGGGGCTTTAACACACTCTGTTTACAATATGGACCTTAGCCTTAAAGCAGTATAAATGTCAGAGGAGATAGAGGCTAAGCTTAATAAGGTCCCCGTAGTCAATTGGCTGGTATCCCTATTGAAGAAGGTGAAATTACCTGCTTTTGAAGGCCTTTCATTATATGACCTTGCAGAAATGTATATTCTGGGCATTGTTGAAGGGGCATTATCCTCTAGGGCAAGCTCTATCGCCTTTAGCCTGTTCATGGCGCTATTCCCCCTTTTGATATTCTTGGTATCCTTGGTACCTGTTATCGTACCTTATGCAAGCGTGGGCAACGAGAACTTTGATGCCCAGTTCCTGTTGTTCCTGGAATCTTTTCTCCCATCGGCTACCAGTGAGTATTTTGGGGATATTTACCAACAGATAAAAGATCAAAAAAGCGGTGGGGTGCTATCCTCTGCGTTTTTTATTTCGATATTCTTAATGGCAAATGGCGTGAACGCTATTTTTGGGGGGTTCGAGAATTCATACCATGTCGAACTCACACGTAATTTCATACGACAATACGCCTATGCACTTATGGTTGGGCTGATCCTATCCATACTTTTGATATTAGGGGCCGCAGCCTACGTGTATTTTGAGTTTTACATCTTGGACTATCTAAGCGAATGGGCAGCAAAGACCAATGGTTTTAGTCTGTCGAAAAATGATATCATAGGGGCCCAGATCGGCAAGGTTCTCTTTTTTGTGATATTATCCTATTTAACAACGGCCATTTTGTATTATTTCGGTACCTCAGAGGGAAAACAGGCCAGATTCTTCTCCATAGGGGCTTTAATGACCACGATACTCTTTGTTCTAACGTCTTACCTTTTTGGGATCTACGTTGAGAAATTTGCACGATATAACGAATTATACGGGGCATTGGGAGGATTGTTGATCTTAATGGTGTTCATTTGGTTAAATTCCAATATATTGCTACTCGGGTTCGAACTTAACGCATCACTTAATTCATTACGAAAAAACATCAATATAGATGACAAAGGGAAATAAGTTATTACTATTATTGGGAATATTGGTTATGTCCTCGTTCACCGTACAATCCCAAAGTGTATTCGGTAAATGGAAGACTATTGATGACCGTACGGGCAAGCCCAAGGCCATTATCGATATTTATAAAAAAGATGGACTGATGTATGGGCACATTGTTGAGATCCTGGAGGAAGGTAAGGAAAATGCCGTGTGTTCCAAGTGTGATGGGGAACTAAAGGACCGACCTATATTGGGAATGACCATTATAGAGGCGGCGAAAGAACATCATAATGGGGAATGGAAAGGCAAAAAACTCTTCGATCCGCAACAGGCAATGACATTTCGATGCAAGATCTGGTTGAATCCAGAGAATAGCAATGAACTTAAGGTCCGGGGTTATTTGGCTTTTATCTATAGAACGCAAACTTGGTTGCGTGTTGAAAATTAGAGGACGGGGTGTATGCAACATTTCGTCAACGTTATATTACCGATTCCGCTAGAAAAGCTTTTCACCTATAGTATTTCAGAACCTGAATCCCGGTTTTTGCAACCTGGTATGCGTGTAGCGGTTCCTTTTGGCAAATCAAAGATATACACGGCCTTGGTATCCGAAATACATACCACACCACCCGAGGTTTACGAGGCCAAGGAAATCCACAGAATATTGGATGACACCCCTGTTGTAAACACATTACAGTTGCAACATTGGCGATGGATCGCCGATTATTATATGTGCACTCTCGGGGAGGTGTTCCGGAGTGCCATGCCAAGTGCTTTTTTGTTAGAGAGTGAAACCTTGATCCTACGGAATGAAAGGGGAGTGGTCGATGAAAGTGATTTAAAGGATGACGAATTTTTGGTCTATGAGGCATTGCAGCATCAATCCATGCTCAAGGTAGACGAGGTCAGCGCCATTGTCGGGCGGAAAAACATATTGCCCATATTGAACAGGTTGATAGGGAAGCAGGTGATCCTACTGAAAGATGAGATTTACGAGCAATATAAACCAAAATTGGTCCGCTATGTAAAATTAGGTGCCGCACACCAGTCCGAAGAAAACCTGGAGGCACTGTTGAAATCTTTGGCAAGGGCCCCAAAACAAAGTCAAGTTGTCCTATCACTCTTTCAATTGGAAGCAAGGGAGGGGAAACCGATAAAGGTCACTGTACTGGAACAGGCGAGCGGTAGTTCCAAGGCCGTAATAAAGGCACTGATAGAAAAGGGTATTTTAGAGGAATACCATATCCAGACCGATAGGGTCAATTATGATGGCACTACCAACGACCTTGGCCTAAAAGGCCTGAATGAACATCAGAAAAAAGCCTTGGGGGAAATATACCGAAACTTTGATGCCGATAAGGTAACACTGCTCCACGGTGTTACATCCTCGGGCAAGACCGAGGTCTACATGAAACTTATCGAGGATTGTATCAATGTAGGGAAACAGGCCTTGTACTTATTGCCGGAAATTGCATTGACCACACAGTTGATATCAAGATTACAGGAGTATTTTGGGGAAAAAATATCCGTTTACCATTCTAAATATAGCATACACGAGAGGGTAGAGGTGTGGAACAATGTTCTCGCGAAAAAGACCAAGGCACAGATCGTTATCGGTGCCCGCTCCGCATTGTTCCTGCCATATTCGAATTTAGGGCTGATCGTTGTTGACGAGGAACATGAAGGTTCCTTTAAACAGTTTGACCCAGCACCCAGGTACCATGCCAGGGATGCGGCAATCGTATTGTCCAATCTACACCGGTCCAATATTATTCTGGGTTCTGCAACCCCTAGTATAGAGAGTTTCTACAATGCGCGGACAGGTAAATATGGTTATGCAGGTATGGCCGTAAGGTTTGGAAATGTCCTAATGCCCGATATTGAGCTGGTCGACCTAAAGGAACAGACCCGAAAAAGGCGAATGAAAGGACATTTTTCCGAACGGTTGTTGGAGGAGATCACAGAAACATTGGATAATGGGGAACAGGTAATCCTATTCCAAAACCGGAGGGGTTTTGCCCCGATTGTTGAATGCACCACTTGCGGACACTCCCCCCAATGCCCCAATTGCGACGTAAGTCTAACCTACCATCAATTAAGAAAACAATTGCGTTGCCATTACTGTGGGCACCATATTGCCCTACCACATACCTGTGGGGCCTGTGGTAGCAAAACCTTGGACACCAAGGGTTTTGGGACCGAACAGGTTGAGCAGGAGTTTCAAAGATTGTTTCCTGATGCAAAGGTCGGACGAATGGATCTGGATACGACCCGGGGAAAACATGGATATGAAAAGATCATAACCGCTTTTGAACAACAAGAATTGGACGTTCTTGTCGGTACGCAGATGCTTACCAAAGGACTCGATTTTAGAAATGTGGGGCTAGTGGGAATAATGAATGCGGATTCTTTATTGAATTTCCCCGATTATCGTGCCCATGAACGTAGTTTTCAATTATTGACCCAGGTTGCAGGTAGGGCAGGGCGCACCAAAAAAAGGGGTAAGGTAATCGTTCAGAGTTTTAACCCCTACCACCAAATATTGAAACAGGTTTCGACAAATGATTATTTGGGAATGTTCAAGGAGCAGTTTTACGAGCGGGAACAATTTCTATACCCTCCAACAAACCGGATAATCAAAATCACGTTCAGGCACAAGGACTACAACACCTTGAACGATGCCTCGGAATGGTTTGCCAAGGCCTTGAGGAATATCTTCCGGACAGGTGTCCTGGGGCCTGAATACCCTCCTGTGGCACGGATACGGAACAAATACCTGAAAAATGTGATTATCAAGGTTCCCATGGGGCAACCATTGGGCAAAACAAAAAACAGCGTTAAAAGAATAGAAAATTCTTTTAACGCTGTTCCACAGTTCAGGAGTGTAAGGGTAATCTACAATGTAGACCATATTTAGAAACCATCACTGTTTATGCCATAAATTACAATTCCCCAGAAAGAAATCATAAGATTATCATACGTTGCTTAGCGCTTCGGCCAGTTCAGTTTTTTTATTCCTACTTAAAGGAATGGACCTTCCACTTACTTCAACGTTCTTACTGTTGAATTTCTCAACTTTCTCGAGGTTGACAATATACGATTTGTGGATTCTAAGGAATTTATCTTCAGGCAACTGTTTCTCGAAAGATTTCATTGTTGATAAAATTACGATATTGGCCTCATCGGTAACCAATTTAATGTAGTCGCCAAGGGCTTCTATCCATTTGATATCGTTAAGGATAACCTTTCTTTTCTTAAGGTTGCTTTTTACGAAAATATGCTCTTCATCCTCAAGGACCCTGTTCATTTGCTCGTATTTTGCTATCGCTCTTTTAACAGAGGCATCAAAACGGGCCATTGTAATAGGTTTGTGTAGGTAATCCGTTACGTCGTAGTCGAATGCCTTAAGGGCATAATCCGGTTTGCCGGTAATCAAGATCACCTGAGGGCTGTTTTCTAGGGACTCGAGTAGGTCAAATCCACTTATGATAGGCATCTCGACATCAAGAAAGATCAAATCGATTTGATGGTTTTTAATACCATTTTTTGCCTCGATCGCATTGCTATATTCAGCTACCATAGCTAAATTAGGGTGGTTATTGACCAATTTCGCAACTGCCATTCGCTGTATTGATGAATCATCAACAACAATACTTCTTAATTTCATAAAGGGTTGATTTGTGGGGTTAAATCATAAACAAATTACTGAAAAAACACATTGAGCTACAATAAAAGTTGTAAACATTATATTAATTACTGTGTAATCCGCAATGATCATTAGGTTAAGTTTTTGGTTTAGTCCAGTTATTGAATTATTCTATCTAGAAGAACGAAGATTTTTCCGTTTTCTTGTGTTAACTCGTAAATATTCTTACTTTTGCACTTCTTAAAAACAAAATATTTATGAACAATTACGAAACTGTTTTCATTTTAAATCCCGTTCTATCAGATGTTCAGATAGAGGAAACAGTTAAGAAATTCGAGGATTTCTTAATCAAGAAGGATGCCAAGATAGTATCCAAGGAAAATTGGGGGCTCAAGAAATTGGCCTATCCAATACAGAACAAAAAAAGTGGTTTTTACCATTTATTTGAATTCACCGCACCTGGAGAGCTTATTACTCCGTACGAGCAGGAATTCAGAAGAGACGAGCGTGTAATGCGCTTCTTGACTGTAAAATTGGACAAGCATGCCATTGAATGGGCCGAGAAAAGAAGAACAAGGTTAAAATCTAAAGCGTAAGTACTATGGCATCTATAGAACAACAGGCAAAAGGCAAAAAAGATGGGGAAATCAGATATTTGACCCCACTGAATATTGAAACCAACACAAAAAAGAAATATTGTCGTTTCAAAAAGTCAGGTATCAAGTACATTGACTATAAAGATGCTGATTTCTTGATGAAATTGGTTAATGAACAAGGGAAACTTCTTCCAAGAAGGTTAACTGGTACTTCTTTGAAATATCAGAGAAAAGTGGCACAGGCAGTTAAGAGAGCCCGCCATTTGGCACTTATGCCCTATGTTGGTGATTTATTAAAATAAAAGGAAACGACCATGGAACTTATATTAAAGGAAGACGTACAAAACCTAGGTTTTAAAGACGATTTGGTAAGTGTTAAGAACGGTTACGGAAGAAATTTCCTAATACCTAAAGGTCTGGCCACATTGGCTACCCCTTCAGCAAAAAAGGTATTGGCCGAAAATTTAAGGCAGAGAGCCCATAAAGAAAAGAAAGTCATTGACGCTGCGAATAAAGTAGCTGAGGCATTGAAGACCCTTGAGGTTAAAATCAAGGCAAAGGCTGGTGCCGGTGATAAACTTTTTGGATCGGTCACATCCATAGATTTGGCCGCTGCCCTTGAAAAAGAAGGTCATGAGATTGATGGGAAACTCATCAGTGTTCATGGGGGCACCGTAAAAAGAACAGGTATGGCCAATGCACAGATAAGACTTCACAGGGATGTGATTATCGATTTCCCTTTTGAGGTTGTTGCTGACAAGTAGGAATTAGCCTTAACAACTTTTAAGGGCCATGCATGCATGGCCCTTTTTTTTGCCCTATTTTTTTGCGGCAACATTGCCCCTGTCCATTTGGATATGCACGTTCTAGCCTATTGAGCTCCTGTCTAGGCAAAAAAATGGCTTGTGTTGCATTTTTCAATCGCAGGGCGATAGCCAAAAAGGGCTTGATTCGAGGCTTGCCCCGAAATAATAAAAGCTTTTTCGGAAGCATACCCCGTACCCTTGGGTCAAGGTTATTGATGAAGAATGCCGAAAATAATCTTAAAAGTCCTAACGATTCCATCAGGGCTTTTTATTTTTACGGACTTAAATAGTCATAAATCAAACAATCGATGAAATATACAAGATTGACCAAGCAGCAATTAGAGGAACTACATCAGGAATTCATAAATTTCTTGGCGACACAATCAATTACATCAGATGAATGGGAAGGGTTAAAGAACAATAAACCGGAAGTGGCAGAAGAGGAATTGGATATTTTCAGTGACTTGATTTGGGAGGGGGTACTGACCAAGGTCAACTATCTTGAGAATATTTCGGCCCAACAGATGCATTTGTTCGAATTGACCGATAAGGAAATGAAACTCATTTCGGTCAAGGTAATGAACCCAAATGTCGATCTAATGACCAAGGAAGGTTTTGGGTGGTTCAAGAAAAACTGGCAATCCGATTTTGTTGAATATCTAACGGCATCAAAAGCCTACACCGATGATAAGAACCTGGACAAGTTCAATTTGATCGAACAAGGCGCCGTGATTACGAAAGGGGACCTTTATAAATGGTTCGATAAGATGATCGGGGAAGAATAATACCATATCCGGGTTAAGGCAAGAATCAACAAAACCATATATTTGCACTAAGAAATCTACCAAATGGCACAAAAACCAAGTATCCCCAAGGGAACCCGTGATTTTTCCCCAAATGAGATTGCGAAACGCGACTACATTTTCGGGATTGTAAAAAAACACTTTAAGACCTTTGGTTTTCAGCCTATGGAAACCCCCTCATTCGAGAATTCGGAGACCTTAATGGGCAAATATGGGGATGAGGGCGACCGCTTGATCTTCAGGATATTGAATTCAGGTGATTACCTTGGCAAGGTAGATGACACCATATACGGTTCCAAGGATTCCAAATCATTGGCACCGAAGATTTCGGAGAAGGCATTGCGTTATGACCTGACAGTACCCTTTGCACGTTACGTGGTGATGCACCAGAACGAGATCGACTTTCCCTTTAAGCGCTATCAGATACAACCTGTTTGGCGGGCAGACCGACCCCAGAAAGGACGTTTTAGGGAGTTTTACCAATGTGATGCGGATGTGGTCGGGTCAGACTCACTCTTGCAGGAAGTGGAACTGATACAATTGTACGATGCTGTTTTTACCGATTTGAAATTGGAAGGTGTTACCATAAAATTGAACAACCGAAAGGTACTTGCAGGTATAGCAGAGGTTATCGGGGCCCAGGATAATCTGGTGGATTTCACCGTGGCATTGGATAAATTGGACAAGATAGGAGTGGAAGGGGTACGGAAGGAAATGTTGGCAAAGGGTATTTCAGAAGGGGCGGTTACCAGGGCAGCACCACTTTTTGAACTTTCTGGCGACAATACTTCACAACTGGATTTACTAAAAAGCCTGCTTGCTGATTCTACCCAAGGGAGCAAGGGGGTCGGGGAGCTTGGTTATATTCTTGATTCCATTAAAGGGTTGGGGCTACAATCGGCCAAACTTGAAATCGATGTGACCTTGGCCAGGGGGCTCAACTATTACACAGGGGCTATCTTTGAGGTAGGTGCCCCAAAGGGGGTCAAAATGGGTTCTATCGGAGGTGGTGGCCGTTATGACGACCTCACTGGTATTTTTGGACTTAAGGATGTGAGCGGTGTAGGTATCTCATTTGGTTTGGATCGAATTTACTTGGTGCTGGACGAATTGGACCTATTCCCTGAAACCCTTGACAGGTCATTGGATGTATTATGCATTAACTTCGGGGAAAGGGAATCGATGTCGGCCTTGGCGTTAGTGACCCAATTGCGAAGGAAAGGGGTAATGGCCGATGTTTATCCCAGTAAGGCCAAAATACAGAAACAAATGAAATATGCCAACAACCGTAAGGTGCCGTTCGTAGTGCTGATCGGTGATAATGAAATGAACACCAAGACCTTTGTGGCCAAGGATATGGCCAGTGGGGAACAACGTACTTATGGGTTGGATAAAGTAGATGATTTTATAAAAAGGCTATAACCTCTTTTTAATGGCCTCGATGACCGTTCTGTAATAATCCACACCTTGTGGAATATATTTCCTAAGATTGGCCAATCCCCATGTTTCCTCTGAAAATCTCAAGAGCGGAATGAGTTCCAAGGCCTCGACTTCGGAGTCCTGTTTCCGTAATTGGGGAAAAGGTACTTCCAACTCACACAGGTAGGTGTGGTGGAATTCACTATCGATCAGGTCTTCATTGTATCTTCGGATAGATTTGAACACGCCTATTTTATGGAGTTGGCCCTTATTTATCGAAAGACCTATTTCCTCATGAACCTCACGTAAGGCGGAAGCCTCGATATTTTCACCGGCACTTACATGGCCTGCAACGGAAACGCCCCAAAGTAGGGGATCAATCTCTTTGTCCCTACTGCGTTGCTGTAATAATACCTGTCCGTTTGCAGTGTAAAACCAAACATGGACTGTCGGGTGAAACAGTCCATGTTTATGTGCTTCGGATTTCATAGCTGTTTTTCCGGTGAAATTCCCCCCATCATCCAAGATGTCAACTAATTCATCCATTCCAGGAAAAGTAGATCAATCAAAATAACTGAATGTTTCCCCTTCCTTGATATTCAGTACCGTCCCATAAATCAAACGGATTACATTTTCAACATCATCCCTATGCACGGTTTCCACCGTGGTATGCATATACCGTAAAGGTAAGGAGATAAGGGCAGAGGCCACACCGCCATTGCTATAGGCAAAGGCATCGGTATCGGTTCCCGTGGATCTGGAGGCTGCCATACGTTGGAATGGGATTTTATGGGCCTTCGCTGTTTCTATAATACGCTCCCGAAGCTTATTCTGTACCGCAGGGGCATAGGAAATGACCGGCCCAGCACCTATTTCGGTATGCCCTTCGGTCTTCTTTTCGATCATAGGTGTCGTTGTATCATGACAGACATCGGTAATGATCGCTACGTTCGGCTTGATTCTTTGGGTGATCATTTCAGCACCCCGCAACCCTATTTCCTCCTGAACGGAATTGGTTATGTATAATCCGAAAGGTGGTTTCTTTTTGTTTTCGTGCAATAAGCGGGCAACTTCGGCCACCATAAAACCACCGGCCCTGTTATCTATGGCACGACATACGAACTTATCTTTGTTCAGGACATGGAACTCATCGGGATAGGTAATGACACAGCCCACATGTACGCCCATTTTTTCAACTTCCCCCTTATCCTTCGCTCCTATATCAATAAAGATATTGTCCAATTTTGGGGGCTCTTCCTTCGCCTTGTTCCTAGTGTGTATGGCGGGCCAACCAAAAACCCCTTTTACAATGCCGTTTTTAGTATGTATATCGACCCACTTCGAGGGTGCGATCTGGTGGTCGCTTCCCCCGTTCCTAATAACGTACAGGAGTCCGTTATCGGTAATATAGTTAACGTACCAGGAAATCTCATCGGAATGACCCTCTATGACAACCTTGTACTTGGCATCTGGGTTAATGACCCCGACAGCAGAGCCATAGGTATCGGTTATGAAAGTATCCACATAAGGCTTCAGATAATTCATCCAGATCTTTTGCCCTTCCCATTCATAGCCTGTTGGGGCTGCGTTATTAAGGTACCTTTCTAAAAAATCCATCGATTTTTTATTGATAATATTCTTTGTGGCCATATAATATATATTTGTATACAAACTTAACAATATTCACTTTTAATTAATAATAACCATGGTTAATAATCGTTAAATTTGGCAGGACTTTTGCTTTAACCCCAATGATGAAAAAGAGAATATTGCTTTTTGTATTCGGTCTCCTTGCCCTACTGGTTTCCGCACAGGTGGAAGATCAGCCTTTGGATTCCATTGCGGGGAAAATCATCATCATAGAAGGGGATTCCACTATCTACAACTCGATCCCCCTTGAAGAGGTATATGTCTTTAGCAAATTGAAGTTCACATCCTATAAGGAAAAACTCAGATATTATATTTTACGAAGAAAGACCATTAAGGTGTTCCCTTATGCAAAGATGGCCGCAGAACGCCTACAAGAGCTCAACGATAGTCTTTCAAGGATAAAAAAACCAAGAAAACGAAAAAAATACACAAAGAAGGTCCAGAAATATATTGAGGGGGAATTTTCAGATGAACTGAAGAAACTCACACGTACCGAGGGACAGATATTGGTGAAACTTATCTATCGGCAAACGGGCCATACTGCTTTTGACCTGGTGAAGGAGTTGAGGAACGGTTGGCGTGCCTTCTGGTACAATACTACCGCCAAAATGTTCAACATTAGTCTAAAGGAGGAGTATAATCCCAAAAGGGTAGAGGAGGACTATCTTATCGAGGATGTTCTACAGCGGGCTTTTGCTGTCGGTAAATTGGAACGGCAAAAATCGGCTTTGGATTTTGATTATATAGATTTGGAGAACAAATGGCGTACGGAAAAAGCCGTTAAGGAACAATCTAATTGAATCGCCAAAAATACCGAAAGGGCTATTTCTTTTTTTTAGGGGTATTGAACAGGGCATTCATGATCAAATGAACGCTATAAAAAGCCATGGCAATCGCCGCGATGGCCAAAATAATCCCAACGGCCAAAACCGGAATATAAAAGGAGTGTTCCTGATTCTTGAAGGCTTGCCATAAAACGGTCGGGGCGGTAAACATTAAAAGAAAGGTATATGCAAAATGCTTTATACCCTTGATCAAAAGGTCTTTATCGGTTCTCATGATAATCTGGTTGTTATAACAATAAAGGTATCTATTTTGTCCTGATAATCGGGTAACGGACGACATCATAATTTTATTCAATTACCACGGTTCCCTTATATTCCTGACATAAGGCAAAATACCCAAAAGCCAGATTGTCGGGATCAGTGGTATTAATGATATTCCCCCTGACCGTGGCCGTCGGGGTCTGGAAAGGACCTTGGTCGCCACCGCTTTGGGCAATCAATTGGCCCATGTAATCGTAAAATCCTTTGTCTATGCCTAAAATACTGATATTCAGCTCCCTTCCTGTTTCAAGTCCATCTTCATAAAAATATGAGAACTCGAATGATTCCCCTGGGTAAAAGGTGTCCTCGGATACTAGATATAGATTAAATCCAAAATCGAAAAGATAATAATCCTCATTATCGGCCTCATCGGTATATGAAAGAACGATTTCCGTTTCACCTTCAGAGAACAATGTGTCGTCCCCTTGTTCCAAAACATCGAAAGGGACGGTTGGCACAAAAGTGGCCATGGCCTCATATTGTTCATTGTTATAAAGAATGTTCAATTGAAAATCACCTTGTACAAGTCCACTGGTTGACCAATCGGCTACATAAATACCGGACCCAGAGGGGTCTTCCACAAGATCTTTCATTGTATTCGTAGAAGTATCCAACAATTGTATCCGGTCTAAAACCGCCGGTTCTATTTCCTCGAAAAAACCGGTGGTCCCCATAGCCTTTACCGCTATGTGCGTTGTTGGTTCCGAGGTGTCGATACGGACCAAGGCATCGATCGACAAGCGTGTGCTATCCTTGGGCACATCTATCTCTACCACATCCTCACAACCGGAAACCATAAATAATGCAATGAATACGATAACATATTTTTTCATGGCTAAAATTTAAAATTATAGGTTACGGCAGGTACTATTCCGAAAATCGAAGTCCGTACCGCCTCGTTCATATTGGTGTCCCCATTCTCCCTAAACGAAATAGAAGCTGCATTATATCTATTGTACACATTGTAAAGGCTGAATACCCATTCCCCCTGAAATTTTCTCCCGGTATTTTTTTTAGGGGTAAGGCTGGCCGATAGATCAATGCGATGATAGCTTGGTAACCTTTCCTTGTTTCTTGAACCATAGTAAGGAACCGTCAATCCTTGAAATCCATATTGTCCTATTGGATAGTTGGTGGGTTGCCCTGTCTGAAAAACAAAATTAGTATTAAGGCTCCATTTATTATTAAGGTCATAATTTGCGTAGATGGAGAAGTCGTGTGTCTTGTCATAGGGTGTATTGTACCACTGACCATTGTTGATACCAGGTTCGGCAATGTTTTTGCCAGCCGTCCTTTGCTCTGATCTTGAGAGGGTATAAGCCAGCCAACCTTGTAGTTTGCCGGTATTCTTCCGGAGCAGGAATTCAAGTCCGTATGCCCTAGCCTCACCATTAATGATGTCTTGTTCAATAGCCTCATTGGCAATAAGGTTCGCTCCATCAATATAATCGATACGGTTTTGGATATCTTTATAGAACACCTCGGCCTCCATAGCATAACCCCCTTCCTTAAGGTTGCGGAAATACCCCAAGGCATATTGGTCCAAAAGCTGTGGCTCGATAAAGGGGCCACTGGGGGTCCAAACATCCAAGGGAGTGGGTGAACTTGTATTCGATAGTAGGTGAAGGTATTGGGCCAATCTGGTATAGCTGGCCTTTACGGAGCTTTTATCATTAACAATGTACGACAAACCGATCCTTGGCTCAAAATTGTTGAATTTGGCCAGACTTTCACTGCGTTTAGGGTTCAAAACGGATATGGGGTCTGCCCCTTGGTAGATCTGAAGGAGTGGGTTGTAAATAACCGGGCTGTCATTCCTATATACGTTTACCCCATCCTGTCCCAATCGATTAAAGCTGCTAAAGCGCAATCCGTAACCCAGACTTAGCCTAGGGGTGATATCATGTTCAACATCAATGTATGCGGCAAACTCATTGGCATATTTTTGAATGAGTTGATCCTCCACGATTCCGGAAGTAGGGTTGCTTGGTTCTATTTTACCGGGATTAAAGCGGTAATGGATATGGTTAAGACCATAGTTTATTTGAAGATTACCGTTCAAATAGTGTTTTAGGTCATACTTCACATTGAAGTTTTGAATCCCTGAATTCCAGTTGAACCCTACAAAGTCCAATTTTAACCCATAATAATAGTCGGAATAAATCAAGGAAAGATTGGAGAACAACTTATTGGAGAACAGATGGTTCCAACGAAGGTTGCCGACAGCATTCCCATAGGTGTTCACAAAACTGTCACTGATGCTAAAAACATCCCTCCCAAAATAACCGGATAAAAAGATGTTGTTGTTGTCGTTTATCTTAAGGTTGATCTTGGTGTTAAGGTCATAGAAATATGCGGTATTGTCTATATCGAACAGGGGCAGGAACAAATGGGCATAGGAAGATCTTCCCCCGATAAGGAATGCTGCCCTATCTTTTTTCAAAGGCCCCTCTACAAGCAAACGACTTGCCACCAGACCAACACCCCCATTGATTTTCAACTCCTTGCTATTCCCCTCTTTTTGAAAAATATCAAGAACAGAGGAAAGTCTTCCCCCATAGCGGGCAGGAATCCCCCCTTTGTAAAGTTTTATATTCTTAATGGCATCGGGGTTGAAAACCGAGAAAAAACCAAATAGATGGGAGGAATTGAAAATAGTGGCCTCATCCAGAAGTATAAGGTTTTGGTCCACGGAGCCTCCCCGAACATTGAACCCGGAAGATCCCTCACCTGCATTTGTTACCCCTGGTAGCAGTAGAATGGATTTAACAACATCGGCCTCCCCCAAAATCACGGGTATTTTTTTAATGGTCGACACGGACATGGTATTCACGCTCATTTGAGGTTTTCGAATATCCAATTTATCACCCGAATCGGTGACAACCACTTCCTCCAATTGCTGGGCCTCCCCAACCATTAGGAAATCCAGTTTGCTGTTTTTGGTCAAGCTGATGGTTTCGACCTGCTTTTGAAACCCTAAATAACCGATCTCGATATCATATTCCCCTTCGGGCAAGGTAATGGAGTAGAAACCGTATTCGTTCGTGGTCACACCCATACCCAAACTAGGGACGGCAATAGTGACACCGATCATCGTTTCGTTACTTGAGGCTTCCGACACTGTACCGCTTAAGGTGTATTTTTGCTGGGAAAATAGACCAAAGGAAAAGAGGAAGAAGAAAATGGTAAGTGAAAACAATCTCTTGTCCATTGATGCTTTTTTCAGTAAATGTATGAATAATAGGGGATGGGAAAGTGTTAACATTTATTTAAAAGAAAAACCCTTGGTGAAAGCCAAGGGTTTTTTCCTAGTATCGGGAGCGTATTATATTTTTTCCAAAATAGCATTGAACAGCTTACTTGGCCGCATAGCTTGTGCAACAAGTTGGGAGTCGGGCAGGTAATACCCCCCTATATCCTGGGGCTTGCCTTGGGCATCTTTCAACTCGTTCACTATTTGGGTCTCCAAGCCCTTCATTTCTTCGGCAACCTTTGAAAAGGTATTTTTCAAAGCCATATCATCTTCCTGGTCGGCCAAAGCTTCGGCCCAATACATGGCCAAATAGAAATGACTGCCACGGGTATCCAATTCCATTACCTTACGCGAGGGCGATTTGTCGTTCAATAAGAATTTTTCAGTTGCCGTATCCAAGGCATCCCCTAGAATATGGGCTTCTGGATTATCATTTTTGTCACCAAGAAAATTCAATGAAACACTTAGGGCCAAAAATTCACCCAAGGAATCCCAACGTAAATGGCCTTCTTTCAAAAATTGCTGAACATGTTTGGGTGCCGAGCCACCAGCCCCTGTCTCAAAAAGGCCACCACCATTCATAAGGGGGACTATTGAAAGCATTTTGGCACTTGTCCCTACTTCGAGAATGGGGAAAAGATCGGTCAGGTAATCACGTAAGACATTGCCGGAGACAGAAATGGTGTCCTTACCTTCCTTGATTCGTTTTAAGGTAACCTTCATGGCTTCAAGGGGGGATAGGATTTCAATATCCAAACCTGTAGTGTCGTGATCTGGCAAATAGGTTCTTACTTTTTTTATGATCTCCCTATCATGGGCCCTTTTCCCATCTAGCCAGAAAATAGCAGGGGTCTGGGAGGCACGGGCTCTTGAAACCGCTAATTTGACCCAATCTTGGATAGGAGCGTCTTTTACTTGGCACATTCTCCAAATATCACCTTCCTCCACAGTATGTTCCAATAGGGTTTCTCCTGAATTCATATCGATTACGGCCACTTTACCATCTTTACCTATTTCAAAGGTTTTATCATGGGAGCCGTATTCCTCCGCTTTTTGCGCCATAAGTCCAACATTCGGGACAGTACCCATGGTCGTTGGGTCAAAGGCACCGTGTTCTTTGCAAAAATCGATGGTGGCCGAATAGATATCGGCATAACTACTGTCAGGAATGATCGCTTTGGTATCTTGCACCTCACCCTTCGCATTCCACATTTTACCTGAATTTCGGATCATTGCAGGCATTGATGCATCTATAATGATATCACTTGGGACATGAAAGTTGGTAATACCCTTGTCAGAATTGACCATAACCAAGTCAGGGCCTTGGTCCATTGCATTCCTGATATCGTTTTCGATTTCATTTCTTTTGTCCGTAGGAAGTTCATTGACCTTATCAAATAGATTCCCCAGACCATCATTGGCATTTACACCAATAGATTCGAATGTAGGGCCGTGTTTGGCAAAAACATCCTTAAAAAAGACCTTGATGGCATGGCCAAAGATGATAGGGTCGGAGACCTTCATCATGGTGGCCTTCATATGTATAGAGAACAATACCCCCTTTTTATTGGCATCTTCGATTTGCTCGGTCAGAAAATCCAACAAGGCTTTTTTGCTCATTATCGTGGCATCGATAATCTCTCCTTTTAGGAGGGGAATGTTCTCTTTTAAGACCGTAATAGCCCCATCACTCCCTTTAAGGACGATCTTGACATTGGTTGCGGCAGGGAGGGTCAATGACTTTTCATTTGATTTAAAATCGCCATGGCCCATAGAGGCAACATGGGTAGCGGAATCCTTATTCCATGCACCCATGGTATGTGGATTCTGTTTAGCGTAGTTCTTAACGGCCTTTGGGGCCCTACGGTCCGAGTTTCCTTCCCTAAGTACAGGGTTTACGGCACTCCCTTTTATTTTGTCATAACGTATTTTTAATTTACGCCCTTCATCATCCTTAGGGTCGTCGGGATAGTCGGGCAGGGCATATCCTTTAGCCTGAAGTTCCTCTATGGCCTCGTTCAATTGGGGAATAGAGGCACTGATATTCGGTAATTTGATAATGTTCGTTCCTGGTAGCTTGGCCAGTTTGCCCAAGGTTTCCAAATCATCCTGCATTCGCTGTTCCCCCGACAGAAATTCAGGAAAGGCGGCAAGTATCCTTGCGGCCAATGAAATATCCTTGGTCTCTACGGTAATGCCCGAAGTCTTTGTAAAAGCTTGGACAATAGGCAGGAATGATTGTGTTGCTAGGGCAGGAGCCTCGTCGGTTTTGGTATAAAGGATTTTTGGCATTTATTTATTGAGGATTTGATTCTGATATAACAAATATACGATTTTATGTTCTGTGGATTGCCCCTGTTCCGTGGATTATTTATAATGGGGAAGCAACTCTCCCTAAAGAGGGAAATACGTTTATAGGTAGGCAAATAGGTAGGCAATATGAATAAACAAGAACCCGTTCCGCGAAGTTTGCAACGCCATATCAACTGGCCAACAGCAACATGGTATCCGATGCCAACAAGGGGATAACCGATATAGGGTACGACTTCTTGAACCTGCCAACGAAAATAACCGTAAGTGGCCCCAATAACGGTACGGTTTCGTATATTTACGGTGCAACAGGGATCAAATTGAAGAAAACGGTGGGTACGGGATCTACAACCGAATATGCGGGTAATTACATATATGAGAACGGTAATCTGAAACAGATAACACAATCCGAGGGCTATATCGAGCCGAATGGAACAGGATGGCAATATGTATACCGTTATACCGACATCTGGGGCAATACAAGGTTGACATACGCAGATGATGACAATGATGGGAATATCGATGCCTCTTCGGAAATACGAAGGGAGCAGAATTATTACCCATTTGGACTTGAACATAAAGGTTACAATAACGTAAGTTCATCCAGCTTAGCAGAGAAGTGGAAATACAATGGAAAAGAGTTAAATGAGAGTTTAGGACTTAATTGGTACGACTATGGTGCTAGAAATTACGATGCAGCTTTAGGGCGTTGGATGAATACTGACCCATTAGCAGAAAAATACGAAACTTTAAGTCCTTATACTTATGTAGCAAACAATCCTATAAATGCTGTTGACCCAGATGGTAGACTCATTGTATATGTCAATGGGCTTTTATTTGACCAAGCTGCCGAATGGAAACTAAATCCAATAAACTGGCTTGGTACTGCCATCAGTAGTAAATACAGATACAATCCTGAAAGTTGGGCAACCAGAATTTCTAAAAATGAAGTGCGTTTTAATAATCAGCAAATTGATTATTGGGGCAAGGTGGGTTCTGGTGGAACCAGAGATATAATCAACGACCATTACGGAGATTATAATAATGTATTTGTTAATGGCACCAATCACTTCAAATCTCAAGCACCCGATAGATTTGCTTTGGGTAGAAAAGCAGGTGTTGAGCTTATTGCACAATTACAAAATGGCACTATAGAACTTGAAAATGAGGAGACTATAAAAATTGTAGGACACAGCCAAGGAGCAGCTTTTGCAGCAGGAATGCTTACCGAATTGATGAATAGTGATTATGCTAAACGTGTAGAAGCAGGCATATATCTATCGCCACATCAACCAGGAGGCTTTACGCATCCTGATGGTGTATTGGGCGCACAGTTCTCTACCCTTTCAGATTGGGTATCTTCCAGCGGTGGTTTTATGGGAGCAATGAACTTATTTAATGGTGGTTCTGAATTCTCGGAAATTGAAGGTGCGGACTTTCTTTTCATTAGAGCAAACCACGATGGCGGAAAAGGAGGGCATAATGTAGAGACTTGGAACGCTATACTGCAAAGAATATCGGATTTTTTAAATAACGACGACGATGAAGATTAAAACTATGAGAAAAAATTTGAGAATACTAACCCTTATTTTTAGTTCAATGTCTTTACTTTCTTGCGGACAAGAAAAAATGTACTTGAACGAAGAAGAGCTCGCAGATATAAACATCTATGAAGTTGGAGATAAACTCATATTTAAAAACGCGGAAACAGGAGAGACTGATACCAGTAGAATAACCAAAAAAGAAATCTATCACGAGAATTACGATTGGTTTAGGCACGATGGTTATCAGCCACAAATAGCTGAAATAAGATATACAAACGAAAAATTAATTTATGACGATAATCAAGAGGGTGGTTTAATTGCAAGAAAAAAAAGAACACCAAACGATAAAATAGAATTTGCTGTTACCTTCTTATACTCGCTTTTCACTGCCCATAATGAACTAAAAGTACTTGATAGGCTTGACTTAAATTTAACGGATAAATCGTTGAATAATGTAGTTGTATATTATAAAGAAAAAAATAAACGACACAAACCCAAAGATGACTTTAAACCTCAAAAACTCTATTGGGATAGCAAATACGGAATAATCAAATACGAGACCTATGGCGGAGACGTCTGGGAACGTATAAACTGGTAACAAGAAACCACCTTTAACGAGGTGGTTTTTTTATGCTTTTTATGAAGCAATAAGATTAGATAGATTATCCTTTAGTTTTTTCTTTGACACAGCCATATCAATCAATTTTAGGAGTGCTTCTTTCTCGTCGGCATCAAGAGTATCAATAATTTTAATCTTCTCTAACAAAGGTAAGTTTACGGCATCTTCCTCGCTATTGTTGGTAAAGAACTCTGCAATAGAAACTGTAGCCTTCCCATTTTTCAGACAGCACATAAATATACTTAATTGGTTATAATTGTCATTTTTTTCTCCTTTTTCCTAAATACCCAAGGACTAAGTCCATTTAGGGATTTGTGCGGATGATTGGCATTGTAATCCACTTGCCAATGATAGGCTTTTA
>PDWI01003880.1_pt1 | contig 20624 bp, 21 predicted proteins | sample 1430891 | NCBI WGS metagenome assembly PDWI01 (sample SAMN01162508, study PRJNA174530) | Oral metagenome, whole genome shotgun sequencing project. | biome: Marine environment; feature: Marine mammal; material: Swab sample of the gingival sulcus; isolation source: swab sample of gingival sulcus... | reverse complement strand
AAGGAGCTTTCGTGGAATTGACACGACATTAATTGCCACACCGGATGGTTTTGAAATTGCTATGCATAATAATCCGCAGCAACAATATAGCGCCGATAAGTTGGCTGCCGTAAGTAGTTCATTATTTGTTTTGGGCGTATCTTTGATAAAAGAGTTTTATTTTCATGATTGTAAATCAATTATTTTAGACAGTGAACGTGGAAAAATATTTATTTGTGCAATCGGTGATAAGCAGCAGCCAATTATACTGATGGTGCAAACCAGCGAACAGGCTATGCTAGGCAATGTGATACATGGTGCTAAGAAATTAAGTGAAAAAGTTAGCGAACGTTTAAATTTACCTAAAAGGTAAATTAATATACTAAGGTAGGTTTAACAACATTTAGCTGCTATTACACATTTTATACCTTAATCGTACCTTTTTCAAGGTGCGATTAACAGTTTTATATTATTTACAGTGCTATATCTTAACTAAATTTGTGTTATCGTCAATTTTATTAATAATTTCTTTAACTTCATTATCATTACCACAAAATACATCAATGGCAAATAAGTAATGTCTAATTTTTATATTTTTATTTAATGCATTATTTATTGATTTTTTTATTTTAAATACATGTATTTGTCCACGGGCTGCGGGTATATTTAATTTTTTTTGATGAATTTTTGATTGTATTTTTGTAAATGTACTTTTATCAGTTGGATTTGCCATTCCAATACTTTCAGCAAACATAGAAAAAATTCTCGGAGTAACTAATGCAATTACAGAAGAACCATTTATTGATACTTTTTGAATCGGGCCGTAGGATTCATTGATTATTATTGATTTTTCTAATATATTTTTTCTGCACCATTCAAGAAAATCACTCGCTAAATCAGTCTTATCAGAGTTTTGAAATTTATTTTTTTCTGTCGCAGGTGTTTGATTTTCTGTTACTGGTTCAGGTGGAGTTTTTGCAAAAATATCTTCTCCGGTTTTATCATAATTATTTTTTTCTGTCGCAGGTATAGAGGGCGTATTAGTCGCTGTCTCAGTGCTGATTTTATCTAAGATATCATTTTTGTTATTATCATTTGATGATAATTCTGTCGCAGGTGTTTGATTTTCCGTTACTGTTTCAGGCGGTGAAGTTTCATTTGCTGTAACAGTTGGTATTTTATTTTCTTTCGCAGACTCCTTATCTCTGATTTCTTCTATTTTACCGTCAAATTTTTCTGGCAAAACTTGAAACAATTTATTTGTTCTGAATTTCAATACTGTAAATACTTTACTGTTGCCATTATGAAAAATTTGAACGTAATGTATTGATTTACCTGTGTAATGATTAGTTTCTGCAAAGCCATATTCCTGGAAAATATCAAAAATTCGGTTATTATCTGCTGGAATATCTGTCACATTTTCTTTTTGTAATTGTTCTCTGATAGCATCAACGATAACCTTTGATACACAGTAAGTATATCCTTCATCGGTTGTATAGATATTTGCATTGGACTTGTTAATAATAAAATCATTTGAAGCAATCATTAATCGTAGTTGAGTCATCAATCGTTCACCGATATTTTCTTTACTTGCCCCTTTAAATTTTCTGGTTGGAGAATGTGCCAGACTTTCACCAGTTGATTTTTTATCAGCTTTGATAATAATTTCGCCAATCATGCCATGATTGAATTTATCACCATGGATATATGCCATCATTTCTTTAACAATCCTTAGATTGCTAAAAATAAAAATTTTCCCAGCAGGAGGAATAATATCAATTAATGACAGTCCTATTTTTTCGTGTAATTCATGATATTTGGTTTTATGAAAAACTAACTTATAATTCTTATTTGTTGTCTGCGACAGTGGTTTTGCTTCATACGCACTATAGGCTTTCTCTTTGCATAAAAATGAACACATTGATACACGTTTACCAATGTCATGCAGAATTGCTGCGACAAAAATCGCATAAGTCCAAGCATGGCGTTCCCGTTCTTGAACTTCAGGCTCGGCAAATGCCGGGAGTTTATATTGTTGCCGTAAGCGCATAGCATGCTCAATAACTTCCAGTGTATGTATAAATAGCCCCCCTGGAACAGCATGATGATGGGCTTGTGATGCCGGCATAAGTTGAACCAGTTCTGCAAAATTGTAAATAACATCAAGATAAAGTATCTGAAACCTTTCATTATCGATTTTTACAATCCTTTTTATTGACATGATGCGATTTTGTTGTCCGGTAAAATGAATAAGCTCTTCTGCACCCATTACCGGTAATTTATTATAATCAAGCTCAATAGAATTCCTTGATTTTTTCTTGGGGAAGTTAATTAGATTGAATAGTGACATATTTTAATCGGCGTAAATATTTTCGTTGATATTATTCGTAACCCAATCTGAGATTAAATCTGCTACAGGATGAGGATATTTGTTTTCACGATAGTTTATTTCATTTTCCTTATGATCATTAATAAATTTAGTGTAAGGCTCTTCTAATGGATTCCATACAGCACTACTTGTTTGTCCTTGTTTTGCGATGACTCGATATTTGAAACAAGACAAATTAACAATAAATGTCCTGATCGCTAATTTTAGTTTGCGTTTATCAGCTCCAGGATAAAAAATATCTAACTGATTTAAAAATTCATTTATTTCTATTTCAGGATACTCCTCTTTGTCGACACTTTCTAATTTGCCCCAGCCTTTATAGTTTTTAATAATCTGTTCTAAGGCAGGTGACATTGCTTTTATTGCTGCTCTGTAATTACCCGTAAGTTTAGTTTTTAGCATTATTTTTTATTAACCTCAGTAAAATCATATTGTAGCGTTAGTAGTATTAACTGCTTTTGTCCCTTAAGCCTTTAAAAACCTTTAATCCTTTCCCTTAACTCCCCCTTTTCCCTGAAAAAACCCTTCCCCTGAACCTTTACAATCGGCCTCTCCAAAAGGGAGGCCGATTCCTTTACGGATAAGAGCCATTGCCCCTTATTTTATTACCTAAAAATCTGCACAAATAAAAATATGGTGCCTTTTATCTGATTAATAAATACCAAATAACCGTATTTGATTTTTTTATTTTGTAACAATTCTTACATCATTTTTATTTTGAGGTGACAAATGTTAAAAAAATCATTGCTGATAATTTGCTGCTTAATGACAGTAGCTCAGGCGGATTATTACGGTAAAGGATACACAATCGTTTCAGGTTCTCATGCAAAAGCCGGAAGTGACCTAAATGTAACTGTCTATAAATCTATCAAAGCCAAAACAGTCAAAGCTGGATTAATAGAGCTTTTAAACGGCAGTGGCTGGCAATTAGCTAATTATGTTAATGCTGATCCTGATATTAAACGCCTCTACAAACAAAAATATCCTGAATTCAAACGTACCTTGAATCCAATCAAATTATCAGATGCTCTGCAATATATTGCAGGTGATGCATGGGACTTGGTTGTTGATCCTGTTAATAAGCTAATTTCATTTCAGTTATCTGCAAATTATCGCTGTTTCACAATGAAGGAGTCTGTATGTTCAAAATAATACTGCTATCTCTATCTTTAAGCATAGCTTTATTCGGTTGCGCATCAAACCAAAATATTACTCAAAACAATGATGCTATGTATCCAGGTTCGCGTTGCGAGTTTATACAACGTAATTTAACGGTCAAATGGGAAGATCGAAGCTACTGGTGCTTACCTCAAAGATAAGTAAAAGCATGAAATATTCTTTTTTAATAACATTTGTTTTTTTCACGATTGCCGGATGCGGCGGTGAGGGTGAAGCTGAAGGTTTTATAACTAATGATAGTGAATTACCTAAATATGTTGGTAATGCAAAAGACAGAGAAGAAGAATCCCTCGATGTTAACAATGAAGTTGAAGATGCGGTTTCTAGCTCAGATACCGTTGCATTACCAATACGAAAAGGTCGCTGGGATCCACCGCCGATACGACATAAACCATTGCGTGGTTCAGCACGTTCACGACAATTAAAGTATATGAAAATAGTTAATACTGAAGCAAACCGAGCAGGATTAGATCCGCGGTTTGCTCATGCCATTATTTCGCGCGAATCACTATACAACACAATGGCTATGTCAACTATTTGTAAAGGCAAGCCTAAGCGTTGTTACAAAGACCACCGTACTGCACATGGATTAATGCAGTTAATGCCGGCAACTTCGAAAGCAATGGGATTGCCTGCGTCAATGAGACGGTCTCATCCTCAATTAAATGTTAGAGCAGGTATACGCTATCTATCAAGGATGAAGTGGGCAAAAGGAAATTTGCAAGCGATGGCGGCAGGATATAACTCAGGTCCCGCTAGAGCTAAAGCTTTATTACAAGGAAATCGCCAAAGTCGGTATTGGAAATCAGCCCAGCCCAGCACCAGTAATGGTGTTCCCGGAAAATCCTTTTGGGGCGGCGAAACTTATCATTATGCCCAACATGTTGCCGGTTATTACGAACTCTATTCGGCTAATCCACAATTGATCGGATTAGTACCCAAAAAAAGAAGTTCATCATGCATGGAGCGAGGACAATGCTGAAAAGTCTAGTCTTAACATTAAGTCTTGTATCTGCATTTACTACTTATGCAATGCCCAAATTTTATCGTGATTATGCTGAATCTCAAGGTATTGATGCAGATAAATTGTACGCATTGGCCTTGTCACAAGCAGGGATTACTAATGAATTTGGGTATCATGTGCCTTGGCCCTGGTCGGTTCAGTTAAAAGATCAATTCTATCAGTTTAAAACACGTCAAGACCTGTTTAATTATTTAAAACTAAAGCAGGAACAAGGTAAAAAAAATATCACTTACGGACTGGCAGGCCGTCCGTTAATCCATCAAATGAATTCGCAACAACTCTGGGATTCCTTATCAGTTGATAATAATCTGGCATATCTCAGTCAGATAATTCGATCAATCAATTGTAAACAGTTATCCAACTGTGTAGCAGGTTATCGTCAGCGAGTAAAACAATTAGCTAAACAAACTAATTTGTTAAAAACATCAATAGCACCAAGAGTTTTTAAAGGCGGCGTACCAGCAACAAATAATTTTATTAATCAAATTGTCCAACGTGTAAGCAAAGAAACCGGAGTTGAATCTGCATTAATACACGCAGTGATTGCCAGAGAGTCCGCTTATAAAATTAAAGCAACCTCTCATGCCGGTGCAATGGGGCTAATGCAGCTAATGCCGGCAACTGCTAAAAAACTTGGACTAAAACCACACGAATATTATCTGCCTTACAAAAATGTTTTAGCCGGAACTCAATATCTTAAGCAACAACTTGAGGAATTTAATAATCTGGACTTGGCATTAGCGGCATATAACGCCGGCCCCGGGGCTGTGCGTAAATATCGTGGTATCCCGCCTTATAAAGAAACTCGTCAATACGTTCCGGCAGTCAAAGGCTATTACCTTCATTTTAAAAAAGGCGGGGCTAATGGCTAAATTTAAGTATCAAAAGGAAGTATTGTTGAGAGATATCTACGAATATGTTCCGGCATGGACATATTTACTACTCGCTATTGTCTTGATTATGGCATCAGAATTAGCGTTTGCAGTTCCTGTGGTTGCTTTTACTCTCGCCGGTTTGTTTCTAATCAGGTCTTTCATACTGTTTAAACGTGGCAGACGTGTTAAACGTTATCAAAAAAACCTTACACAATTACAAATTTATCGTATGAGCAGCAAACAATTACCCATTTCCAACAAAGTTCAGTTTCTTGGTATGGGGTTCGAATGGACTGAGGTTCATACACAACGGGTCTATGATCTAAACTTGCCTAAAAATCATCAATACAAACAGCTTCCAGAACTGTACAAAAAAGCACGCAGAATGGAACTGGCACTGGAACATAATCGCTATATGCAATGGTTAGTTCGGTTTACGGCATCAAGAGATAAACACGATCATCCGCTTTGGTTTTTAAATCCCGTTAAACCGGTACCACCTGTTGAAGGGGAAGCATATTTGCACGCCGTAGGCCTGTATGAACCTGAGCAGCAAATCTTTCAATCACTAGATAATCGGGTCGGGCATACATTCGTAATAGGCACAACACGCGTTGGTAAAACACGACTGGCAGAGTTGCTAATAACTCAGGATATCGCCCGCGGTGACGTTGTTATTGTTATTGATCCAAAGGGGGATGCCGAGCTTATGCTGCGGTGCTACAGCGAAGCATTGCGAGCAGGACGTGAGGAAGATTTTTACCTTTTCCACCTTGGCTACCCTGAAATATCCGCCCAGTATAACCCGGTTGGACAGTTTATGCGTATTACCGAAGTTGCTACTCGTATCGCTAATCAAATGCCAGGTGAGGGTCAGTCAGCGGCTTTTAGAGAGTTTGTTTGGGGCTTTGTTAACCAGGTTGCTAAAGGTCTGGTTGGAGTTGGAAAAACTCCCAGCTTCCCGGAAATTAAAGCAGCAAGCCAAGACCTTGAGCCACTCTATATAGAGTTTATGACTAAGTTGCTTAAAGATAAAGTTCACAACTTCGAACAAAAAATTGATAATTTTACGCAATTGCTAAACATGAAAGCAGAAGAACGTCGACAACAGGGCTTTGAGCACGATGTTGCGGGCATTAAGCGTAATAAACGAGCGATTGCTCATTATATTCTCTTCAAAGAAAGTGTGGATAAAGTTTTTTTAACACATACCGAGTTAGATATCGGTATGTCGCTAACTAAAGCCTTTATCACTGATCAACAGTATCTGTCAAAACTGGTCGCATCACTCGATCCTTTTTTAGAAAAGATGACTACCGGAGCGGTGGCTGAACTAATATCACCAAGTTTTGATGTACCAGGCAAAGATACTTTCGACTGGGGCTCAATTATTCAAAGCGGCGGAATTGTTTATGTCGGCTTAGACGCCTTGTCAGATCAGGAAGTCGCTCGGACTGTTGGTGCATCTATGCTTGCCGATTTGACGTCACAATACGGACGAATTTATAAAGAGGGACGTGATCACGGTTTACCGGACATTGGGAAAAAAATCAAATCCGCACCAATCCGTATACACATAGATGAGGGTAATGAACCGGCAGATAAATCGTTAATTCCATCATTAAATAAAGCGGGTGGTGCGGGTGTATCTGTTACTGTCTATACGCAAACTTCAGCAGATTTTGAAGCTCGTCTTGGTAACCAGGCTTTGGCAAAACAAATGCTTGGCAACTTCAACACAATAATTTCATTTCGTGTTCAGGACGAAGCAACTGCTAATATTTTTACTTCTAAACAACGTGATGTCACTGTTAATGATTTGGTAGATTTTTCCGGAGCAAGTGATAGCTCAGATATCGGTTCAGGTATTGATTTTACTTCAAGTACCCAAAGTCGTGTAACGACAGATAAAGTGCAAAAAATAAGCACCGAAGATCTTACCAAACTGCCAAAGGGACAGTTCTTCTGCATGATGGACGGTAACAAACTCTTCAAATGCAGAGTGCCGTGGCTTATTCAGGATAACAACAAAGTACCCAAAGATATTCGTGTCGTCGCCGAACAGATGCGTTGTAATTATCAATCGAAAGTACCCGATTGGTATCAATATCAAGACTACTTTAATCCCGTGCAAACACTAAGCGATGATGAACACAACCTGTCTGACTTTGTCTCATCAATAAACAAAAACTATCTAAGTGAAAATGGTGAGGTGGTTGTATGAGTACCAAAAATACAACTACTAGGGTAAAGCAAAACAAAAGCCAAAATCAACGGCCAGGAGCGTTAAATTTACTGTTCAAGCCAATAGGTATTGCAGTTACCTGCGTTTTTTATTTATTTATTTCAATCATTATTTCTACATTAATTGAATGGGTAGGCATGACTTGGTGGTGGCAAAAAAATCATGCAGAAACTGTCTTGCTGCAAGAATTTTCCTACCTGGGAGATAACTTTAGTATGACACTCTTCGGTATATCTGCCGAACAAGCAGCAATGGCAATTATCACAAAATTAAACGGCTTTTTATTCGGCAGCTCGGCATTCGGCGGAGAACCGGCAATGATGGTTTTTGAATGGCTAAACACAGCAGAGCAAGGAATAAAACCATATGTTAATGCTCTGATTTTTATCATCATGGTTACAGCTATCCGCTGTGTTGTCATTATTCTCTCGTCTGCCATGTTTCTGATTATAGCCATTGCAGCAATTGTTGACGGTTTGCATCATCGTGAATTAAGAAAAGTCAGCGGCGGTGTCGAACATGCCAGTATTTATCATCACGCCAAATCGTGGATCTCAAAAATCATCGTAATCAGCCCGGTTCTCTATCTGGCTTGGCCGGGTGCTATCAATCCGAATTACATTTTACTACCGGGGATGATTTGCTTCTTTTTTGCCGTGTATATCAGTTTTGCGACATTCAAAAAATTTATTTGAGACGGAGAAATCTATGAAAACAACAGAACACTATTTTTTATCAGCACTAATTGCCGGTTTACTTGTACTGCCTTATCCGACAATGGCAAATGAAACTGCTGAACGTGCCGATATTTATCAAGTTCTAAAAGAAATCGATTACATCGAGGAGGTGATCACACAACTAAAGAAAAAATATCAAAACAATAGAGGGAAAGTTCGATTTAACTACGATGCAATGCTTGCGCAATTGCGTGCCATACAAAGCGGCACAATTGAATATTTGAATAATGATATTCAAACACTACACGCAACACCGCCTAAAACGGTAGAACGTGTACTCTATCGTGTGAGGAAAAACTAATGTCAAAAAAAGCGACTATAGAAAGCGTTACCGAAACATTTACATCGGCAGCGAATATTCCTTCAGAAATTTTAAAAATATTGTTTGTTGCTGTAAGCCTGGGACTACTGCTGATTTTCGGCATCTTTATTATCCTAAAAAAAGCTAGAAGAGGCGGGGAAATGGAGGAACAAGGCGAATTTTACAGAATAATCGTAATTTTCGTCATCGCTGTTACAGCCGTTTTACTCTATCAGGCAATGACAACAACCGGTTAATCTTATTTACAGAGGTTTAATAATATGAATAAACAAATTCAACAAAATCAGTTCCTGTGGCAGCGTATCGCAATGGGAATATTATTAGCAGTCCTATTGGTCTACATGGTTCTACCTGAGTTCGCCTATGCGGGCACCGGTGGAGGTGGGGGGCAACTACCTACCGGATCAGACTTCGAAGTGCCTGGTGCTTCTTCAGGTGATCCTTGGCTAAAAAAGTTTGCCTTTATCATTAAATTTGTAGTGTTTCTAATGTGTATGGCAGCTGTTGGACTTGGGTTATCTGATTCCATATTTTCCATATTCAGAGTCATAAATGATGCTCGAATGAATGGCGAGTGGGGGCCAGCTATAAAACAAATTGGTATTATATTGGGTGGATTAATTTTCGCTCTGGTAATTTTCGCATTATTAAATAAGTATGTCATAGATCCAATTACAAATTATGGCTACTAATAAACCGACAAAAACATTAACACAGCTCGAAGAAGAACCTGAAACCGGCTTCTTCGGCTGTACTTACAGTGAAATTCTTACTGTCTTACGTAAAACCATTATTATTACGCTTATATTCGTCATCTTAATGTCGATATTTGTTGTCAGATGGGAAGTCAGCGGAGTGCTGGGTATTATATTCGGAATTATCATCTTTTATATCTTGATTAAAAAAACATCAAGAAATAGGGCAGATAAACCGCTTTATTATCACAAACACTTGTCAACTTATAAGACAGGAATGTTCATACAGCCAAAAAAACGTTATCAGCGGGAGCGTAACAGTCATGTCCGAACCTAAAAATAAAGTAGAAGTTCAGCGTCAGGAAAATCGATTTCTAAAGCGTATCATTATTGTATTTTTTGTAATCATAATTTTTTTGGGAATTGGTATCTATCGCATACCTACTAATATTGTTGTCTATACAGCACCGGATGTCACAAAAGCTTTCTCACAAAAAAGCGGTTCAGTACCTCCAAATGCGGTATATAGCTTTGCCCGAATATTATGGGAGTCAATTAATTACTGCGAAGAAGATTGCGGTAAAGAGTATCCTGAAAAGCTCGATAAATATAGCATTTATCTGACTAAAAGTTGTAAGCGACAACTGAAAAATCATTTCTCTAAAAATAAAGAACTCTATAGTTATCGTAGCAGATTACTGTTGCCAACTGACAACACCATGTTTACTCAAGATCGAATCAGACAAATGTCATCTGACAGCTGGTTTGTAAAACTCGAATACAATTTAAAAGATGATGTTAAAGGTCACGTTACACGGGATAACATCATGATGTATCCGCTCAACGTGATTAAGTCAAACAAACCGTTAACCGTAAATCCAATCGGACTGGAGGTAGACTGCTATTTTGGCGACGGTCCCGTGCTACTTAAAAAGAAAGAGGTATAACCATGAACAGATTCATAAAAACAATGGCAATATTAACAGGCAGCTGTATATTTGCAGGTTTCGGCGGAGATAGAATCTTATCAGAGAAACCCATTGATATTAACTTACCGGTTGAAAATGAAATCATCATCAAGTTCCCTCAAGCTGTTACTCATACAAATATACTTACTCCGGAAAATGCCAATAAGTTAACGAAATTTTTAACACCTGAAGGAGTGCTTTATTTGACCGCTAATGATGCTTTTGGAAAAACACGTATGGTTGCCGAAATGGTAAACGGTCAAATAGTTGTGCTTAATTTGCGAGCCAATAAAAATAACAAAACCGAAAATATCAATATTGTCGAACCTAAGACTGAAAATAAAGCAACAACAGCTGCTAAAAAAAAGAATCCTTATAAACCACCGTTTTTAAAAAATGGTGCAGCTATGACTAAAAATGTTCAAGCAGGACAGTCTGCGACAGTAGGATATAACAATATGGTCCAATATGGGTTCAGACACTACGTTGGTCCAAGTCGGTTGATTGGCGATCTTAAAGCTCAAAAAGTAAAAGTGTCAGCATTTCCTTCATCTCGCATACTCAGAATGTGGTCAAATCGACTTTCAGTTAAACCATTAGCTCAATGGCGTATCGAATCTCAATATATAACCGTACTGTTAGTAAATAATCGTTCACCCTATCGTGTACCTTTTGACCCTAGAGCATTGCGCGGGCGCTTCTTATTCTCAGCAGCTCTCTATCCGGTAATTGAGCCTCAAGGTAGCCTAATGGATCAAACACTGTGGGCGGTCGTAACCGCCGAACCTTTTAATAAAGCAATTAAGTAAGGGGTATTTATTATGACTTTTGCAAGAATACTATTAGTTGTTGTTGTTTTATTGCTCGGTGGAGCGGGCTATTTTATTGTCACAAAAGGCAGCGATAATAAAATCAGTGAACCAGATAACGATAACTTTATTGATTATAGAAAAGGAAAAATGGGTGATGACCCACTGTATTCTGAAGAGATCGCCAAAAACTCAGCTCTAATGATTGCAACTCGTGATAAACAAGCAGAGCTTGAGCATCAAATTCAGCAAGAAATGAAAAAAATGGAAGCGCAAAGTAAAGCAAAATCAGACAAAGCACTTCAGCAAATTCAATCAGTTGCTGAGGCAATCAAAGATATTGAAAAAAAAGTAAACAGCGATAATTCTGCAAAAGTTGCCGAATCGTTAAAAACAGAATTGGGAAAAGAAATTCAAACGTTAAATCAAAGTATTTCTTCATTGAAAAAATCTGTGCAATCGGGTGCGGAAGAAAGTGAGAAAAAAATTCAAAGTATGCAAGCCAGTTTTCAAGAAGAACTTGATAAAAAAACACAAGCAGCCGAAGAAAAATTAGCAAAAGCACTGGCATCTTTTAACAATAAAACCAATGAACTTAAGCAGTCAACACCGGCTCAGGGAGCTATTACTTATCCCTACGGACATCAAAATGTCTCAAATGAAAAAGAAAACGGTATGATTGCCAAACTTGCTAATGCTGTAAGCGGATCTGCAGCTTCATTAACTGGTGGTAATTTGAGCGGAAAACCTGCAGTCTCAACATCATCACTTCCAACAACAACAGCAGTAAAAGAAGAAGATTGGCCAACACAATTTCCTGTATATACTCTACCGCCGAATACAATCCTGACAGATTCAACACTGATTACTCCGATTATTGGACGAGTACCATTAGAAAATAATGTTTCAGATCCATTCTTTTTTAAAGCAGAAATCGGTAAAGAAAATCTGGCTGCCAACGGACATAGCATTCCGGGCGTCGATAAAATGATTGTTTCAGGTTACTCGACCGGCGTGCGAGAACAAAGTTGCGTTCGCGGATACATAGACAGTTTAACTTTTATCTTTGTTGATGGACGAATTGTTACCCACGGTAAAAATTCCGGTAATGGACGTAGCAACGGCCAGGCACTTGGCTATCTTGCTGACAAGTGGGGTAAACCCTGTATCCGCGGTACTTACATTAATAACGCCAAAGATTATCTGCTTAGCCGCGGAGCGGCAGCATTTATAGAATCAGCAGCTGAAGCACTTTCACAATCGCAAGTAACTTATCAACAAAACGATGACGGTAACTATCAAGCAATACTTGATGGCAATGTTTGGTCATTTATTTTTGGTCAAGGAGTCGGCGGAACTGCCGCTGAAATCGCCGATTATGTGCGTGAACGAACGGCAAATGCATTTGATATCGTTTATGTAGAGCAGGGTAAACACGTGCAAATTATGCTTGATGCAATGATTGATATCGATTACGACAGCCAGGCTCGTATGATTAATTACTATGCCCCGCCTGCAAATTTTAGCAATTTCGATTAAAGGAGAAATTATGAACAATACATATATAAATATCATTGCTGTTACAGTGATTAGCTTATCATTATCAGGCTGTAGCGGACTGGGGTTTTTTGGCGACAAAGGCGAAGAAAAACAACTGTTGCCCGATAGTGGCGAAACAACCGCCGACCTAATTAAAAACGGGATTAGTCGTAACAATAAATCATTTTACTTTGCTGAAGGTAAAGCTGACTATGTCGGTACGCCGTTAGTCGCAAATTATGCGCCAAACAGTCAGTACAGTAATGAACATATTAATGAACTTAAACGTGACTTCAGACAAGTCCCAAATCCTCAAATTATTGGTTACACTTATCCTCACATTAACAATAATGAAATGCCGGTACCTGGTTATTTCACCACTTTTAATCTCTATAAAACTAACCACTATGCCTTAGCAGAGGAAGGTTATAATGTCAGATAAAGTAATTAATGAAAACCGCCAGGCATTTACGGTTAATCCTTTTGTTAATTTTTTTATGAGATTAACTGGAGAATGGCCGCTTTCCGGACCGCCTCCATTGTCACAAACTCAGTACAAACAATTGTTTGATTCTTCCCCATCGTTTGTCGATTACTTTCCTATAATTGATTATGACTATAATAATCAAGTATATATTTTTGATGACTACATAAATGTTGCCAAAATTTTTGAAGTAAAAACACGCTATATGTGTGCAAAATCAGAGCAAGCTTTAGATGATTTCAATACCCAAGTCGCGCAGGCACTTAATGCTCTACCGGTGGATGACAACCATCCGTACGTTGCTCAATTATTTATTCGCGGCGAAAGCTCTCAAAATATCGGTGACCTGCTTGAGCAAAAAATTGATCAGCAATGGCGCAATCACCCACTGACACAGGCAATTGTTGACATGACCCGCAAACACTCCGATTTGATGACGCATGATAAGGGAGTGTTTCCTGACAGCCGTCTAGCAAGCGGCAAAGGCTGGCGCGTGGGTGAGCAAAAAGTCTATCTGGCAATTTATCGCAAGTTGTCACAAAAAGAATGGCAGAAGAATAAAAAAACTCCAATTACTCAGTTAAATCACGATATCACATCGTTTTTGACAGCAATGAATACAGCCGGATTAGGTTTGAAACCATTATTACCCTCAGCATTAATCAATTGGCTAGCTCCGCTGTTTGGCAATGAACATATCATTAACGAAACAGAATTTAAAAAGTCACGTGAAGTTGCCAGTTATGATCTGGGACAACATATATTCCGTCACCAACCCACATATTATGAAGGGCAAGAGTCAAATGAACGAGGAATTTGGCTGTTTGGAAAAAAATGGAGCCGTTATTTAACCATTGGCGGCATCGATTCACCGCCTCGATCAGGAGCATTAACATTGGGCGAACAATCTAATGATGGCTCTGAAGTAAGATTAGGGGCGAGTGTATTTGAACGGTTACCGGCAGGTACAATGCTCACTTATACCATCGTACCGCAGTCAGATTTCATGATGAAGCATGAAATCAATCAAATATTATATATGTCGCAAGATTCTGCCTCACGTGAAGCTAAATACGCTACAGAACAAGCTGAAGAAGTCCACGACGAAATGATGCGTAACAAGCAAAAAGTCTTTTATGCACAAATCGGTATGTTTCTTTGTGCCGATAGTCTTGAGGAACTACTTGACTCAACTGAAATCTGCCGCTCGGAAATCAAATCAACCGCTTGTATTGATACTATTGATCCTAATTTCGATTTGATTTCCCAAGACAGCTATATCCGCGCCCTACCCTGTGTTTACGATTTTGAACATGACAGAAATGCTGCCTTACGGGCAAGAAAAGTTTATACGGCTCATCTGGCTTCACTATTACCTTTTTTCGGGAACAAATCAGGAGGCGAAAATCCCTGCTATATCATGTACACAAGAACAGGGGAACCTTTCTACATGAACCCTTTCCATATTAATGACCGAGAAAAAGTATCACATGAGGTTTTCTTCGGGCCTTCTGGATCAGGTAAATCTGCAACAGTATGTTATATGACGTTGATGTCGATGGCAGTTAACAATCCTCGTCAATTTATATTTGATTACGGAAATTCTTTCAAGGTACTTGCAGATTTTGCTGAGGCGCATGGCAAAAAAGTTAAACGTATTACTTTAAACGCTGATTCCGACGATGTATTGGCTCCGTTTTTTGAGACTGAAAAGGCACTTGAAGAAGCAAAAAAAGCCAAACAAATCAGTGATGGTACCTATCGAGCTAAAGAAAAATCTTCGTCATTCTCAACAGATGATGAAGACGACGAAGAAAGATCCTATCTCGCTGAAATGGAATTTATCCTGCGAATAATGATTACAGGCGGTAAACAGGGTGCCGACGATAACCTTAGTACGCCGGATCTGTCGCGAATCCAAGAAGCCTTGGTACGAGGACTGAAACTAAGCCAAGAAGCCGGGGAACCCCACGCACGGCCAATCCATATGGCTGAAGCCATGTGGATGCTGTCAGAAGAAGAAATGCAGCGCAAAGGAGGCATAAAAGAAATCGCACACAGTATGCGTGACATGGGAGATGCTATCAAACTATGGACGACCGGTTTACGCGGTATGCTGTTTAACAGAACCGCGACAGGATTTGATCCGTACTATGATTTAACAGTTATTGAAATTGGCAGTTTAGGAAAAACCGGCGGGGATGATATGCTTGCTGTTGCCGGGCTGTCAGCCATCTATAATATTACCGCTTTGGCTGAGAAACTACAACATTCGGGACGTCCCATCGAAGTCAAAATCGACGAAGTACACTTATGGGCAAAAGTGCCGATGCTGATGAACGGTCTAAATGTTGCTGCTAAAGTCTTCCGTAAATTAAACACCTGGTTATGTACCATCACCCAGGATGTTTCAGACTTCGTTGGTGATAGTTCCAAAATTCTTACAAACTCAGAATTTTGGTGGTTAATGAAAATGTCTGAAAAAGAAATAAGGCAAATCACCACAGTATTAGATTTAGATAAAGAAGTCCAACATCTAATCAAATTCCCAAAAAAAGAAGAAAAACGCTTTGTCGAAGGTGTATCGATTTCTGCTAAATATCCTGACACATTAATACGCTATGTACCGCCATCATTGATACTTGCTTTGGCTCAGACTGATGGTAAAGAAAAGCAATACCGACGCGAAGTAATGGAAAAAAATAACTGCAGTGAGCTTGAAGCGGTCTATCTAATTGCCGAAGAAATTGATGCCGCCCGACGTCAATTCCAGCAAGCTGCTTAACCGATAAATATTATTGGTATCAATACCGGGGGAAAAAATGATGAAAAAACACTTACTATGTGCATTATTACTGGTTACCGTCAATAGCCAGGCTCAAAACATCTCTTTTGGGAAAATTCAAACTCCGAAAGAATTTCAGAAATATTGGGGCTTAACCCCGGAACAGATGCAGCAATATGAACAATATATGCAGGTTGCCGGAAAGTATCGTCATCAAAACAGCAACCCTTTGGTCGTTTTGTCGATTATTTCCAAAGATCCGGAAGATAAAAATTATTATGCGGCTAAAGCGGCAACATACGAACATAAAATGGCTAAAAATGAGATAGAAACAGCCTGGTTAATGTCAAAAGAAATGGAGCGGCAAGGATTGACCGAGGCAATGACAAAGTTTAGCGATAAATTAACCGGTATTAGCAGTGATAAAAAAACTGATAAGCACAGCTGGGAAAAAGATGACGAAGTCATGATTGTTGTTGATGAAAACTGCTTAAAAGTAAACTGCCTGCCGACTTTTGTCCCTTTGTTAAGCAATCTGCCCAATGACACTAAAGTCAGTGTAATAAATAATTCTAAACAACCGATTGCGACAACAATTACAGCATTAAACAAAGCCTTAAGCAGCAAAAAAAATAACACAATTATTGTTAGCAGCAGTAATTATGACCCGATTGAACATGGTTATCTTGAAGCAATTAAAAATCAGGCGGTGCAAGTTCGCAACGGCAAAATTATTCGAAAACTATAGAAAAGGAGATACAAATGAAAAAGCTGATTAACCGAATAGTCCTTGCAACAATTATCAGCAGTGCAGCTGCTGTTGCTCAGGCTCAAGATAATACGGAAACAATTTTAGGCACTAAGGAAAGCGGCTGGCGGGCCGATGATGTGCCTGCCGGTGAACAAGGACGATATTATGTCCCCGGGGCAGCAGCAGGAAAAGACAATATTTATCCAGGCTCATTTAGTGAAAATTTTAAATTGGGGGCAAAATTTAAAGCCGGCTACTCTTTATCCTGTGGAGATCTGGATTTTTACTCGAATATTAATGCAGAAATACAGAACTTAAAGTATAAAATGCAAAATGTTATCAAATCCGCTCAAGCGTCTATTTTAACGAGTATTAGTTCAGCATTAACAAGTTTTTTTCAATATCTTCTGTCAAAAATTAATCCGACATTGGGTCAACTGTCAATCAAACAACTGGATGAGTATATAGAAATTTTCGAATTGAATGTAAAACAATGCCAGGATTACGAAAAAGACGTAAAAAACGGAAAAAATCCATTGGGGGAGATTGTTCAGGTCGCTGTTGGGGATCAGTGGCAAAAAACGATTGGTTTAGTTAACAGCGGTTCGGTATCGCTGCAAGAAGCTGAAGAAAAATTAGTTAAAGATGCCAAAAAAAACGGTGTGACCATGGCGGATGGTGAGCAATATGGTGGTGAGAATCAGGATCCTGTTAATATCACCAAGTCATTAATTATCGCCGGTATGAACTTGATTGTAGGGCGTGCTGACAAGAACCAGTGGGAACAGCCGTTTAGCAGTAGTGATGAAAAGGAGAATCCCATTCTGCGGGAATTTGAAAAACCTGAAGAGCTTTACGAATTTGTAGAAAGCATTTACGGTGCAACCGAAAAAACCATCAGTGAAAGTACAGCAAGTGGTGAATCTGTAAAAACAGTCTCAGGACGTGGCTACGAAAAAAAATATACTGAATATCGCAATGAATATATTGAAAATTTAAGAAAATATATTAATCGTGAATTTACAAGAAAAGAATTTGAAGAAGAAACCGGCAATATTATTCCCCCGGCAGAAATTGATGACATACGTACACTACCGCCGTACCAAAAATCGGTAGAAATAGAACAACGCTCACAGCAATATGCCATCAAACGAATAAAAAACAATCTTATACTCGCCAAGCAGTCACTAAAAACCGGCATTTATGCACCTGATATGCAGCAATCAGGCATGAAAGGCCCCGCAATGCGCGAGTACAAGATGATTTATTACCGCATACTTGATGATCTGTCGGAAATCTCTCAGCGTGCTTATCAATACTAAACTAATTTACGGAGGAATCATGGTTACGACAAATCAGCCTGATCAGTTAACACCGGAAGAACAACCGATAGCAGGTCATTCCCGCAATGTAGCGAATCCACAAAAGAGACATTGGCTAAAACGTCTGTTATGGGCAATTGCCTTGCCGATAGCTTTGTTTATTTTATCTATCGTATTACTAAACATTTTTGGCACTCAAACTATTGAAAAGTTAAACAGTGCCTTGCAGTCTTTTTGGCTGCCAGCAACAATTTTCCGGATAACTATTTATTTACTTATTGCTTTTGTTATTGTGCCGAAGATGCTGTCCCAAGGACAAGCAAAAAATGATTCTACGATACAAACAATTAAAGATGATATCGCACAAAATCAAATCAACAGTGATGATGATTTTCTATATCAGCTGCTAAAAAAAGCAGAAGCTCAGCAGCGTATCTATAATTACTTACTTAATCGTCGGTATCTAATTTTAATAGGGCTTATCGTTTTTGACATGATAACTCTGCAGCTGCCATATTTTTTAAAATACTAATATAAAATAGAGGGATAACATGAATGCATCAAGTTATTTAGAAGCGTTTCTCACCGTATATGGCTGGGATATATATTACGTACTTTATCTTTTATTCGGGGCTTTGGGATTATTTTTATATCCAATAGCCCGTATTATTAATGATGTTTTTGTCAATTATTTGAGCGGCAGTGAATATGCCGGTACCAATTTCTTGCGTCAAGCACTTACTATGATTGTTCTGGTTGTTCTGGTCTTTCTCATTGCCTTGATGCCGGTCGTAGAAATATCATTCAATAAAACAGTAGTTAAATCGGTTTGTCAGGAGAAAAAAGATGCTGCTCGAATCAGTCAGGCGGCGAAAACCCCCGAGGGTGATGCCTACTTTGCCAATTTAGATACCAGGGTACCTATTATGCCCTGGATTGCAATGGCCGTTGGCCAGGGCATTAATAGTGTTATTTATAATGAAGTGCCTTGTGTGCTTGATGTGACAGATTCACAACAAGCAATGATGAATATTAATCTGGAAAAAGCCGAGAATCCGGAATTATTGAAAGCAGAATTAAACCGCTTTATCAATGAATGCCATCGCCCGGCGGTCAAATTGGCAAATCAGTTATTGACGGACGATGAGTTTACCAATGAAGCTGCCGCCGAAGTTAAAACAAAAATGAATAATGCTATAAGCAGTGAGGAAAAATCAGAAAAAGTCATTCTCGGGAACTATGATTCCAAATTTATCAGGGATTTGTTTTATGATCCAAACAGTCCTCTGATAAATCTACCGGAAACCCAGACCATACCACCTTTAAAGGCTAAAAATCCGGTGCCCGGCTATAACGGATATGAGGAAGATGGCTCTATCAAACAAGGCGCATCAGGTGCAGCTCCCAGCTGTCACGACTGGTGGACTAATGGCAGCGGAGGTACTACCGAGCCATTACGACTGCGTGTTTTAAAAGCATTGTCTGATTCTATGGTTGTTAATGTTGCATCACCCTTAGGGGTTTCCGAATGTCTAACAAAATATTCTTCATCTACATCCGGCGGGTGGGGACATGGTTTTCGACGAGAAGTGGCTAATCCCGAAGCTTGTCGTGCGCGTATCATTAGAGAAATATATCAAGGCAACCAGGACAAATATTCTGATGAACTTTTCAAAAACCTGCAAGGCGGTGGGGCAAACGATGATATTGCGTCGGGTTCAAGCAATTTAGTTGTCGGTGTCGGTATCCTGGCTGGATTGGGTGCATCAGTGTTAGGTCTGGATTTTGGTCAAGGTGAGATTATTAACGCCATCGGCGGCTTTTATATTCAATTGTACATACTTAAACTGCTATTGCATTATTTGATCCCGATGGTGTTAATGGCAATATACATCTTTTGGGCTTTGTATATGATTATCGGGGAATTACGCGGTATGACGATGATTAAAGGTATGATACTCATCACTGCGCTAACAATGATGCCATCACTCTGGGCATTAATCGAACACCTTGATGACGGGTTGTATGAAGCCCTGTACGGTGGCTGGGAATTCTCAAATCCTCTGGATAGGGTGATGCTTGATGCGGCCACGAGCATCTTTGAAATCGCAATTGTGTTCGTGCTGTTTTTCTTAATTAATGAAGCCGGTGGCGGTGATGCTCGACGAGCCGTAAATGACAGCCAAAGTATGGGAAGTAGTGCTTCAAGTGGTGTCGGTAGTTCTACCGGTAGATCTGTAACAAAAACTGGTCTCCGTACATCACGTGGCATAAGAAGAGGAATAATGAGGGGTTTTGGAAAGACTAAAAAATAGGAGGTAATAAAAAAGGGGTTTTAAAGCCCCTTTTTAAAATGTCACACTTCAAACTTGAATCGGTAATTAAATATCACTAGGTAGTGTTCAAAAATCTGTGTCATTCGGTACAATTATTTAAAACAGGAATGACATTATGACAGAGAAAAAATTTGATTTTGACGAAGCTTTGAAAGCTATCCAATCAGGGCAGCCCATAACGGGGG
>PDWI01006372.1_pt1 | contig 20632 bp, 12 predicted proteins | sample 1430891 | NCBI WGS metagenome assembly PDWI01 (sample SAMN01162508, study PRJNA174530) | Oral metagenome, whole genome shotgun sequencing project. | biome: Marine environment; feature: Marine mammal; material: Swab sample of the gingival sulcus; isolation source: swab sample of gingival sulcus... | reverse complement strand
TTCGCCTCAGTCCTTATTATCTCTGATACTGCCCTTTGCAGTGATTCGAGATATTGCCTATTTTGAAACCGATTTATCGATGACCAATTTATATTTTGGTGTCATCGCTTTAGCCTTTGCTTTGGTCGGGCTCTTCAGAATTAAAAAAGATAACAAGTTTAACATCTTACTGATATTTGGACTTATATCTTTATTGGCATCTTTTGGAGCGGACACCCCTTTAAGAGGCTTTTTATTTGATTATCTGCCTTTTATGAACCTATTCAGAGGCTCGGCATACTTTCGTTTATTCACGTTGATACCTTTGGTAATCGCTTCCGGTTACTTGATTAAGGACTGGCAAAAGCACCGAAAGTGGGTTTTGGGCGTAGCTGTATTGTTAATAATGATACTGTTAGGCTTTGTAATTAAGGCAGGAACTCAGGTAGATTTCTCGTCTTTGTCCTTTTTTAATTCAGAATCTTCTTTAGAGATGATTTTCAGAACTGAATCGACCTTTTACGAAAATATTTTCTTGCAGGGTACTTGGCATATCATCCTTTTAGTTGCTCTGATAATTCTAATGATTAAGTTTAAATCTAAAAGGAATTATTGGATGACCTTGGCGGTGTTCGACCTTATTTTGGCGGTTCAGTTTAATATCCATTCTACGGTTGTTTCTCAGTTTAAACCGAGTGATATACATCAGTTTGTGTCCTCTACGCCGAAAGGCTTTCCAATACCGGAGCGACTCAAAATTTCCGAATGTACCGACAAAGCTTCCTCGCACTTACCGCTGTGGAGAAATACCAATATGTTTACCAAAAGGATTTCCGGCGATGCCTTTAACTCTTTTATCCTCGATAAAACGAGTTATTTTAAGGATTCTCTACCGGAAGTGCTCAATCGGGTGTCGGATAATGAGTTGCTGTATTTTTCGAACGATGTGCGTCCGCTTTCTCAAATGAATCCGAAACAGATGAAGGCTCAAACTTTGTTTATAGAAGATAGCTTAATGGCTTCCTATTCAGATTTGAGGCATCAAGATATTTCTGCGAATACTTACCAAGTTCGGTCTTTTTCGCCCAACAAAATAGAACTGACCGCTTCGGTTCAATCCCCTTGTTTTCTGACTTTAATTCAGACTTATTACCCGGGTTGGGAAGTGTTTGTAAATCATCAAAAACGAGAAATTATCGAGAGTAACACGATATTTATGAGCGTTCCTTTAGAAAAGGGCGAGCATCAAATTGAATACCGTTATTCCAACCCTCAATTGATATACGCCTTTGTATTTTCTTACGGCTTATTTTTTCTCTTATTGCTGTTTATTTTAAGGTTGCAATATTTTAAACTTTCTCATTCAAACAAAAAATACTTTTGGGGTGCTTTAGCTATTTTATTGATTTTAATCGCTTATAATCAATATGTTTACAGACAAAGTTTAAGCGTTTTTGATAGGGCTTTAAGTCCTGTTTTGGAGCAATTCGAAAAAGGAAAAGTTGAGATGATTGCTGATTCCAAATTGATTTTAAAGACTCAAAAGCCTTTACATGCTTGTAACTTTAGCGGTAAGCAACATTTTTCAGATTTGCGTCAGATAATTGAGGAGAGTCAAAAAGATACTTTGTATTTATGTTGGAAAAACAGCTTTGTTTCTTCAAAAACACCTGCTTTTTTGCAAATGTTTTATGCTCAAAAAAAGACGCTTTTAGACACCAAGAATTCCAAAATATTAATGTTTTATGGCAAAGGTAAAGCGACTCAAAAGAGCTTTAAAAACGATTTTGAACAAGGTTACAAAGCTTGGTATGTCGAAGAAAAAGGATTGGAACAGGATTCTTTAGGCAATCATTATTTCAATTTCGATTTCTTAGAATATGGTTGCGTTTTTTCAAAAACATTGGAGCAGAGCGATTTACAATCAGAAGTAATGGCGGTTCTTGATGTTTATTCGCAAGATTCGTCTAATCCTTTACTGGTTTTTGATGTTTTAGAAAATGGAAAAAGTAAACATTGGTCGGCTTCCGAGTTAAAGAATTTTCGTGCTCGGGTAGGAGAGGAGCGAATCACTTTTGTACATCATCTGGACTTGAAGTCGATAGACTTAAAAAGCGGAGTATTATTAAAGGTGTATATCTGGAACAGAAATAAAGAAGCTTTCCAAATAGACAATTTTTCGGTATCTATCTCAAATGATTAATTTGGAGATATAAGCTCACGTTATTTATACACTTGAGTTATGCACAGCTATTGTCTGTATGAAACTTTCACACTGTTTTTTTTAACTTTTATTTTAATATCATCAAGTGTTTTCAAACCGATTGAAAATCTATTTTTATTATACTCTATTCTTTTCTTATTTGTCATTTTTTCCCAATGGGTTGGTATCATATAATACTTCTGTTCTTTTCCGGCATTCATTAAGTGCCTATCAATAATCCAAGCGTACATTATAGGGGTAATACTTCCTTCTTTCAATGCAATTTCTAAACTTTCTCCCATAATGTGATTTGCTGTATCTTTATCATAATGAAGCAAAATTATCGAAACCATACTATTTGTTTCTTGTCCTACTATTTTTTCAGAAGGAAACCCGTATTTTAAAATTACTTTTTTAACAAATTCAGCATTACTACTATCAACTCGCCACCATTCTTCCATCAGCTCTTTAGATTTTAATCGTTTCTTTTCATCATAATTAAATGTCGTATCATATAGGCACTTTGCGTAATATTTTTTGGCGTTATAATACTTACGTCCCCTAACTCTTTGGTCTTCTTTACCAACACTATCTAATTTAGCTTTTAAATTTAGATTAATATTATCCTTTGAGCTCTTTAATGCCTTTTTACTGTAATTCAACAACTCTCTATCATGTTGTTTTTTTGCAATTCGTCTTGCTAATTTTAAGTTCTCAATATGAACATAATCAACCATCTCAAAAGCTTGTTTCAAAAAGATGGTCAAACTATCATTTTTATTATTTGCTTGATATTTCTTTACTTTATTTATTAATTGATAATACTGGATATAATCATTTTGAGCATATAATGTTATTGAAAATAACAGAAATATTAACCCTATAAATAATTTTTGTTTCATACGATTTTCTTTTTTGTTTAGTAGTGCATAATTCAAACGATTAATTTAATCGTGAACTATGGGTTAATCTTTGTTCATATTAATTTACAAATAAAATTTTAGTAACTGCTTTTTGCTCTCCGTCCTCACTGCTTAGCAATACGAGGTAAACTCCGGTGCTAACACGGTTTCCGTTTAGGTTTTTCCCATCCCAAATAGCTTGTCCACCGAGCGATTTTAGTTCAGTAACAATATTTCCGGCTATGTCGGTAATTTTTACAATCGTATTTTCAACCAGCCCTGTAATGGTTATCGGACCTCTGTAGTCGGGCTCAACAGGGTTTGGAAAAGTATATACGTCTTTAAAAAATTCGTTGCCTTCAGTTGCTTCAGCACGATAAGACATCAATCCGTTTCCGGTGGCAATAAAGACTTCTCCGGATTCATTATCTATGGAAATACTTTTTATCTCGTTGGAAGGAAGCGGGCTGTTATCTGTGTTAAAATCGTTGAACTGCTCTGTGCCGTCTTCCGATATCAAAAAGACCCCGGATTTCTGAGTTCCAATCCATTTGCGATTGGCTCCATCTACGGCGATAGCAGTTACTTTCTTATCTTTCATCAGGTATTCGTTTTTCCCATTGATGTCTATGATAATGCGTGAGGCGTAAAAATTATTAGTCTTGTAAATATTTCTAGGAGAATAAAAAACAGCGATACCATCGTTGGTTCCGACCCATATTTGATTGTCTTTGTCTTGGGCAATGCTATAAACATCGTTCGATATTAAATCTCCATTTTTGTCTTTTACACTGACGTGTTTTTGAAAATCGTCGCCTAAATCGTCGATGGTTCTATTTTCGTTGAAAACAAAGAGCCCTTTTCCTTTTGTAAGAATCCATTTAGCCCCATCTTTTGCGATGATAAATCTGCCATAATCGTAGTCTTGATTTCCATAGTGGAAGGTCTCCCAGTCTCCGGAAGGCTTCTTTACACTTATGGGGTTTTTAACTCTGGGGCTGACCGTCCAAAGGTTCATGTTTTTGTCTAAATGAGCGTCAACTACTTTTACCAAATGTCCGTATAGAGGCGTTAATGTAGAGCCACTTGTATCGTTGTGTAGTATTGCCGATATGTTTTTTTTGCCGATTACATTTATTTCTAAAACTCCGGAAGTTGCTGAACAACAGTATATTTTATTACTGTTGTTAGGGTCTTGTTCTATGGCTATAATATCTTTCGCCTCCGAAAAGGTGGGGATTTGTGCGTCCGAGTAAGAACGCCATCGTCCATCTTGGAGCCTTGATATTCCTGCTTTAGTCCAAGTATTAGCCCCCGAAACATCTAAACGACCATTGGCAAGCCAAGTCGTTTTGTTTTTGCAGGTGACATAATATGCCGAATTGCTTTTGGGGGTGTTCGTCTTTATAATCTTAGCCTTCTGATTGTTGTAGTTGTGCCGTACCATTCCCACATTGTTATCGGCATACCATAAATTCCCGTTTTTATCGACTAAAGCGTCGTTGATGTCAAAGCTTAATATTCCCCAAGGGAAAAGAGCTCCATCTGTAAAATAAACAGGCGTGTTTAATTCATGATTGTACAAGGAGATGTGGTTTCTATGAACCAGCATCAGCTTATCATCTACCACATGTAAGGTTTGAACATAATGCTCAGAATCGGGCATGAGGTAATGGTAGCTTCCTGTTTCTAAGTCAGATACAATAACTTTGTTGTGATAATACCATTTAGATTCGTAATTTGCGATAAGCTTATTGTCAAATATGACAACAGCATTGAATCTTTTGTCGTGTAAAGGAATATTGGTGATGCGTTCCCACTCTTGATAGTTTGCTAAACTCAAACTACTTTTTTTCGCTTTTTTGATGCCTTTATCAGTGGCTGCATAGATGTATTCTTCGTCAAAACATATATCCTTAACATTAACCTCGTAACCATTATCGCCAATAATGTAAGTTTCCATAAACTCTAGGCGTTCGGGGTCGAAAACGGCAATTCCAAATCCGGTACATAGATAGAGTTTATCATTATCTTCTCTAATTTTATTAATGATTTTTTTTGGATAGGATTTTCTTGTAATATCTTGTAGATTGTAAATCTGATTGTTAGAGTTGATGATAGAGATGGTTCCGTCGTTAAAACCGATGTAAATACTTTCTGTTTTTTTGTTATAGTGTATCGTATTGGTATTGATATTTAAAAGTCCTTCTATTTTACCAATTTTATGAACAGAATTATCGCTCTGATTGAAATAAAATACCCCGGTTCGAGTAACACAATATATTTTATCTCCGGCCTCGCATAGTTGAAGTCCTTGATTGTTAGTGATGTGTGCAGTCCATTGTCCAATAGGGACTTGAGAGAACCCCCATTGTGAAAGCAGTATTAAAAAGACGATTATTAGACGTTTCATATTTATTTGTTTAACATCATAAACGTTTGTTTGATGCTATTATTGTTGTTATTTATCAAAAGGCTTCAAACCTTTTTTTAGCTTTTACAAAGGTATATATTATTTTAGAGTCTGTGAAGATAATGCTTTCGCGGAGTCTGAGAATTAAAATTAAGAATTAAAAATGAAAAATTAGAGTTGTTGGTTGTTTTCAGTTGTTTGTTGTGGGTTTCCGTCATGCTTAGAACTTTACAACTTTCTAACCTTACAACCTTACAACCTTACAACTTTGAACAAGTCGTAATTAAAATAGCCATCATGGTTGGCGCACGCCCTGCGTTAGGGATTGCAGAGGAAATCCTTTTGTGAGGGTACGAACAAAAGATTGGAACGGAAAGCCCGACCGTCAGGGAACGCCCAAAATATTTTTTAACATAATGTAATGCGTTTGCTCCGGGATTTTAAGTATAAAAGCTTGAGCTTAGTTCATGTTATTTTATACATTTGTCAGATTAATAAATTGTTATGTGAATTATGTTTAGAAATCTTTTAGTCTTGTCTCTTGTCGTTTTGTCTTATGTTCTTTTGGGACAAGATGTTAACGGAGTAAAGCAGTCTGATAAACAAAGTGATATTGTTACTACAAAATATTCTAACGGGCAAAAACAGTCTGAGGGAAAGATGATTCATGGAGCGGAGTATGGTAGATGGAAATATTGGAATAGAAAAGGAAATTTAACCCAAGAAGTCGATTTTTATAAGAGTAAAGTTCGAGGAAAAGTTATCTATTATTACGAAAATGGGAATAAGAAAAATGAGGGCTCTTTTTATTATGGCTTACAAAGGGGAGCTTATACCGAGTGGTACGAAAACGGAAATCTAAAAACAGAGGGGTTTTATAAGAAAGGGTTTAAAGATTCGGTTTGGACGCATTATTTAGAAAATGGTCAGAAGCTTAAAGTCTTGGTTTATAGTCCGGAAGGGGTTAAGTTAGAGGCTTGTTGGAATTTAAACAACGAACAAACCTTAAATCAAGGGCTTGGTGTATATCAGGATTATTATTCGAATGGTCAAGTTTCGGAACAAGGTCAGGTTTTGGATGGTTTAGAAGATGGTGAGTGGAAATATTTTTACAAAGATGGTCGAACCATGACGAAAGGGAAATTCTCTAAAGGTAAGCGAGTGGGGAAGTGGTCGAGTTGGTATTTGAGCGGAGAGCTAAAATCAACACTGAATTATGAAGATGGCAAAAATATTTTTTGGTACGAAGATGGGCAAAAGGAAATGGAAGGGCTTGTTGCAAACGAGAAAAAGCAAGGTACTTGGACGTTTTGGTATCCCGATGGAACCCTTAAAATGAAGAGCGATTACAAAGATGATGCTCGCGATGGAATCACGACTAAATGGTACGATAATGGGCAGAAAGAAATGGAGATGTCTTTTACATCAAATCTAAAAAATGGAACTTCTACTTGGTGGCATCGAGATGGAAGCTTGGATATGGTTGGGCATTTTACGAACGATATTCAAGAAGGTTTGTGGACGTATTACGATTCTTCCGGCAAAAAAGGAAATGAGGGGCATTATAAAAATGGCAAAATGGATGGTGAATGGACTTGGTGGTATCAGAATAAACAAGTTTGGAAAACAGGACATTATGTGGATGGTATCAAAAATGGAAAGTGGATTTACTATTACGAAAATGGTAAGATTTTTAAGGAAGGTCAGTTCGAGGATGGCGAAGAAACCGGACTTTGGTCTCAATTTTACGAAAATGGTAAAAAAGAATTTTCAGGAACATTTACCAATGGAGTTATGGACAAGGCTTGGGTTGGCTTTTTTGAGAGTGGCAGAAAAAAATACATCATCACTTACAAGATGGGGTATAAATCCGGTACTTCTCAATATTGGTACGAAAACGGATACCCAAGACTTAAAGAAACGGTGATAGACAGTGTTCAGACCGGAGAATACAGAACTTGGTTTCAGAACGGAAAGCCCAATATTGTAGGGCATTATTTAAATGGTGAAAAACAAGGCACTTGGGAGTACTTTGGAGAGAATGGAATGAGAATGCGTTTCGAGAATTACAAAAACGGTCGTCCTCATGGGAAATGGATAACTTGGCATAAATTCGGAACAAAGCAGAGCGAGATGAATTATAAGGAAGGTATTAAGCAGGGCGAAATGATTCGTTACGACCGACAAGGGAATCCTATTTATATTGCGGTTTTTAAAAAGAATAAACTGCAAGGCGTTAAATTAGATAAAACCAAAAAACAACCCAGTAGCACTAATTTTTTAGATTAAGTATTTTTCGATAGACAGACAACGAATAATGTTACAGAATATCATACAAGAAGGATTGGCGGATGCTTCCTTAGAGCAGATTGCCAAAAAAGTATATAATGGAGAACGTATTACCACCGACGAAGGGGTTTATTTGTATAAACATGCGGAATTGAGTTTTTTGGGTGTTTTGGCAAACCATATACGAGAAAAATATCACGGTGATAAAACCTTTTTCAATAGAAATTTTCATATAGAGCCGACCAATCTTTGCATTTATGATTGCGAATTTTGCTCTTACAAGCGAAATCTCGGAGAGGAGGGGGCTTGGGAGTATTCCATCGATGAAATGCTCGATATTGTTAAGTCGTATGATAATAAGCCTGTTACGGAAGTTCATTTGGTTGGAGGGGTGCATCCTAAACGCGATTTGCATTACTATGGTCAGATTTTGTCTGCCATAAAAAAACACCGTCCGGAACTGCATATTAAGGGCTTTACAGCGGTGGAGTTGGAGTTTATGATAAAAAAGGCGAGGGTCTCGATAGAGGAGGGGCTTAAGATGTTGAAATCTTACGGTTTAGACTCAATACCCGGAGGAGGTGCCGAGATTTTTGACGAAAAAGTTCGTAAGGAGGTCTGTGGTGGAAAATCGACGACTGATATTTGGTTGGAGATACACGAAACGGCTCATAAAGTTGGACTTCCATCTAACGCTACCATTCTTTATGGTCATGTGGAGCAGTACGAGCATCGTATTGACCACCTCAACCGATTACGAGAGTTGCAAGACCGTACAGGAGGTTTTAACACTTTTATTCCGCTAAAATTTCGCAACGAAAATAATCACCTTTCGCATTTGGGTGAGGTTAGTACGATTGAAGACCTTAAAAATTACGCCGTTTCGAGAATTTTCTTGGATAATGTTCCTCACATCAAGGCGTATTGGCCGATGATAGGGAAGCAGACGACACAGCTGTCCTTGTCCTTTGGTGTGGACGATATTGATGGTACCATCGACGACTCAACAAAAATTTATTCCATGGCGGGTGTGGAAGACCAAAATCCTAGCATGAATACCGAAACGCTGGTCAAGTTGATTAAGGACGCTAGACGAATCCCAATAGAAAGGGATACGGTTTATAACGAGATAAATCGTTTTTAGAGTGTGGTTGGAAGTGGGAAGTGGGAAGCTGGAAGTTGTAGCGAGCAACGAACAACTGATACCCGACAAGCAATTTTAGAAATTCTCGGATAAAGTACGAAGTTCAGTCAATTGTTCTTGAGAGAAGCCTTCGGGCGAGAATCCTGCCGAACGACACATTAGCCATATTTTAGCGGATTTGCAAACAATATCGATACTGTCGAAAGTATCTTGAAGGTTTTCGCCAACTGCAAAAACACCGTGCTTTTCCCATAGCACAATGTCGTGTTTTTTAAGCTGTTGAAGTGTGGCTTGTGCAATATCTTCCGTTCCAGGCAAGGTGTAAGGAACAAAACCAACGCCTTTAGGAACAAACATGATGGTTTCGGGATGCATATTCCAAATTACTTGATTAATCGCCTCAGAGGTTTTTAAGTCGGCATATTGAGTTAAGGCAATTAACTCTGTCGCGTGAGCATGAAGCACTACCTTAGAATCGGAGCCTTTTTGTTTCATTAACTGATGGATGCCCAAATGAGACGGCAACTCGGAAGTAGGACGACAATTCTCTCCACGATACACCACCGAATAAGCTGTGCCTTTGTCGTTTATATGTATAATTAATGCGTGATTCAATGGAGCTTTGGCAATATGTCGCATCCGTGAGCCGGTAGCCGTAATGTAGAAATAACAGTTCGCCAATTCCGGGTAATTTTTCGATAAATCGATCCATTCCTCAATATCAGGTTTGATAGACAAAGTGTCTGTTAAGTCGATGGAAATATTACCGGCGTTCTTTTCTGCCCATCCGCGAGCATCTATCAAACTTGCTATTTCTGATATATCGTCGAAAACAGCCTTAGATAATTGGTATATTTTCTGTTTCACGGTAGCACTATTTTACAAGAATAGTCTGTGTTCCCCTCTTTTTCAGCTTAACAGACTTCCCATCCACTTTAAGGGTTTTAACCCCTAAGGACTTTAAAGTTTTGATGTTCAATGCTAACTCTTTTACGCAAGAGGTTTTTATAGATAGTTCGCCTTGCTGTATATCTGCTTGTATTTTAGCTGTTTTATCTTGATTTTTAAAAGCTTGATACAAATATCCTTCGTTAAATTTCCCTTTTAAGACTAGAATTTCACCACCTCTATTGATGGTTAAAGAAGTGGGTTGACCGATTCTCTTTTTGCTGATATACATAAAGCGGTCGAAAGGTGATTTCATAGTATCCTCTTCCATTGCAATAATAATATCTCCGGGCAAAGCTCCTAATCGTTTTGCGGTAGCAGTATCCGATTTAAAGCCTTTTATTTTTAGCCCTTTTCCTCGATGCGAGCGGTCGAACTTAACGCCTAGGAGTGCTTTGTTGTTTAAAACTTTAAGGTCGTATCGTTGATGCCAATCTGCCTTTTCTTTAAGAGTATCAACCGATTGAATATAGATACCGTTAACGGAATTATCCGCTCCCATACTTTCCCACGAACAAGACTGCAAAGGCTTTTTCTCTACATCAGAAATAAACGAACACAAGGACGAGGCAAGTGCTTCATCTTCTAAATAAGCCATTTCGTGATTTCCTTCCGGCTCCTTAAATATAATGTTGTTATTAAACTTTTTTAAATAATCGATAGTAGGACGTATTTGCTCAATATAATACAACATATCTTTGGTCGTATTGATAATAAACATCGGTCTTTGGTTAATATTCGACAAAAACAATTGACCTTTCGAGAGTCTGGAAGCAATGCTTATACTTCCGTTCATTGCAATATATCCGGCAAATAAATTGGGCTGTAAAGTTGAGATATACAAAACGCCCGAACCTCCATCGGAAAAACCGCTTAGAACAAGTTTATCAGCATTGGCTTTTAGCTTCTTCTGAGCTATTTTGGTTTCATTAACCACCATGTCAACACCCACAGCATCGAACCATCCGGCACCCATTTGCCCGTAGGAGAACATTAAATGGAAACCGCCTTTATCAGCCAATTCTACCAATTTGGAAGTACGCATATACTCCAAAGGATTGGGCTTTAAAACGGGATTAGAAATTGCTCCGTGAAGATAAACCAACAAAGGCTTCCCTGCTTGATTGGCGATTTCTTTAGGGGTGTAAACTACAAATGGACGCTTTTTACCATCCTTACATTTATAAGATAATTCTTGAAACTTTCCATCTTGTGAAAAAGCAATGTTACTTAATAATATAAGTGCTAATAGTAATTGTTTCATATGCCTAAAATATTGTAACTAAGTCCGAAATAAGGGGCGAGATTTAGTCACCTCACCATGCATTTTAATATTTACCTCAGACATCGTCTGTTTTGTTTTTAAGATTAACGAATCGAAAGACAAATGTAAACAATATTGATTGAGAATAATGAAGAATTGCTGTAAAGTTCCAGGACAAACGCATTACTTTACACCAAGAATACACATTGAGCTTGTAAATTGATAATAAACAAACACTTACACTACCTCTTAAAATAGACCTCAAGGGTTTCTAAAACCCTTGAGGTCTGACTCGTTTTTTTTAACATGTTACAAATCAAAAATTTACAAACTCATATAAAAATGGGGCATTTGCCCTGTGTAAAGTTCCGAGTTTAAATATATGTTTATGGAAAGAAAATTACCTTGCAACGGTCTTACATTTTGGGTAAATATCGTCCCGATTCTTTCCTATTGATATAATTTCCCATTTGTCAGAGATATGAAACAAAATAGCAAAACTTGCACTTTTTGCAAGTTTTGCTATTTTATTTCTTTAACATGAATTTGAGTTAAGGCTTTACCTTATTTCTTCAAAACTTTAATAGATACAGATTTATCGTTGCTAAAATACAGTTGCAAATTATAGGTTCCTTGCGATAAACCTTGCATATTGATACTTACCGTTTTTTGGTGGTTTGTTTGTATCTCTTTTAGTACTTTTCCGTCTAAGCTTACTAATTTTACAAGGATGTTTTCTTCAGGAAGCTCTATATGTAGCTCTGAATCTGTAGGATTCGGGTAAACTTTAATTGTAGAATTTAACAAATCTGAGGTGCCGACATTTACAATATTAATATCTTGTTGCACTTGGTCGGTTCCACAAGTATTACTCACTTCTAGAATAACCGTATAAGTTCCATTGGATTGATAAGTATGTGTAACATCCGTACTTGTATATTCTGCTCCATCCCCCATATTCCAAGTTTGACTTTCGGCATAGGTAGAAGTGTTTGTAAAATGGATGGTTGGGATATTGGTAGAGTCTAAGGAGAAAGAAGCTTGTGGTGTAGCACTTTGTGTGACATTTACCGTTGCCTCGTCAGGAGAGCAAGGCGAACTTGCTTCTACGGTATAGGTATAAACAGAACCCGATTGAGACCAAGTGCCCCCGGTATCGGGATTTCCTTCAAGAGCATTAAACAATTGCTCTTCGGTGGGGGACTCGCCATCGCAAAGTGTTAGAGAAGCATCGCCTCCGGCATAGGGCTTTTCTATTACGGTAATATACCCTTCCTTTGTTTCGGTGCTCGTTCCTGCATTATTAGATACAGTTAAGCTGACTGTAAATGTTCCGGCAGTCGAGAAGAGGTGTGTCGGGTTTTGAAGATTGGAGTTCGGACTTCCATCGCCAAAGTCCCAAGTCCATGAAATAGGATGTCCTGTAGATAAATCGTTGAACGATATATTTGTAAACTGACAAACTGTTGAAGTATTTGTGGAAAAATCAGCCACAGGAACTTCTACAATAGCTTCCTCTAATGGCGTTTTCCATAAGCCTCTTCCAAATGTTCCCGCAATTAGCCTGGAATTATCAGGATTATTATCATCGTAAAAAATTTCTAACTCAGTTACCACAACATTAGGTAAGTTTGTGCAATAAGGATTCCAAGAGCCATCACCTATTTTCTGATAAACTCCAATATCGGTAGCCGCATACAATTCTACATCGGTGGTGTTTTGCGTGTTCTGAACAATGCTCATAACCGGTAAACTAGGTAAGCCTGTAGATATATTCGTCCATTGAATACCGCCGTTGGTTGTTTGGTAAACACATCTATTATTGTATCCGCCTAAACTTACCCAAACTGTGTTAGGATTATCTGCTTTAACGGCTATATAAGTAATATTTCCTAAGTGAACCGGAATTCCGTATGTTATTCCTGACCATGAATTCCCCCCATCTGTCGTTTTCCAAATATGGTCATTATCTGCAATGTAAATTACTTGATTGTTAGAAGGAGAAACCGCTATAGAACGTAGTTTATCAGAACTATTTACGGTTGATATTTTTGTCCAAGTATTTCCTCTGTTTGTCGTTTTCCAAAGGTCGGAGTATCCCACGTATAATGTTTGGTTATCTACCGGATCCATAACATATGGTGTTACCCAAGCTCCTCTATCACTCTCAGATACCGGAATGTTGTCCGAAATATCATCAGAGAAATTCCAATCGTTTAAAGTTCTGTTAATTTGTCCAAAGGGAAATGTCGCGTATTGAACTTGAGAATCGGTATAATCAATGATACACTCCATGCCATCACCTCCTTGTAAATCTTCCCAACTGTTGAGGTTTGTTAATTTTGTACCATTGTCTTGCAGTCCGCAAATAATTTTGTCGGGAGTCGTTTGAGAAACGCCTATTCTGTAAATCTGACTGATAGCTAAGCCCGAACCTTTATATTCCCAAGAAGAACCTTCGTTAGATGTTTTGTAAAGACCTCCGTCATTTCCTCCGAACAAAACTGAAGACCCATTCTGAAACTCAAGGCAATGCTGGTCAGCATGGACTGTTGTAGCATTACCACTACAATCTGAATACCAATGTGTCAATATTTCCCAGTCTTCACCGGCGTTTTCCGATTTCCAAATATTAATACCTCCTATGTAAACGGTATTAGCATCGTTAGGGTCTGCTCCTATACAAAGGTCGTATGCTCCCTGACCGGTATTGGAACCCGCTCCAACGCAAGAATAGGATAATAAAGCCTTATCTTCATCTCCGAGATAAGTGGCTGAAAAGCTATTACCACTATCGGTAGATTTATAAATACCTTGTAACCCCATATCCTCGTTAGATGATATAGCATATACCCAATTAGGTTCGTCGGGACTAACAGCGAGTTCTGTTCTTCTTCCGGAAACGGACTGTTGTTCTGTCCAAGTGTTTCCGGCATCTAAAGAACGGTAGATTTTGGTTTGATACCAATCTTTTGTGGAAGCATAAAGCGTATTGGGGTCGTTCGGTTTATACTCCATATCGATAAAGTTAATATTACTAGATGTTATCGACCAGTTTTCACCTCCGTCGGTGGTTTTATAAATACCGGCTGAGGTTGCGGCTAGCATCTCCTGAGCATTATTAGGATTGATTAAGATTTTGTTAATTACTTTTTGCTCAGATACATTAAAAGTGAGTCCTGTTGTTTGCCAAGTAGAACCTCCATCGGTCGATTTTAAAATTCCGATACCATTGTTATCGTGATATTGACCTCCTCCTAAAGAAAATAGACTACCGGCATCCCTATCTCCGGTTCCTATAAATAAGGTATTAGAAGTGGCATAATCGGCAGAGATAGCAATAGCACTTACACCTAGTACATTATTATTGTCCGTAAGCACTGTCCAAGTGTTACCATCGTCTGTTGTTTTCCATAGTCCTCCGCTTGGACTTCCAACCCAATAAGTATCATTATCTTCAGGATGAAAAGCGATACAATTGATACGACCTAAACCGGCATATCCCCCATAGCTTTCATTAGGCCCCATATTCTCCCAATTGCCACCTCCATTAATAAGGGTTCTGTTGTTTTTTAACTGAACCGCATCATCTATAGCCGATTTGTTTGGAAACAGCCCGGTTTCTTTATCTACACGTGCTTCCCAGTAATACTCCCAGCGTTTAAACTGTTTCCAACCGGGAACTTTTTCCAAGTTTCCATTTACCATCCTTTTACCATTTACGACCTTATCTTTAGGGTAAGCTTGATAAAATGCTTTCTGTATTTCTTGGAAAGTTAAGGTTCCTTTTTTTATTTTATCCTGAGGTAGATTTTTTGTCCAATCTCCTTGAGCTATTAATCCGCTTGTTAGTATTCCTAAAACAAGTAGTAATAAAATCTTTTTCATCTGTATAAATTTAATTCGTGTCCAAAAGTATGAAATTTAGACGCTATAACTCCTCAAAAAGTTGTTTTCGGTCTAAAATTATACCATCTATAACTAGGGCAAACGCACTATTTTTTTATCGATTTATAAATTCTTGATTTTCAAAATATTGAAAAACAGTGTCAGACCTCAATGCTCTTTAAGACTTTGAGGTGCATTCTAAAAAAGCATATAAACCTTTGCTTATCATCAGTTTAACTTACGTTAATTATCTGATTCTGTAAACAAAGATTATCCTAAATTCACGCTAATTTAATTCTTTCAATAAATCGGAGGCTTGCTGATAGTCTTTTTTAGAAACATAAAGCTCGAAACAGCCAAAGGTGCCGTAAGAGCGGTCTTGTTTATTTAAAATGACGGATATAATACCGTGGTCTTCTAAAATTTCTTTGGACATTTCTACCAAATATTCTTTGTCGAAGGATCTTACTTTTTTCCAATCTTTTTCCATTATTCAAGTACTTTTAAAACTAAATTAACCATAAATTTAACCGAATATTTTAGAGCTTGCTCATTCGGGTTAAACCGAGATGAATGCAAGGGGTAATTCTTATTTTTATCTTGATGACCGACTCCAAAGCGGTAAAACAAGGAAGGATATTTTTGGGTAAAAAAGCCAAAATCTTCCGATGTCATTCTATGCTCTAAATGATGTACAGCCTCTTTTCCAAAAAGGGATTCTGTCAAAGCAATTGCCTTTTGTGTTAAGTCGGGATTATTATTTACCACGGGATACCCTTTTCTTATTTCCACCTTAGCCTCACAGCCATAAGCTTGTGCGGTTTGTTGTGCGATGCTTTGTATGTGCTCTTTTGCTTTTTTTCTCCAAGATTCGTCGAAGGTTCGGAAAGTCCCTTCCAGATACACCACCGAGGGAATAACATTGGTCGCTCCATCGGCAATAAATTTCCCTAAAGATAAGACCATTGGAATCGTTGGTTTAGCCAATCGAGAAGCTATTTGTTGCAAACTGACAACCGTCTGAGAGGCTGCTAAAACAGTGTCGTTAATGTGGTTAGGCATTGCAGCATGTCCTCCTTTTCCGTGTATCTGTATATAGACTTCATCGTTGGAAGCCATATAAGCCCCGGATTTAAAGCCAAAGGTGCCTGCCTCTAAATTAGGTTCTGTATGTTGAGCAATAACAAGTTCCGGTTCATTACCATCGAACAAATTATCGTCTAACATCAATTGAGCTCCTCCCGGTACTAACTCCTCGCCATGTTGAAAAATAAAATGAATGGTACCTTCGAATAAAGTTCTGTTATCATTCAAAAAGGATAAAACAGCCAGTAAATTAGCGGTGTGTAAATCGTGTCCACAAGCGTGCATCACGCCTTTTTTAATGGAAGCGAAAGGTAAATTCGTTTCTTCTTCTATCGGTAAAGCATCAAAGTCAGCTCTTAAAGCAATGGCCTTTTTATTAGGATTTAAGCCTTTTAAGGTGGCTATAATACCGTTTCCGCCGAGTCCCGAACGATACTCAACACCATAATTTTCTAAATTTTCACAAATCCATTGTGCTGTGTTGTATTCCTTAAACGATAATTCCGGATGCTGATGCAAAAAGTGCCTGTCAGAAATCGCTTTATCAATATATTTTAATGGTATTTCGTGAATCATAAATGTAATTTTACTTATCGTCCGATATTAACGATTATACGAAATTATAAAATATCAATATCAACGCCAAATACAAAATGTCACGAGAATATTAGCAAGTATTTATAAGTAAATATTTAGACCGGAACCGTTTTCTTATTAAGGTTTCTAAAAAACGTATAGATTGTTGATTATTATTGATTTATGTTATTTTTTTTTGATTCTGCTTTATATTTGGTATTACTTTTGTTTCAATTCTTTAAAATTATTTAAAAAAAGAGCTTTTATAAAATAAAATGTAAAAAAATAAGGATAAACCATAAATATTTCCTTAAATTTGGGGCTCAAATTAAACTAAACATACAAGATATATGAAGTTATTACATTATTTACTTTTTATGACGCTGTTCGTTTTTGGGGCTTATGCTCAAAAGTCGAACCCTACTAATTCCACAAATATCAATTATCGGTATAAGATGGAAAACAACAAATTGAAAGTAGAAAAAACATATTTTAATTTGGGTAAGACTTATCATACGCAACCAAAGACTGTAAGAACATCTATTTTTAACACTACGGATTCGGTTATGAACCTTTCTTTTAGCAATACTCCTAAACATGTTAAGGTTAAAGCGGTTCCTTCTGTTCTTTCTCCTCACAGTAAAGGAGAGGTTGTTATAGAATATAATCCTTCAGAAAACAAAAACTATAAGGGTAAGCAAAACTGGGGATACCAAAATACAAGACTTAAATTAATTGTTAATGGTAATAAAAGTATCAGACAAAATTACTTTACAGTAAGAGCAGACATTCAAGAAGACTTTAGTAATCTTTCTAAAGAAGAGCTTGCTAAAGCTCCTAAAATCGCTTTCAAAGAAAAAGCTTTTAAGTTTGGGAAAGCCAAGCAAGGAGAGAGCGTTGTGCATGAGTTTGTATTTACAAACGAAGGGCAAAACGATCTTGAGATTAGGCGAGTGAAAGGGAGTTGAGGTTGCTCCGCAGTCAGCACAACTGACTCAGCAATTAAGAAAGGAGAATCTAGTAGTATTAAAGTTACTCTTAGAACTAAAGGAAAAAAAGGTCATCTATCTAAATCGATTACTGTTATAACAAATGACCCTAATAATCAAACAATGCGACTTTCTATATCGGGAGATGTTGTTGTAGAGGAAACTCCTAAAGCAACTGAAACAACATTTGCTCCTGAGAAGAAAAATAACGCAATGGTTCCTAAAAACCAGTAAAAAACTTTCTTTTAGGCAAACAATATTTCCAAAAGGGAATAGCTTAAAATAGATTAAATAAAAGACCTCAAAGTTTCAAAAACTTTGAGGTCTAATAATTTATAAATTCATATAAAAAGTGCGTTTATCTTGATTTCCAATGGGTTTAAACCCATTGGGACATAATACTTTCAGCTAAGCCTTGTTTTTACGTTCGCGAGGGCATTACGCACGCCTCCCCGCGTTAGGGATTGCAGAGGAAATCCTTTTGTGAGGTCACGAACAAAAGATTGGAACGGAAAGCCCGACCCGGAGGGGAACGCCCAAAATATTTTAAAGCATCACTTTATGATTTTTAGAACAAATCTGAGATATTTGCGAATTTCTGTGAGTGAAATGTTAAATCGAACTCAGGTTAATACCTTTGCCCTAATCTATTTTGTTACCTTTGTCACAAATTTTATTGTAGCATATTAATTGACTTTGTAGTTTGAAGAATCTATCAAACATTTTAATTATAGTATTGTTAAGTCTTTCTTTTTTCGGATTTTCTCAAAAAGATAGCTTGGATTATAGTCTTAAATCTTGGAGGGTTAATTCGTTTCTAGAAGAAAGTGCTTGCAAACAAGATACTTTTCTGGAAGACTTTCAGCTTTACAACCCGATGCATAGAAGAGGATACGCTTACGCGTTTTTGGGAAATACGGGGCAGCCTTATCAAAATACGTTTTACGCTAATAGAAAAACGCATTCATTTATTTTTTTAACGCCCTATTACGATTATCTTTTTGTGCCAAGAAATGCCTCTTTCTACAATACAAAACAGCCGTACACAAACTTTACATACGTCACAAATTTCTCGAAAAACAATAACCTTCAGAATGTCGATTTAATTCACACACAGAATGTACTTCCAAATCTTAATTTTGGGGTTCAGTATCGACTTTTAGGAGCTTTGGGCGAATATCAATCTCAAAAAACAAGTAATCATTTTCTGAGGTTCTTTTCATCGTATCAAGGTAAACATTATCAGGCTTTTGCATTATATCATTACAATAAAATCAACAGCTTCTTAAACGGAGGGATTCAGTCGGATACGCTGTTGCATTCCAATTATGAAATTAGTGACCCTAAAATTGTTCCGGTCAATTTGACTAAGTCGAAAAATGCTATTTTGAACCGAAATATTAACCTTAAGCAAAGTTATTCTTTTGGGGAACGTATTGCTATTACCGAAGGTACTGAACAAACCCCGGTTTCTCTGATGCGATGGCGTATCGGGCACGAGCTGGATTGGAATTACAATAAACGTATCTACACCAACGAAGGTGAAATCGATTTTTATCAAACATTTTACATCGATACCGCAAGTATCAAAGCCGGAAAAGAGATTTCTGACTCAACGGCTTACTGGAATGTTAACAACTCTGTTTTTTTGCAGTTGTTAGATGATACTTTAAGTAAAGAACTGCCTTCGTTCGTTTTAGGGTATCGCCTTAGCAAGAATTTTTATCATTCTTACAAGAGCGATATTAAAGACCATAGGCATTGGGTTTATTTTAAGGTGTTTAACCCTGTGTTTGACCGTTGGTATTGGTCGTTGTCCGGAGATTACGATTTGAGTGTATCCGATATTAAATCAAAAGCTCAGCTTCGTTTCTTTTGGGATAAAAATCAAAGTATTAATTTTAGTTCTCAATACACCGAGCTAAATCCGGATGTTTTTTATACCGATTATTATTCTCATTTTTATAGTTGGAAATTCGATGATTTTAAGAAAACCAAGCAAACAAACTTCGAACTTTATTATAGAAATAAGGCTCTCAAGTTGACATTTGGAGTCCAACAAAATTATTTCGAGAATTTTGTCTATATAGGTTCTAGAATGGGAACGGCTTGGGAAAGTGACACGACTACTGCTTATGAGCGTATCTATGGTATTCCTATGCAGCAAAAAGGCAGATTCGGAATTTTTAGTGTATATGCTCAACATAAGTTGGATTGGGGGGCGTTTCATATGAAGAATGCGATTGCTTATCAGCATATATCTAATGATAATGCTTTGCATATTCCTCAAATACAGTGGTATAACTCGACTTATTTTCAAATGCAAATTTTTAGACGGGTTATGACCCTTCAGATAGGATTTGATTTACGTTATAATTCATCTTACTATGCCGATGGATTTATGCCGGCAACAGGCTTGTTTTATGTTCAAAATGAAAGAGAAATGGGTAGCTATCCTTATTTCGACCTTTTTATAAATGCTAAAGTGAAGCGAGTCAGAATCTTTTTTAAACTCGAACATCTTAACAAAGGACTTAACGGAAACGGATATTATACCGCCCTGCATTATCCTATGAACGATAGAGTATTTCGCTTTGGGCTAAGTTGGCGTTTTTATAACTAAATTCTCAGAAAGATATAAATCTTTACGGAATTTTAGTAAAAGAAAAAATCCTCAAAGGTTTTTGAAACCTTTGAGGATTAAACGTTTAATATATATTTCAGTTACTCCCCAATTTTCAATCGTACCGCATCGGAATGAGCCGAAAATTCAGGAGCATACATACACTGAATTGTAGCGATGCCATTAGAAAAATTGCCCGAATGTACTGCCATTAAAGAATATTCAAAAACATAAGTCCCTTTGCGTAAATAGTCGATAAAAAAGTTCATAGAGGCATCTTTAACGCTCTGATAATAGCCCAAACCGGATTTCCAATGGTAGCCCGACA
>PDWI01004901.1_pt1 | contig 20635 bp, 22 predicted proteins | sample 1430891 | NCBI WGS metagenome assembly PDWI01 (sample SAMN01162508, study PRJNA174530) | Oral metagenome, whole genome shotgun sequencing project. | biome: Marine environment; feature: Marine mammal; material: Swab sample of the gingival sulcus; isolation source: swab sample of gingival sulcus... | reverse complement strand
GTCAGGTAGGGAATGCAGAAATTCATCATGCCTTCCACATCCTCCACCTTGGTTTCCAGAGTTACCAGAACAACCATTTCCGTAGGAGGGACGATCTGGGCAAACTGGGGATTGGTTTCGATCTGTCCCAGACGGGGACGCAGATCAATCACCTGGCTCCAGGCTTCCCGCATGTTTCCCAGAATTCTGACAATGATGGACTCCATAACGGAGCGTTCTATCTCGGAAAGCTCCCGGTTGATTTTCGTTCCTTCCCCGGTTCCTCCAAAGAGCCGGTCGATAATGGAAAAGGTTACCGCCGGGTCAATTTCCAGAATGGCAGAACCCTTTAAAGGATCCATGTTAATCACCGCCAGGGCTGTGGGAGAAGGAATGGAACGGATAAACTCTTCATAGGTAAGCTGGTCTACCGAGGCCACATGAACATTTACCAGACTTCTCAGCTGGGCAGACAGGGAGGTTGTCGTTAAACGGGCAAAGGTCTCGTGCATAAAAGAGACCGTACGGATCTGTTCCTTGGAGAATTTATCAGGACGGCGGAAATCAAAAATACGGATATTCTTGCGTTCAGAAACCTGATGGGTTTCTTCCGTTTCCGTATCTCCCGTGGAGATGGCTGTTAAAAGCTGATCTATTTCATCCTGTGACAGAACTTCTGTCATGGCAACCCCTTTCCGGTATCAGAATTCGTAAACCTGCAACTCGGGGAATATAATATCCTGAACCTTCCCCTGACTCAAAACCCGATTTACCAGATCCTTTAGTTCGGTTTTAATTATATGCTCTCTTTCAGGAGCCAGTTCAACCGCTGTTTTCTGGCTGAAATAATTTCTTATAATATCTGTAAGCTGAGCCGTTCTGGCTACCAGCTCCGTCTGAACCTGACTGTCCCCGGTATTATAGCCAATATCCACCTTAACAATTACTGAATGGGGAGACTGATCCCTTGTCACCCCCCGAATTTGGGGAATCATGGTAAAATAGACATAGGGCTCAGGGATGGTTTCATAGGCTTCGGAAACCTCTGCAAAACTGCGGTTGACACTACCCTTATCCAAAACCCGGAAGGTAATGACCGAAATGGTAATGGTAAGCAAAATTCCAATAATCCCTGCAAGAATATAAACAAGAATTTTCGCAACCCTGTCGGATAAAAAGCGCCGTCTTTTCGTCCCCCCAAGATTTTCTACATCCGAACCTTCCAGAGCATTCCCTAATTCAATATCATCCTCAGCCATTATGCTACTCCATTCTGCTTTTTGAATTTTATCAGATAACCATGTTTTATGCAAATACTATTCATGGGCATCTGCCAGAATGACCACATCCACCCTTCTGTTATAGGCCCGTCCTTCGGGTGTATCATTGGATGCGATGGGGGCGGTATCACTCAAACCGGCAATCTGAAACTGCTGCTCATCCACTCCCATATCCACCAGATAATGAAGGACATTAGCGGCCCTGGCGGCAGAAAGCTCCCAGTTGCTGGGCCAGGGGCCCCCCGGCGCCGTAGGGCTGGCATCGGTGTTCCCTTCCATACGGAATGTGCGTTCCGACAGCTCCCGTGAAGCAAGAAGACTGGCCAGTTTCTGCAATATTTTCCGTGTATGCTCCAGGTCCACTTCGGCGCTGGCGGGTTTAAAGAAGGCATCGGAAGCCAGGGTAATAATCAGGCCCCTTTCGTCTTCGGTAATCCTGACCATTTTGCTTTTTACCTCGGGCTTAAACAGGGCCACAGCGGTCTGTCTGGCCTTGTTCAGCCCCTGGGCCCTTTTGGTAGAGGGCATAGCCATAATATTGTTTCCCAGCTCTGCCAGTTCTCCTATGTCCAGAGTGTTCCCTCCCTGCAAGGGGCCCAAACCGTTAAAGGAAACCATGATGAGTTCCATGCGGGCCCCCTCTATGGTTTCCGGATTCATCAAAATGACAAAGAAACAGAGCAGCAGGGTTACCATGTCCCCGTAGGTGGTCAGCCATTCGGCTGCTCCCTCTTCGCATTTTGGGCATTTTCTCTGTTCTTCATCTGCCATGGCTGTTCCTTTTTTTAATCCGATTCACTCTTTTGGGGCCTGTCTGCCGGAGGAAGATAGGTATAAAGCTTGTCTTCCAGAATACGGGGATTATCCCCCGACTGGATGGAAAGAATTCCCTGTATCATGATTTCCTTTACAAGAAGTTCTTCTGAATTTCGGTCCTCCAGCTTAAATTGGATGGGCAAAAGCACCAGGTTGGCCGTAATGGAACCGTAGAGGGTGGTAACCAGAGCCACCGCCATATTGGGACCGATGGAAGCGACATCTTCCAGGTTGGCCATCATGCCTATAAGCCCCAGCAGGGTCCCTATCATTCCAAAGGCAGGAGCAATTTTGGCCCAGTTTCCAAAAAAATCAATGCCTTTCTGATGCCGGGCATCAATCATGGATACATTCCCGTACAGAATCTTTTTAATCACATCAGGATCGGTTCCGTCCACCACAAGACGCAGACCGCTGCGCAAAAAATCATCTTCCACATCCCCCAGAGCATCATCCAGAGATAAAAGCCCTTCCTTTCTGGCGCTGTCGGCAAAACCCACCAGCTGGGTAATGATGGCCTCCTTGTTGAAAACCTGTACATTCATTACAATTTTAAGAAATTTTACAAATCCCAAAGACCTTTGCAGGGGACTGGCCGCAATCATGGCCGCAAAGGAACCAAAAAGAACGATAATAAAAGAAGCGATATCCCCATAAAGATACAAGGGGTTCCCGGCAGCCACGATAGAGCCCGCTATCAGGAAAAATCCCCCGATTAATCCGCCTAATGTTCCTATATCCATGAGCCCTGTCTACTCCTCATTCTTAAAACCGCCAATACGCCGTCGGTATTCCACAATCCTGTCCAAAAGGCAATCGTAATCTTCCTGCACCACAAGGCGTTTGCCCGACAGCATGACAATTGTCGTACTGGCTTCGGTTTCAATGTACTCTATCTGATGGGGATTCAGGTAAAGATTATTTTAATCACGGTATCAGCTCACCTTACCTTTTCAGCTGCAGCAGTTCCTGAAGCATGGTATCACTGGTGGTAATGGATCTGCTGTTGGCCTGAAAACCCCGCTGGGTAACGATCATGTCGGTAAACTGTTCGGCCAAATCCACATTACTCATTTCCAGGGTTCCGGAAATAATCTTGCCCTTTCCTGCAACCCCTGAAGGGCCTATGTTGGCTTCTCCCGAGTTGGTGGTCCTGGTAAAGTTTGTTTCCCCCGATTTTTCCAGCCCCCCTGGATTGATAAAGGAAGCCATGGCAATTTGTCCCAAAGGCCTGTTGGTTCCATTGGAAAAGACCCCGGTTATTACTCCCCGGGCATCAATTTTAAAGGTTTCCATGTAGCCCATGGAATAACCGTCCTGACGGAAAGCCTTGGTGGAAGAACTTTCGGCAAACTGGGTTACCGTATTGGTATAGCTCCCCACATCTCCCAAATTGAGATTAAAGGTCTGCCGCAGGGGAGCCCCGTCTGCTCCGGGGGTGGAATCGGTTACGTCAAAGGATACGGGTATCAGCAGGGTTCCTGCATTTACCCGGTCTCCCTGGGCATCATAGGCAGCGGTAAGAGCCCCCAGATTATCAAATTCAAGGACAAAATTATTATCCTCCGTATTGTTGGCCGCTCCAATATCCAGGGTGGTGTTTGTGGGGGGATCGGCTCCTCCGTCCACATTGACATTAACATTCCACAGGTTACTTGCTCCGGGAACCCGGCTGAAGTTGATGTTTAATCTGTGAACATTGCCGAAATTGTCATACACATCCTTGTCGATGGACCAGGTCCCCTTGCGGATTTCCCCGGGTCCGGCACCGGGAGAGATTTCCGGAGTACGTTTATCCAGATTACAGGCCAGTTCCACTTCCGTAGTCGCTTTAGCCGGATCCTTACTGCCTACAGGGATGAACAGGCTTTCCGTATCTCCCGAAGTGTTAATATAGGCCTTCCCGTTCACTGTATCTGCCCGCCAGCCCTGGACACGCATTCCGTTAGCCGGATTCACAAGGATGCCGTCTTCATCAAGACTGAAGGCTCCGGCTCTGGTATAATAGGACTGATCCGCATTCTTCAGGATGAAAAAACCGTCCCCCTGAATGGCCAGATCGGGAGTATTCCCTGTGCTTTGAAGAGAGCCCTGGGTAAAAATATTATCAATGGTAGCCACAGTCATGCCAAGGCCGACCTGCATGGGGTTTACCCCTCCCAGCTCTTCCGTGGGTCTGGCGGCTCCCCGCATTCCCTGGGATACCATGTCCTGAAAAATGACACGGCCCTTTTTAAAACCAATGGTATTCACATTGGAGACATTGTTTCCAATAACATCCATTCTGGTTTGGTGATTCTGAAGTCCTGAAACTCCGGAGTAAAGTGAGCGCATCATAACTGGGTATCTCCTTTCTTGTCATATACGGTTTTTAATGTATCAAAATCATAGTAACTGCCCCCCACCAGGAGCTGGGGAAAATTCCCTCCGGTTACAGCATCTACCCGGCCCTGGACAGTCTGTCCCTGAACCATCAGTTCCACATCCTGCCCCAATACGGCCATGGCTCTTGTACTGTTCAGCCTTCCTGCCATTTCCGTGAACTGCTGATTCATGTTGGTAATCTGCTCCAAACTGGAAAACTGGGCCATCTGGGCAATGAATTCCTTATCTTCCATGGGCTTTGTGGGATCCTGATGGGAAAGCTGGGTAATGAGGATTTTCATAAAATCGTCCTTTCCCAACTCCTGCTTTTTTATCCGGTTCCCGTTAAGAGCCTTGTTAAAACTTTCCACCTGCCTGTCCAGCTTTGCCTTGTCAGCCCCGCTCATCTGTGTTGAAAAATCCATTTTCTTCTCCTAAACCACCAAATCTATCTGACTGAAGCTGTCATGACCGTCATAAACCAATGGAATCTGTTCATCCATGGTCTGGCGGGCATGACCGGCAAAACGCAGGGGAGCCTCTTCTCCCTGAAAAGTACCATTCCCTGTTTTTCCGCTGTCCACTGACACATCCAGGGAGGCGGAATTATAACCGCTCTCTTCCAGGGCCCGGGTTAACTCGCCCAGATTATTCATAAAGACCTGGCGTACACTATTATTTTCGACAATTATTCTTCCGACTATATGATTTTCCTGCATATTCAGGTTTATCCTGACCTTTCCCAGAGCTTCGGGCTTTAAAATCAGCTTGATTTCTCCCTGATTATTGTCTTTAAGGACAAAGCGGATATTCTTTGCCAATTCCGATGTGCCCCGGGATTTCAGCTGTCTGTCCAGCAGGGCGGCCCCTTTGCTCTCTTCAGCATTTTGCAGGGTAAAACGGAGTCCTCCGGCATCACTGCCCGAATCACTTTGCTGAGCCATACCTTCAAGGCCTTCGGCAAAATCCTGGCCGCGGTCCCCCTGGAATTCCAGGGTCAGGGAAGGGGAAGCCTCCTGCCTGTCCGATTTTTTAAGCAAAACAGGAATATCCGAAGGCCGAAGGGTTCTGCGGTCTTCAAGGGAGAGAACCAAATCCCCGGATTTTTCTTTACCCTTGGCTTTACCCCCTTTCTTGTCCAGCCCCGTGCCAGGAAACTTTAATACCTTACCCCGGTCTTCATTGTTAAGAGGATTATGAACCTTGGCTGTATCCTCCTGTTCAAAAGATGAAAAATTCCGGGCAAAAGCCCCTTTCATCTCTTTCTCCCCGGATTTTTTTTGAAGCAAACCATCAAGTGTTTTTTTCCCGGCTTTAGTCTTTCTCCCGGTCGGATTATCGGAACTGGAATTTTTGCCGGCTTCCGGGAGCTTTGCCCCGTCTTCCACAGAAAAAGGAATTTTCTTCAAAGGCGTTTTTCCGTTTTTCCCGGCAGAACCGGCTTTTACGTTATGGTCTGTGCCAGCTTTTTTATGGTCTTGTTCCGCTTCTTTACAAAAAATAAAAGGGGTCTTACCCAAAGCAAAAGCCTTTTGCTTTTCTTCGGAAAGCTCTGCAAAATTCTGCTCCTTCTTTTCAGAAGCGTTAACTTCAGAAGTGCTAACTCTTTTTCCTCCCTTCGTTTTTTTTGATTTTGCGGAAGAGGATTCATGAGATTTTTGATTATTTACCTGATGCAGTTGTTCCTGACGATGACCTTCAGGGGCGTCTTCCCCAAACCGGGAAGAATTCTGCCCGCCCTTGTACACAGCCTCCCTGCAGGCGGTATCCTGTGAAGTCCGCTCCAGAACAGTCTGAAATTCCTGATCGTGATGGACAGGAGCTGCCCTTCCATCCAAAGGTCTGTCCATTTTACCCTGCACAGCTTCAGGACAAGAGGGGAATAATTGAATCATGACACCTCCAGATTCGGATTTTCGACTGGCTTACAATGTCATTTTTCTCTGAATCACAGCCGCCCTTTCCGGGGGCATTAATGACAACCAGTAGGCTACCAGGGACGGTTTGCCGGCTTTAGCCGAAAGCCTTTCGGAAGTTCTTAAAACTTCAACCAGCTCGGTATCTTTCATTTTTACCATAATGGCTACAGCCTGTTCCGGCGGCATGCCTTCAAGATACCTGGCATTTTGTTCCAGGTTTGCCCTTTTATTGTCGTACATTTTAAGAGCTTCATTTAGGGATTTCTCTTTTTCCAGGGTAGTTTTTGTCTTTTCTTCAAGCTGGATTTCCAGCTCTGCCAGTTCTGCTTCCTTTAGAGCAATGCTCTGTTCCCGGGCTTCCAGAGCGGCTTCCCGGATGTCCAGAGCTTCCCTTTGTTTATCCAGCCTTTCCTTGTCCAGAAGATACAAATTCCCGGACTGGCTTACAGGCTCGGGGGTTTTGATATGGAGGGCTATAAGCAGGGGATTCAGGGTTTCCCGGGCATCAACAAGCCCCAGAAAATCAATCCAAAGCAGTCCTCCCACAAGAACCCCCATTATGACCAGAATCAAAAAAAGAATCTTTGCAATACCAAAAATGCCGCTTATATCTGGCATATTTTACTCCTTGAAGGCAAGCCGGGACGTCCTTATCCCCGGAAAGCCTTTATTCTATCCATATTATTCAGGAGGTCATCCATGGAACGGGCCTCCTGCTTGCCTGCATCCCTGCGGTATTCTTCCTCCCGTTTTTCCCTTAATTTGTCCAGACCTTCCCTTTGGGAACGGGCCTCCCTATAGGCGGCCCTTAAGGAAGAAAGTTCAGGTTCACGCCGCTCCAGTTCCCTGTCAAAACCCTGAATTTTCTGATCGATTCCGGCTAAAAACAGGCCTTGCTGCAAAAGATCATCATCCAAAGCGGGAGGCCGGAATTTGTACTGTTCCTTCATCCTCAGGCAGCGGGATTTCTGCCCGTTTATCCGGTTCCATTCCCCCATGGCCCGCCCAAGGGCCATTTCTGCTTCCTGTTCCTTTTCAAGACGTAAAGCCAGGATGGATTCAAGCGCGAATTGAAATCGTTTCATTCACCAAATCCCTTTTTTCCAGCTGCCGGTCTTTTATATCCCGTGTTCTGTCTTCTTCCTCATCATCCTGTTCTCCTGCCAGGGCCTTGATCCGGGCCAGGCTTTCTTTTAACGAGACCCTTTCATCCACATCCTGAGTCAGAAAAGCATTTATTTCATCGATTTTCCCTATGGCTTCATCCAGCCGGGGATTGCTTCCCCTGGCATAGGCGCCCACGGAAATCAAATCTTCTTTTTCTGAATACACAGCCAGCAGTTTCCTGATACAGGCGGCGCTCCTGCGTCCTGCCGGACTCATGATTTTACTTTCCAGACGGGAAATGGAGGCCAGAACATCCACCGCAGGATAGTGATAACGTTCTGCCAATTTCCTCGAAAGGGTAATATGGCCATCCAGGATTCCCCGTACCGCATCGGTAATGGGCTCATCCATGTCATCCCCTTCTACCAAAATGGTATAAATTCCGGTAATGCTGCCCTTTTTTCCCTTTCCGCTGCGTTCCAGAAGTTTGGGGAGCATGGTGAATACTGAAGGGGTATATCCCCGGGTGGCCGGAGGTTCTCCTATGGCCAGCCCTACCTCCCGCTGACTCATGGCCAGGCGGGTAACCGAATCAAAAAGCAGCATGACATTCTTGCCTTCATCACGGAAATATTCGGCAATTGCAGTGGCTGTATATGCCCCCCGCACCCGGCTAAGGGCAGAAGTATCTCCTGTTGAAACCACTAAAACCGAGCGTTTTAATCCCTCAGGCCCCAAATCATGGTCTATGAATTCCCGGACTTCCCGTCCACGCTCTCCAATAAGGGCAATCACATTAATATCTGCAGCAGTATTCCGGGCAATCATCCCCAGAATCGTGGATTTTCCTACCCCGGAACCGGCAAAAATACCAATTCTCTGTCCCTCTCCCAAGGGAATCATGGTATCGATGGAACGGATTCCCGTTTCCACCTGCTTTGTAATGGGCCGGCGGTCCAAAGGCTTTGGAGGGGCGTTAAAGACCTGACAGCGCTTTCCCTTGCCTGTAAAGCCAATCCCTCCCTTACCATCTACAGGATGGCCTGTGCTGTCAATAACCCGGCCCAGAAGACGGGGGGAAACCTGTATCCCAAGCTGTTCTCCCGTAGCAATGACAAGGCATCCTGCTTCTATACCCTGCACCTCATCATAGGCCATAAGCTGAACCCGGTTATCTTTAAGACCAACCACCTCGGCCAAATGCTCTTTGGCACTGCGGGGAATGACCAGACGGCAAATTTCTCCTATTACCGCCTGGGGACCTCTGGATTCAATAAGGCTTCCCTGAACCCGGATAACCTGGCCGCGGTATTTTACCGCATCTGTTTCATTGACCCTCTGAATATAGCGTTCCAGCATGCTCTTCCCCTCCCCGGAAAACAGGGCTACTGCTCTCCCTTTACCCTTATGGGTACAAGCTCCAGAATCTTTTCTTCAATTTCCTTAAGTTGACTTGTTATCCGGGCATCAATTTGTCCAAAATCCGTTTCAATAATACAGCCTCCGGGATCCACAGAAGTATCTTCCAAAACAGTAATGGATTTTACGTTCTCTACCATTCTCATAAAGTCTCTGGTATGCTCTGTGGCCAAATCCAAATCTGCCAGATTAACCCGTACAGCCACATCTCCCCGGCTTTTCAGCTTTCTGAGGGCCTGAACAATATTATTGACCACCACGTTTTTCTGATTTTCGGAAATAACCTTTACAACCTTTCTGGAAATAAGAAGAACAAGATCTATCATCTGGGTTTCTGCTTCATTTATCATCTCTTCCCGCCGTTCTATGGCCCGGTCAAGGATAATGTGCAGCCGTTCCACCAAACGCCGGACTTCTTTTTTTCCTTCCTCAAAGCCCAATTCCCGTCCAATGTTTTCTCCTTTTTTCCGGGCGTTCTCCTCTATATCATTCACCTGATTCCGGGCCTCTTCCAGCATTTGTGCCGCTTCGGTTCTGGCCTGCTCCAGAATGTGTTGTGCCTCCTGCTCCAATTCCTGTTTTTCCCGCAGGGCCTGATCCGTTTTGCGCCGCACCTCTTCAAAGGCGGTCTCTTCGGCGGTCTTTCGGATTTGCTCAGCCTCTTCCCGGGCCTGACGAATCATCTGCTGTTTTTCCGTCTCCCACCGGGCTTTAAAGGTCTCGGCTTCCCGCCTCAGATCATCGGCAGTAGGCCCCGTATATTCTTCAAGGTCGGCCAATTCATCCAGCTCCTCTTCCATTTGAAAAACAGGGGCTGTAATTTCCACTTTCTGGGCTGTGAGGTTCACAATTTCCATGGGTCTGAACAGATTTTTTGCCATATTTTACCCTCCTGTCCTGTTCCAGCCGCTTCTATACCAGAACATCTTCTTCGCCGCTTCTGGCAATAACCACTTCCCCCTGCTCTTCCAGTTTCCGGATTATGGATACAATTTTCTGCTGAGATTCTTCCACATCCTTGCGCCTTGTGGGGCCCATAAAATCCATATCTTCTTTCAAAAGGGCTGCCGCCCGCTTGGACATATTACGGAAAATCTTGTCCTGCACCTCGGGATCCACCGCCTTGAGGGCCTTGGCCAGTTCGGCAGTATCCACTTCCCGCATAACCCGCTGAACCGCCCGGTCATCCAGCATGATGATGTCTTCAAATACAAACATCCTCTTCTTGATTTCTTCCGCCAGTTCGGGATCTTCCTCCTCCAGGGATTCAATAATGGTTTTTTCCGTCGTCCGGTCAACCAGGTTCAGAATGTCAACGATGCTTCCCACACCTCCGGCGGAAGTGTAGTCTTCCGATGAAAGGGATGAAAGCTTTTTTTCCAGAACCCGTTCCACTTCCCTCAGGATTTCAGGACTGGTCCGGTCCATGGTGGCGATTCTCCGGGCTACATCCGACTGCTTCTCCTGAGGCAGCTGTCCCAAAATCTGGGAAGCCTTTAAGGGATCCAGATAGGCCAGAATCAGGGCAATGGTCTGGGGATGCTCCTGCTGAATAAAGTTCAAAAGATGGGCCGGATCGGTCCGGCGTACAAAATCGAAGGGCCTGGTTTTCAATGAACTGGTCAGACGGTTAATAATGTCCACGGCCTTCTGGCTTCCCAGGGATTTCTCCAGAAGTTCCCGGGCATAATCAATACCCCCGGAAGAGATAAAATCAGCGGCCATCATGAGTTCCTGAAATTCCTGAAGCACCGTATCCCGGGACTCGGGATCAATGTTTCCCAACCGGGCAATTTCAAAGGTGAGAATTTCTATTTCATCTTCTCTTAAATGTTTGAACACCTCTGCGGAAATTTCAGCCCCCAGAGTAACCAGAAAGATTGCGGCTTTCTGTTTTCCCGAAAGTTCTTCTTTATGGGTGGGTTTTCCACCCTGCTGGTTACTTGCCATTCTATTCCTCCGCCAGCCAGGTTCTTATGAGATTGGCCACATCCCCCGGATGCTCCCTGGCCATGTTTTTGGCATTTTCCTGCATTTCCATGCGGGCCCGTTCCTGAACCGACATTTCCACGTCAATTCCTTCCTCTTCTGCCTGCCTTAAAGCCTGTTCCCTCATGGCCTGATGCTGTCTGGCCAGCTCTTCTTCCCTAAGCCGGCGCCGCCGTTCCAGTTCTTTGGAAATTATCCTGAAAATAAAGAAGGCCACCACAAGAACAAGCAAACCGACAATAGACCAAAACAGGATTTGCTGAATCTGCTGCTGCCGCTTATAGGCTTCATCTTCAGCCCGGAATTCGGCACTCCTGTCAAAGGGAATGTGCTGAACCGCAACCGAATCTCCCCGGCCCGGATTGTAACCCACGGCATGCTGCACCAAAGTCCTGGCTTTGGCCAGGTTTTCATCCGACACAGGGGTATAAATCCTTTTAATACTCCCCTTTTCCATAATGGCATTGCCCTTCTCATCATAATCCCGGCTCCAAATTCCGTCCACGGCTACAGCCACCGAAATACGGGCAATATCAAAGGGGCTTTTCTCTTCCTGAATATTCCTTGTATTGACCACTTCATTTTCCGTCTGGCTGTTACTGTTGTATTTACCTACCAGATTATTCAAATCCTTATATGCCGGGGGAGTCTGCCCCTCCTGTCCCGGAGGGCCTTCGGGATTAAAGCCTGTCCCCTCAAAAGATTCATTGGAACGGTTGCTGCTAATGGTAATGGAGTTTACCGTTTCAAGCTCGCTATAGGGGGTTTCGGGGTTATCCGCCCTTACGATTATGGGGTAATGCTCTTCCGTAGCCACCGTCTTGTTGATAAATTCCAAATCAATATCAATGTTGATAATATCCACCCGCCGGGGACTGAAAATGGTTTGCAAAGAAGCCAGTATGGTATTTGTATATTGTACTTCCAGGGATTTCTTCTGCCGGAGCATCCTTTTGGTCAATTCCAGACGGTCCAGATTTTCCAGACCTGCAAAATCATTGAGAATTTGACCATTATGATCCAGAATGGTAATATTTTCTTCCTTCAACCCTTCTACAGCAAACTGGATAAGCTTGACAATCCCCTCTATTTTAGGACGGCTTTCACTAATATCACTTCCGGGCCGGGGAGTAATAACGACAGAGGCCGTAACCGGGTTCTGCTCTTCAGAAAAAAGGGTACGCTCAGGAATGACCAGGGAAACCTGGGCATTATCCACATCTTTAAGAGCTTCAATATGCTGCTCCAGATTGGCTGTAATGGCCCTGCGGAGATTCACATCCCGTTCAAAATCCGTAAGAGTCCAGCGCTCTACATCAAAAATGGCCCAGGGATCCGTATCCGCAGGAATCAAATCTTCCCTAATCAACAGACTGCGCATGCGGCGCGCCGTATTCTCATCATTAAGGTATATCCGTTTGTCCTCCCCAAGGGTATAGGCCACCCCCTCTTCATCCAGCTTCATGACAATCCTGTCATAGCGATCCTGATCCGTGATGGAGACACCCAGTAAAGGGACAAGCCCTGGTGATGATGAAATTGTAAAAAGTAAAATAATTCCTGTCAGGGCGCCGGCTACAATCCCCACCAGTATGATTTTCTGGATAAAGCTCCACTTTTTCCATCCCTTACTGATTCCGGATAAAAGTGTCCTGATCCATTTCAGCATTTCCCCCTCCCACGGTGAAACCTGAAGGTCCCTTTTCTCAAAAAAAGGAACCCGCTTGCGGTATTACCTCATAGTTGTTATATCTTTATAGGCCTGAACAGCTTTATCCACAATGCTTTTTGTCATTTGCAAAGACATATTCGCCTTTGCCATGGCAATGCTAACATCGTGAGCTTCCACCGAATCGGGCTCCGTAATCATTTTCACAAAGAGATTCTGACTGTCCAGCTGATCCTGATTGGCAGAATTGATCCCTTTCCTGACAAGGTCTGAAAAATCGGAATCCCGGGGGATTTCCCGGAGTTCACCTGGCTTTACCGCCTTCATATGCAGGGGATGCGTTGTTTTCATAGCCACATAATTTCCAAAAGCAGCACTTTCATTTATAACATTCAAAAGTCCCATAACCTATCCCCTATCGCCCAATCTGCAAGGCTTTCTGAAACATGGACTTGCTGCCATCCATTACAGCCACATTGGCTTCATAGGCCCTTGTCGCGGAAATCATGTCCACCATCTCGTTGACAATATTCACATTGGGAAACTCCACATAACCTTTACGGGGCCCCGTCTTTATGGCATCGGGATGGTTGGGCTTGTAAACCAGCCGGAGTTCCTGATCGTAGTCTTTTTCAATTTCCGACACACGAACCCCCCGGCCTATGCCGTTATCCAGTTTGGCCGGAAGAAAGGGACTGCGCCAATAGGGCTGATTAACCACTGGCCTGAAAATGACCCGGCTTCGGCGGAAAGGCCCTCCTTCGGTGGTTCTGGTGGTATTGGCATTGGCAATGTTATCCGAAATGACATCCAGCCTCAGCCTCTGGGCTGACAAGCCTGTTGATGCCGTATTAATTGAACTGAAAAGTCCCATATTCTTCTCCTATCCTATCTGGTTACCAAATTCACCTGGGAAAACTGAAAACCCACGGACTGACTCATAAGCTCATACATCATCTGGTTTTGGGTAGCCATCATCATTTCCTGCTCTATATCCACATTGTTTCCGTTGTTTTTGCTCTGGGTTAAATAATCCAGTACCCTCCGGGGACGAATAGAGCGGTAGTCCGCAGTTTCATTAAAGCTCATATGCCGGGGGTCGGTTATCTTTGCCGGCAAAGTCCGCTTTTTTTCAGAAGCCAAGGCCCTGGCAAGCTCTGCCTCAAAGGCCACATCACTCCTTTTGAAATTCGGGATTTCCGCATTGGCGATATTGTTGGCGATAATCTCTCTGCGCAGCAAACTGGTATTCATGGTTCTGTGCAGTATATCAATGGTTTTGCCAAAACTGCTGCCTGTAAACATAAAACTTCCTCCCGGTACGACCTTTACCCCTTCATTTTCGGCACAAATACCCTGTCGTCTTAGAATTTTGTTTCTAAAGGATATAGCGGCTCAAATCCCTGTCCTTGCTCACATCCCGCAAACGTTCATTCACATAATCCTTTGTAATCTCCACGGTTTGCCCCTTCATATCCGAAGCATCAAAGGACAGCTCTTCCAGAAGATGCTCCATAATGGTATGCAATCTTCTGGCCCCTATATTCTCTGTACTGGTATTCACCTCTGCCGCCAGTTCTGCCAGACGGCGGATGGCTTCTTCCGTAAAATTCAAAGTTACTTCCTCAGTTCCCAAAAGCTCCCTGTACTGTTTAATCAGGGCCGTTTTAGGCTGGGTAAGAATCATTTCAAAGGCATCGGCATTCAGGTCTTCCAATTCAACACGAATGGGAAAACGGCCCTGAAGTTCGGGAATCAGATCCGAAGGTTTGGACAGGTTAAAGGCCCCGGCAGCAATGAAGAGAATATGGGATGTATCAATCATACCGTATTTGGTGTTCACCGTACTGCCCTCTACAATGGGAAGGATGTCCCGCTGAACCCCTTCCCTGGATACATCCTGGCCTCCCCCCTTGCTGTTGGAATTGGCAATTTTATCAATTTCGTCAATAAAGATGATTCCCATGTTCTGAACCCGGTCTTTGGCTATATCCACGGCACTGTCGCTGTCAATGAGTTTTTCGGTCTGCTCCCCCTGAAGGATCTCTCTGGCCTGGGAAATTTTCACCTTCCGGTTTTTCTTGTTAAGCCCCCCCAGAAAATTCCCAAGGAATCCCATCTTCATATCCATGGATTCAAAACCCGACCCGGAAAAAATTTCAATGGAAGGCCCGCCCCCTCCGGAAACCTGGATTTCCACCATCCGGTCTTCCAGCTCCCCGGCTCTGAGTTTCCGTCTCAGAATTTCCCTGGTATAAGCCCCGGGAGGTTCGGGAATTACTTCCGGGAGGTTCCCCTCTTCATCGGGAACAGGAGGACGGGACTCACTTCCAGGAAGCAACAAATCCAAAAGCGCTTCTTCTGCGGCGGCTTCTGCATCTTTTTGCACCCCTTCCTTCAGCTCTGTTTTAACCATGGAGACAGCCGCGGACATAAGATCCCTCACCATGGATTCCACATCCCGGCCCACATAGCCTACTTCCGTAAATTTGGTAGCCTCCACCTTTATGAAAGGGGCACCGCTTAATTTGGACAGACGACGGGCTATTTCGGTCTTTCCCACCCCGGTAGGACCAATCATAATGATATTTTTGGGAGCAATTTCATCCCTTAGTTCATCAGGAAGCCGGGATCGTCTAAGGCGGTTGCGCAAGGCAATGGCCACAGCCCTTTTGGCTTTGCCCTGACCTATAATGTAACGATCCAGCTCCGCAACAATTTCTGCAGGAGTCATGGTTTCCAGATTCACATTCATAAAATTTCCTCCACAATGATGTTATGGTTTGTATAAACACAGATGTCCGCCGCAATGGCCAGAGACTTTCTGGCTATTTCTGCCGCAGAAAGGTCTGAGCCGTCCAGATAGGCCCGGGCAGCGGCATAAGCATAGTTGCCGCCGGACCCTATGGCGATGACCCCTTCTTCCGGTTCAATCACATCCCCGGTTCCTGACAAAAGAAGAATTTTTTCCTTATCCATGACCAACAGCATGGCCTCCAGCCGTCTTAAAGCCCTGTCTGTTCTCCAGTCCTTGGCCAATTCAACAGCAGAACGGGTAATATCCCCTCCAAATTCCCTGAGCTTTCCTTCAAAACGCTCTTCCAGGGTAAAGGCATCGGCAGTGGAACCTGCAAAACCGCAAACCACCTGATCGTTCATAAGCCGGCGTACCTTCCGGGCATTACCTTTCATTACAACCGACTCTCCCATAGTAACCTGACCGTCCCCGGCCATGGCCATTTTTCCATTTCGGCTTACAGCGAGAATGGTTGTTCCTTTTAATTTCATCCTTGACTCCTGTATTCAATTTTTCCCGGGCCTCCCGGTTCCTTGCCATGGGGGTGAGCATTCCGATAAACCCTGCGGATACGCTCTATCCCTGTATGGGTATAAACCTGGGTTGTGGAAAGGCTGGCATGGCCGAGCATTTCCTGAACCTCCCGGATCCCGGCCCCCTCATTCAGAATTTCCGTAGCAAAAGCGTGCCGAAAAGCATGGGGGCCGACTTTCCGGTTCAGCCCCGATTTTTTCATATAAACCTGAAGGATATAATACACACCTCTGCCAGTTAAAGCCATGCCCTTCTGATCCAGCATAAGCGCCCGGCATTCCTGCCTCCCCAGTGCCCTTAATTTTTCCTTTCTGAAAGGAATATAACTCTGCAAAGCAGCCCGGGCCCGGGGCCCGATAAAGACAAAACGTTCCCGGCTCCCCTTTCCCTTGACCAAAACATCCCGGGTGGAAATATCGGCAACAGTCATACGGCAGACCTCACTCACCCGGCAGCCAGTGGAATACAATAGCTCAAACAAGGCCCTGTCCCGGCTTGGGACAAAGCCTTCCCCTTCAATCTGGCTCAACAGGGACTCAATTTCCCGGTTTGTCAAATATGCCGGAAGCCGGGTTGATTTTTTCAAAGACCTCAAACCTGCAAAGGGATTGCCCTCAAGGGCCTTTCTCCTCTCTAAAAACCGGTAAAATCCCTTCAAAGAGGATAGAATCCGGTTAATTGTCGAGGGAGAACGCCTGCGCCTGGACAGCTCTGCAATATAGGCTCTGGCATCCTCCCGGCGGGCCTCATGAAAATGAACACTCCTGTGAGCCAGAAAATCCAGCCAGCTTTGAATATCTCCTCCATAGGCCTTCAATGTGCTTTCAGACAGCCCTTTAAGGGAAAGAATATAGTCTTCATAATCTCCAAGAGCTTCCTTGTCCACCCCTGTCAAAACTGAACCCTCCCCCGGTAAAATATACTTTCATCATGGATTTCCCTGTGAAGCAGGAGGGAGGCTGCTCCGGCAGCCTCTTCTACTCCTCCTTCCGAAAAAAAGTAGGGTTCATTCAAAGAATGCTCCCCTAGGGAAATCCAGGGAAAAATTTCTTTCAGATTCCGAATAACCCCGGCCCCCTCCTCGGCTAGAGCAGCAGTTCCCCGGCCTTTATACCCCCCGAGCCCCCGTTCATGGACAAAAACCTCCCGCCCCTGCTCCAGGGCAAAATCGGCAGTGTGAAGAGCCCCCGAACGTCCAGGCGCCTGCACCAGAACCACATGACTGCTCAAAGCACTGATAAGGCGGTTTCTTTTTGGAAAATTATAACGCCTTGGAGGGGTTCCGGGAAAAAGCTCGGAAATGAGCCCTCCGCCCTTATTCAGAATATCAGCGGCCAGTCTTCTGTGAGACTGGGGATACAGGATGTTACAGCCTGTTCCCAAAACAGCCCAGGTTTTTCCCCCCCCGGCCAGGGTTCCCCGGTGAGCCGTGCCGTCAATTCCCAAAGCCATACCTGAAATCAGGGGAATACCCGCCTGTCCCGCATCCAGTCCCAGGGCAAAGGCACTGCGGTCAGCCTCCAAAGTGGGCCGCCTGGTTCCTACCACTCCAAGGACAGGGCTTTCCAAATCTTCCGGGGGCAAAGCACCCCGCCAAAACAAAACCAGAGGTGGATCGTAAATATTCCTGAGCTTGCCGGGGTATCGGGAATCCCCAAACCAGGTCCAGGATATTCCCCTTTCCCGGGCCTCCCGGCTGTGCCCTTCGGCGGCCTTAAGCTCTTTTGAAGGAAAGACCTTCCGGCCCCTGAGGCGGCGGCCCAAAAGTTCTTCCAGATCAGATGAAGTTAAATTGGCAAAGGCATTTTCCCCGGAACAGCACTCCAAGATCCTGAGCTTTTCTGCAAGTTTAAGGCTTTTTAAACCATGCAAGGCCAGCAAGAGCCTTTCTTCCATTAAAAAGCCTCCTTTTTGACCCGCTCCAGATAAATTTCGGCCTGGGCCTTTTCACTTTCATAGCCCTTTAAAGCCAACAGCTTTGTATATTGATCCATTGCTTTTTCCGGAGCATTCAACTCTTCCAGAAGCTGCCCATACAAAAGCAGGGCTTTGCCGTTACTCCGCTCCACCTTCAGGTACGTCTCCAGGAAAGGCTTCGCTGCAGGGTAGTCCAGAAATTCATAAATATAAAGAATGGAAAGACTTAAATAAGGAGGCATGTAACGGGGTTCCAGACGGATAGCCTGCTTGTAGTCTTGCTCCACCTGCTTCAGGGTTTCTTCCTTTTTTAAGGGATTTTCCATAGTCATGGCCAGCCGCCCCAAAGAGACACCCCTATAATATAAAACCCTGGCATTTTCCGGAGAAATTTCCAAAGCTTTTGAAAAACTCTCCACCCCGGGGCCGAACATTTTATAGTCCATGTATTTAAGCCCCAGAGCTTTGTAAAAACGCCCTGTATTCCGCCCTGCAGTAATCGCCTTGTTCAGCTCCTTCTCCCAATGATCCAGCTCTTTTTTTATGGCCCGGATCTTCTCCGGTTCCTTTTCGGAATTCCCGGGGTCATTATCCTCCAGTTCATACAGCCTCCGGGCCAAGTCCTCATTCCTGTTCCGATGGCAGGAAAAAAACAAAACAAGAACAGCCAAAAGCAGAAATCCCCGCCTCATCACAGACTCCCCCGGGGATGATAGTCTTGATGCACCTGTTGCAGATCATCCCGGTTCAAATGAGTATAAATCTGTGTGGTGCTGATGTCCGAATGCCCCAGCATTTCCTGTACAGAGCGTAAATCTGCCCCTCCCTGAAGAAGATGGGTAGCAAAGGAATGCCGCAGGGTATGAATCTTTCCGGCCAATCCGGCAGAATCGGCAATACTTCTGAATTTTTTCCACATCCCCTTGCGGGACAGGCCCTTTCCCCGGTTATTAAGAAAAACCTTGTTGGTCATGATTCCCGGTTTTAAAAGGCAGGGACGAATCTCTTGAAGATAATGACTCAACCAGGATTCTGCAACCGCCCCCAAAGGAACCCATCGCTCCTTTCCCCCCTTGCCAAAAACCTGAATCATCCCCTCTTCAGGATAAAGCCGGGTCATTTCAAGATCTACTGCTTCGGAGACCCGCAGACCGCAGCTGTAAATTAACTCAAAAAGAGTTCTATCCCTCTGGCCCAAAAAGGTATCCAGAGGGATGGCAGCCAAAAAAGTTTCCACCTCCTCCAGGGTCATAACCTCGGGAAGACTCCTGGTAATACGGGGCATATCCACCTCCATAAGGGGGTTATTCTTCCTAAAGCCCCTCAGGATCAAATACTCCATCATGGATCGAAGACTGCTAAGGATCCGGGACAGGGTTCTGGGACTCAATTCCCTCTCTTTCTGCCTCACCTTAACCAGCCAGTCTTCCACAAAAAGAGCATCCAAATCCTCCCAGCTCCGCCTCTGTTCATACAGGAAGGCCTCAAAATGACTGACTTCCCGAACATAGGCGTCCACAGTCCCGGGGGACATGCCCAACTCCAGAGCAAGATAATCCTGGAAAGAAGCGGAACAATTTTCCATAATCAGCTAAAAACCTTCCTTGCTCTTGTAATAGTAGGAATGGACAAATCTGATTGTTCCGGCGAAGAGGACAGAAAACTCTGAAATTGTTCTATCCTGTTACCGGCAGAAAAAGGAACGCTTTTCCGGGAATAATAATTATCCCACTTATCGTAGGAAAGAACTTCAGCCTCTCCCGAATCGGGAGAACTGTTACTGACTTGTTCCTCATGGTCCTCCTCTTCTTCAGGACAAACCTCTTTCTTGTGCTTTCCCTTAAAACCTGTCGCAATAACCGTTACTTTAACGCGGCCTTCCATAGCTTCGGAAAAGGATGTGCCGGAAATAACATTGGCCTGAGGATCTATACTCTCACTAATAATACTTACAATCTCCTTGTATTCGGAAAGGGCTAGATCAGGCCCTCCGGTAACGTTAACCAAAAGGCCCATGGCCCCGTGAATGCTGACATCTTCCAAAAGGGGATTATTGATAGCACTCGTAGCGGCATCAATAGCCCGATTCACGCCGCTTCCTTCTCCAATGCCCATAAGAGCTTCCCCCTGACCGGCCATAACTGCTTTTACGTCGGCAAAATCAATATTGATTTCTCCATGCTGGGTAATCAAATCGGAAATTCCCTGAACCCCCATGCGCAAAATATCATCCGCCTTTAAAAAGGCTTCGGTAATAGGGGTATCCTTATCTACAATTCTCATCAGATTTTCATTGGGAATAGCGATAAGGGTATCCACTTCCTCATAAAGCTTTTCAATACCTGCCTCGGCAATGGCCATTTTCCTTTTCTGCTCAAAATGGAAAGGCTTTGTTACCACCGCAACAGTAAGGGCTCCCAGTTCTTTGGCAATTCTGGCAATCACGGGGGCAGAACCTGTTCCGGTGCCCCCCCCCATACCGGCAGTAATAAAGACCATATTCGCCCCTTTCAGGGCATTTTTCAGGTTTTCCTTATCCTCTTCTGCCGCCAGAGCCCCCACTTCAGGATCTCCTCCGGCCCCCAGTCCTCCTGTAAGCTGGGTTCCCAAGGGCAATTTAAAGGGAGCATTGGATTTTTCAAGAGCCTGCATATCCGTATTGGCCGCGATAAACTCTACATCCTGCACACCACAGGAAATCATCCTGTTTACAGCATTGCTTCCTCCGCCGCCGGCGCCAATGACCTTAATAACCGTCTTTTTTCCCAATGCTTCTTCACACATTATCTCAATACTCATACATCCCTCCAAGGATAAAGAATTCTACATTAAGCCCGTATTCAAT
>PDWI01003879.1_pt1 | contig 20637 bp, 19 predicted proteins | sample 1430891 | NCBI WGS metagenome assembly PDWI01 (sample SAMN01162508, study PRJNA174530) | Oral metagenome, whole genome shotgun sequencing project. | biome: Marine environment; feature: Marine mammal; material: Swab sample of the gingival sulcus; isolation source: swab sample of gingival sulcus... | reverse complement strand
CTCACGGTTTAAAATTGAAAGATCTTTTTCTGTTTTTAAGTTTTTTCCAGCTCTGTGGCGAGAGATTACAGGATCTCTCGATTAGATTCTTGGCCTAAAACAACTTCTTTTCTTGTTGAGGGTAATTGAGAAAAGCCAGTTACACAATTATATTTCAGACTCGATTTATTGCTGACAATCAACATAAAAGCTGGGCTGCTGGGTTTGCAACGGTTAAGCTCCTTCTGCTCCAACCAACCCTGCTTTATGTTTCATGCTCTGCCAAACAACCACTTTTCATAATCCGGCAGTAGCGTGTTCCAGCTAAACCGCTCTGTCATACTTTCGCCCTTTTCAACTGTCAGTCTTTTTTTGGTGTGAATATAATCCATCAGAGCTTTGGTAAGTTCGCCATCATCGTACAGAAACTGCTCGTCAAATAGTTCTGGATATGAGAGTCTTGCAGGCAGCAACGGTCTATTACCCGCCCGCACCGCCTCGATTACAGAAATGCCATAAAATTCCTGCAAGGAGGTTGATACTACAAAATCACCCTGATGTAACAGTTGTAAATAATGATCGTAAGACTCGACATATCCAGCGTGAAGAATTTGATTTTTTAATGTTTCCAGTGCCTGACCAAAACATAAAGGCTTGTTTCTGTAGGCTTTTCCGAGCAAGATGAGCCTGAAAGAAACGGATTGCCGCTTCAGCTCATACAATGCTTCAAAAAATGTTTCAGGATCCTTGTCATGCTCCCAACGATGATTCCAGACGATTACAGGAGGATCAGTCGCCTCTTTTTGCCAGGAATAATTGGTAAAACAGTCAAAATTTATTCCTGGATACAAAACCACACTCTTTTGTAAAATCTTGTCAGGAAAAGAAGAAAAATTCATATCAGCTGCCTTTTTCAAATATCTCTTGCAACCGTCTATAAAACTCTGCAGATTATAGTGACTGTTAAACGCCAATGCATCCGATGCAATTGCAGTGGTAAAATTAATTGCGGTAAATTGATGATTTGAGATGTCTGTGACCTGGTTTGGATAAGCAAACTGATTCTCATGAAAATAGGTAAGCAGGCGAGTATTTTGATTCCAGTCGGGTAATTTGGATAACTCGGCTTTTAATACAGCAACATCTACAAAAGTTGAACAGAGTACTACGTCAAACTGCTGTTCGACTACACTCAATTGCTTGATCATTTCAACAAACCAATAGGCAGAAAGCTGCATCCTCATCTTCCACTTTCTATCCGGCAAGGTCATCATAACAAAATCGGCATCAATTCTTTTTTGCAGTCCGCATAAAAATTGTTTATGAGAGCCGCCATAGTATGGTTCAAGGATAAGAATTCTTATCTTGTTATCTTTTTTTCTCGCATTCATAATAACTTATTGTATTGTTATGATTGATGACTAAATTTTTAAAATTAATATTCAAAATACACGAATAGCTTTTCAAGCCTTGCCAAGGAAAGCGCATGCGGAAAACCAAAGATGTTTATTACATATCAGGGAACACAGGGATTCTCGCCAGAGATATGGGGAAGGCTCTTCTTTGCCAGTTTCCAGCAGTCAAATTCAATGAGAATTCACTTTCTTTTATCCGTAATGAATCACTGGCCCAAAAGGCTATCAAGAAAATCCTGGCCAACGCCTCCGACACAAAGCCTCTAGTAATATCAACACTTTTCAGTCAAAAGCTTAACGACATTTTTAATTCACCACAAGTTGATTTTATCAATATTTGTGACCATCATTTACTGGAGCTTGAAAATATACTTGAAATGAAAGCTCGCCGTGAGTCCGGTTTTGCCAGAAATGATGATTCCAGAATGACCAAGAGAGTTAATGCAATCCACTATACAATTGCCCATGACGATGGTATTGCCACCCATGACTATGACAAGGCAGAGCTTATCATTGTCGGCGTATCTCGCTCTGGGAAAACACCTATTTCCGTTTACCTGGCAACCCAGATGGGCATAAAAACAGCGAACTATCCTCTTGTCAGTGAAGACCTTACGTCATTCTCTTTACCTTCTGAGATCGTCAGAAACAAAGAGCGGGTGGTTGGTCTTACCATTTCACCTGAAGTCCTCAGCGCATTCAGGGAAAAACGATATCCCGGAAGCAGTTATGCAAAAATATCAACCTGCACCACCGAGCTGGAACAATCTGATCAGATTTTTTTACAATACAAGTTTCCAGTTGTTTTTTCAGATGGACGTTCAATTGAAGAAACCGCAACCCAGGTTGCCCAGGCCATAAGAAAAGGAGAACAATAATTTGAAATCTTTTTTCTCATCCATTCCATTGCTTGTTTTTATCGCCCTCTGTCTTACTCTTGGGCTTTCTCCTTTTGTTCCACAGCCACACGTTATTGAAAAGCTTCCAATATTACTGCGTGGAGAGCTTACAAAAATGATCGAAATATTCGATCTTCTTCTGCATGTATTACCTTTTGTACTCTTACTGATAAAAAGTTATTTCCTCCTGACAGACAGACAAAAGTGAAAAAACACCTCCTTTCAGGCAACTGTATCTGCGGTTCAGGAAAAACATACCAGCAGTGCTGTGCCCGTTTTCTTGAAGCAAAAGCCTCCGCATCAACAGCAGAACAACTGATGCGATCAAGATATACCGCTTTTGTTTTAAAAGATCTCGAATATATCACCCAAACCTGGCTGCCTGCGACCAGACCACCTGTTACATCAATTTTGTCAAACAACACAGTCTGGACAGACCTCTCAGTAATTTCTGTAACCCAGGGACAGGAAGAGGACAGGGAAGGCTGGGTTGAATTTGAAGCCCGCTATATAGAAGGAGACAAGCATATCACCATAAGAGAAACAAGCTGGTTCATAAAAAAAGACAACCTGTGGTATTACCATTCAGGAAACACCGATATTTCTGCGATTCAAATAAAAAAATCGGCACCATGCCCCTGTGGTTCCGGGAAAAAATTTAAAAGATGTTGTCTGATTTAATCAGATACTGCAACACCATCCCGCCTGTTTTTATCAAGCATTACGAAAAAAACAATTCTACAACTTTATCCCACATCAACTGGGCAACATCGGATTTCATAACCAACGGCAGGTCATATTGACTGTCTGCTGAAAGCAGGGTCAGCTTATTGGTGTCAACTGCAAACCCACTGGAATTGCTGCAGATATCATTGACAGCAATCAGATCGAGATTCTTTTTCAATAATTTTTTTCTTCCCTGTTCAAGATGGTTTTCACTTTCCGCGGCAAAACCTATTATAAGCTGTTCAGGCCGCTTTTTTTGTCCTAATTCATAGAGAATATCTTTTGTTTTCAGAACGGCTATGGGATCAGCACCCTGGTCCTTCTTTACCTTGTGAGGATGCGTAACCGCAGGCTTAAAATCACTTACCGCAGCGGTTTTTACAATTATATCGGAAGAATCTGCATGATCAAAGACCGCGTTAAACATCTGATCCGCAGTTTCAACCTTGATACACTCAACCCCATAAGGAACAGGCTCAAGCGAAGGACCACTGATCAAGATCACCCTTGCCCCTCTTCTCCAGGCTTCCCTGGCAATACTGTATCCCATTTTTCCAGAAGATCGGTTACTGATAAACCGTGCCGGATCAATGGCTTCTCTGGTTGGCCCGGCAGTAACCAGCACCTTCTTACCAGCCAACTGGTTTCCTGAAAGATTTTGCAGGATCACTTCCTTGACCACATTCCATTCGGGCAATCGCCCTTTTCCGGTATCTTTGCATGCCATAACACCAGAACCGGGCTCAATCACACGGTAGTTATAGTTCTGAAGTTTTTGTAGATTATTGATGGTTGCCGGATGAGAAAACATAGCTGGATTCATCGCAGGACAGACAATTACAGGAGCTCTGGTCACCAGCGCCGTTGTCGTCAACAGATTATCGGCAACTCCGTTTGCCAGTTTACCGATGGTATTAGCAGTTGCCGGAGCAACAAGAAAGATATCAGCTTCCTGACCGAGCATGATATGCGCCATGCTGCGGTCGGAACCATCATCAAACATGTCATCAAAGACCGGATTACCACTTAAACTGTGAAAGGTAAGAGGGGTGATAAATTCTTTGGCTGCCTCAGTCATCACCACAGATACTCTGGCACCGTCTTTTGCAAGGTCACTGACCCAACCTGCAACCTTAAAGGCAGCAATAGAGCCGGTAACCCCAACAACCAGATTTTTACCTGTTAATAAAGCAGCCATACGCTATAGAGAATAAACGATATCGATCAATTCATCGTAGAGCACCTAGTCTCTTGCTCCACCGAAAAATCTCAATAACATTAAAAAGAGATTGATAAAGTCCAGGTACAACCTCAAAGCGCCCATTACAGCACCTTTTTTGACAACATCTTCACTGCCTTCCATAATTCCGCCTTCGCCAATGCGTTTGATGTCCTGAACATCATAGGCAGTTAATCCAGTAAAAACGATTACTCCTACCCCGGAAATAATCCAAGACATGGCAGGACTTTTCAAGAAAAAATTTACCAGAGAACAAATGATTATGCCAACCAATCCCATGAAAAGAAAAGAACCCAAGCCGGAAAGATCTCTTTTGGTAACGATGCCGTAAACCGCCATTGCCCCAAACATGCCAGCAGCAATAAAAAAGGTTGATGCAATGGAAGAGGCAGTGTACTGAAGAAAAACTACACTCAAGGTCAAGCCGTTTAAGGCAGAATATCCTACAAACAAAGCGATTGCAGTACTCGCCTGGATTTTTTCTACTCTTGCAGACAGATAAAACACCAGTCCAAGCTCAGCAAAGATAAGGACAAAAAACAAAGGTGAACCGATGATGATACCAGCAACACTGCTGTGGGCTGTTAGATAGGCAATCACACCGGTCAATGCAAGACCTGCTGCCATCCAGTTAAAAACCTTTGCTAAAAAAAGAGCCGATGCTTCCTGGCGTATCTGAGTAGAAGCAAGCTGTTCTGTTTTATACATTTTTCATATCCCTCGAACGTAAAAGTTAATAATTATTAACAAAACAATAGGTATTTTATTATCGTTTGTAAACTGTTCTTCGAAAGCCAGCTATCAGTATGCGCCTTTACCTCGAAAGACAGCAACAACTGTTTTCGCAATAATTTTTATATCACTCCATAACGAATAATTGAGAATATACCAGTCATCAATCTTTACCCTTTCAGCATAATCCTCTGTATCAGACCGTTTACCTATCTGCCAGGGTCCGGTGATTCCGGGCTTCATCGAACAGTATCTGCCAGCACTTTCCTGATAAAAGTTGTCAAGTTCTTCACCAACAATCGGACGTGCACCAACCACACTCATATCTCCTTTCAACACATTAAAGAACTGTGGAAACTCATCAAGGCTTGTCTTCCGCAAGAATTTGCCGATTGTGGTAACCCGTGGATCATCCTTTAACTTAAAAGTTTTTTCCCATTCTTCTTTTAAAGCGGGATTTTCCTTCAGAATCCTGTCAATTTCCTGGTCGGCATTCACCTTCATGGTTCTGAATTTCAAACAGTCAAACTCCCTGCCGGCAGCAGCAATCCGTCGATGCTTATAAAATACAGGGCCGCCATCACTGAATTTTATGATACCGGCAATCAATAAAAAGATTGGGGACATGAACAAAAGAACCAGGCTGGAAAAGATAACGTCAAAGCCTCTTTTCCATTCGGTATGGGGATTGAAATTAAGTATAAGCATATCACCCAGAGATTGCACCTCAGCGTGATGAAGACCAAACACATAAAGGTCTGGAATAAGATAAATCTTTGCCCCAAGTGAACGACACTCTCTTAATATACGAAAAATTTTCTTTTCAGCCCTCATCGGCAAAGCAATATAGACATAATCGATATCGTTGTTTTCAAGAAAGGGAGCAAGACCTTCAATGGCGCCAAAAATTGGCCTGCCCATAACCTTCAGTTCTTCCTTGTCAACAACCTTGTCATCAAAGAACCCGATTATTTCAATACCAGCCCATGGAATCATGCCGACCTCACGAACCAGCCGTTGTCCCAATTCTCCTGCGCCTACCACAACACCCCGCCGCATATTTTTCCCACGCTGTCTGAAAAATCGTAACACTTTTCTTGCTATGACATGGAGCAGAAAAATACAAATTGGCGTGAGAACACTCCACAACATAATGACAACACGGGAATAGGCGTGGGAAATCTTGAAAATAAAAAAGTAAAAAAGAATAATCCCAACCACAACCGCCCATGCCCGTAAAATAACAAAAAACTCCATGTAAAATTTCCAGCCTCGCCATGAACGATAGAGCTGAAATGACTGAAAGCTGATAAGACAGAGGGCAAAGATGATGATACTGAGTCGAGTATAATAATCACTCCACGGGACACGATACCAGAAGGTTAAGGCAGCAAAGAATCCAACAGCAAACAGACAGTCCAGGACATGTAGAAGCCTTGCCATCAGAGAGCTTTGTTCTCGCAGATTGGTTAAAGTCATAATTCGTTATATTAAATCAACATGGAAGGGTCAGTTTTGATCCCACCATGATCTGTGCATACTGAGTCTGATGATAAATGACCTTGGCAATATAGCATACTTGCGCCCGATTGCATAGCCAGCATATTTACAAAAATTTCGGACAAAACAGTCGGCAAATAATTGCAGCCGTCCATTTTTGAGTAGACTTGTCAGTTCATTTATTACAAATTTTTTTCCTATTTTTTCAGCTTGACCGTAGGTTTCAAGTAACCAGCCTTCTTTTGTGTGTAATACCCCCGTATCAAAAGAGCGTTTAAACTCTTCCTGGTAGGTATAATTATGTGAATGATATACTCTGGCATCAGCCACATAGGCCACCTTGAACCCATCTTTTACTAATCTGCCAACGACCTCGGTGTCTTCACCAAAGATCAAATTATCCTTGAAATAGCCGACAGATTTAAAGGGCAATCGGCGATAGGCGGCAAAGGAATTCGAGGTAAAAACAGTCTTCAATCCATATTGCTTTCGATCTTCAAAACAACGAATTTGTGAGGTTTCTGGATAATTAAACTGTCTCAGCCGGGCAGCTCCGTAATCGGCATCAAAATTTGGCAATTGCCGACCATAACACACTGCCACCTTCTCATCCCGAAAGGGTTGTAACAACCGCTCAACACAATCCCGGCTGGCCGGAATTGCATCCTGGGTGAAATAGATAATAATATCCCCTTTGGTTTTCCGCGCCATCATGCTTCTGGTTCCACCATGATCAAAATCTTGCCGGTTAATTGACGTTACCTTTGCACCATAAGACCTGGCGATGCTAACGGTATCATCTTCAGAAGCAGAATCGACCACATGGATATCGTCCAGGACAATAGTCTGCTGGTTGAGTAATGCCAACAACTCAGGCAAGGTCGTGCTACCATTTCGGGTTGGTATTACAACAGAGACAGAACATTTTTGGGTTGCAGATTCGATCATTTACAGCCTGAATAATTTTACAATTACAAGTTTAGCTATTGCCCATACAATATAAATGGACGGGTGAATTAAATATATCCTGACTTCATTTACAGCCGACTGCTCTTTCAACAAACGGGGCATTTTCCTGCGTTGCTGTTGCCAGCCGCGACAATGCCAGGCAACAACCTCCGGATCGTAACGCAATGACAGGCCGTCTTTTCTAAGCCTCAAGCTCAATTCGATGTCTTCCTTGTACATAAAAAAGTCAGGATGAAAGACTCTTCCCTTATACTTGTCGACAACTGTTTTGGGAATACACATCATTGCCCCGCAGACAGCTGGCACCTCCTGGACATTGTCATATTTTCCCAGGTCTTTTTCTCCCTGCCCCCGATCATACCATCTACCATACCACTTTCTGAAAACACCTGCGGAATCAATCCGGTCGGTTTTACTGTTCTTTTGACAATCATATCCCAACAATTTCCCGGTGAGAATGCCAAAGTCTTGATTGTGTTCGATGCTTTTTTGCAGGTTTACAGTGAAATCTTCGGGAACAAACAAATCTGGATTTATCAGCAGGACATAATCGACGTCTGCCCTGACATGCGACATTCCCAGATTATTTGCTTTGGAAAAACCAATATTTAAAGAGTCTACGAAGGTTATTTGCGGATAGGTTTTATATTGTTCAAGGTAGTCACTATTCTCAGACCCGCTATCAACCAGAACAATCTGCGAAATTTTAAGGGATTGAGCCAGTAAAGCGGAGAGACACCTGTCGATTACAAGTTGAGAGTTATGGGTAACAACGATTGCAGCAAAGGAATAATTCATTGTGCCATCTTAGATAAAAATCTTCTGGTACAGGGTCAGTAGCCAGTTACTTTTATGCAAGGCCCGCCTTCTTGACATGATTGATTCCACCACCTCATTTTCTGAAAGAGTCAACATTTCGGCAAACACCAGGGGCGAGACAAGACCTTCTGCCGCAAGATTTTCCTTTCTTTTTCTTAACATGCCAGGTGTTTCAACAATGGCTGCGATAATTCCGGCAACATAGGCAAAGAATTTCATCTTCTTGACACAGAAAACAAACCACAAAAGCTGGTAGACCAAAATAACCGGAAAAAAACGCAGCAAAAGCAAGAAAGGATAGTTTTTGGTCAATACATGAAAACTGTTTTTTGTCGATTGTTTGATAGTAAAAGAATTAATCTTTGACCCGGTTGTGGCACTGCCAATGTGATAGACAATCGCCCTGGAGAGATAAAAACAGCGAAGCCCACGGTGTCTTGCCCGAAAATTTAAATCCACGTCTTCAAGGTAGGCGAAAAAATCATCGTCGAACAGTCCGGCGATTTGAAAAAATCTTTTCCGGTACAAGGCCGCCCCGGCACAGGCACCAAAGATTTCCCGACTGGTACTGTAGAATTGAGAATCTTTCTCCATGGTGCCCAGACGATAACCGGCACCCCCTCGCAGCACGGCATCGCCTGCCCCGTCAAGATAATCCCGCCGGTGGAAATCGAGCATCTTAACAGCAATACTGTCGTATTCAGTATTCTCCTTAATAAAATCTGTGATGTGAGCAAGACAATCCCGTTCGACTTCAATGTCGTTATTGAGTAAAAAGACCCACTCACTTGTTGCAGCCTTAATGCCCGCATTTACCGCGACACTAAAGCCCTTGTTTTCTTCGAAGATTATCAATTTGACCGACGGATAGTTTTCCCTGACAAAAAGAATTGATCCATCGGTAGAACCATTATCTACAACTATTATTGAAAAGTTTTGACAGCTTTGACCAGCAAGGGAATCAAGACAGGCAGCAAGCATCTCCCTGCCGTTCCAGTTAGGAATTACGATGTCAATCAGAGGCTGTGTCGTCTCCATCATTTATCTTCTTCGTCGTCCTGCTCTCTCCCAATGACATTACGGACAAAATAAATCGGCTTGTTTTGAGACTCGTGGTAGGTTCGTGCCTGCAATTCGGCAAGAAGTCCCATGGTAATAAACTGCACCCCGATAAACATAAGTAACACAGACAAAAACAGTAACGGTCTGTCCGACAAAGGTATCCCCATGAACTGACGCTGAATAGTCAACACCAGAGCGGTAAAAAAGCCAAGTCCTCCTGACACCAAACCGATAAGCCCGAATATCTGAATTGGTTTGGTCGAATAGCTCAACAAAAATTTAACCGTCATCAAGTCAAGAATGACACGAATGGTGCGCGAAATACCATATTTTGAGGTACCAAATCGTCTGGGGCGATGATTTACTTTGATTTCAGTAAATGAAATGCCCATACCACTGGCAATGGCTGGAATGAAACGGTGCATCTCGCCATATAGATTTACATTCTTTATGACTTCTTTCCGAAATGCCTTTAAGGTACAGCCATAATCGTGAAGACTGACCCCCGTCGTCCACGAGATGATCCTGTTGGCAATAATAGAAGGTAACCGTCTGCTTAGAAATTTATCTTTACGATCAAACCTCCAGCCGGTAACGACATCGTACCCTTCGTTAATCTTGGCAATCAGCAGCGGAATATCATGGGGATCATTCTGCAAATCTGCATCCATGGTAATAATGACATCACCTTTGGCATAATCAAAACCGGCTGACATTGCAGCGGTCTGTCCGAAATTTCTTCTAAAACTTACCACAACAACCCGGGGATCCTTTTCCTGCAACCCCTGAAGCAGGGAAAAACTGGTATCTGTACTCCCATCATCAATAAAAATTATTTCATACTCTTCATCCATTGGATCAAGAGATTCCTTTAATTCATCATACAAAAGCGGGATATTTTCTTCTTCGTTGAGAAGGGGAATGACGATTGACAAAAGCAATGGAATTGTCCTCAATTTGATTGTTTTTTGTTTACCGGAAATTATTTGTTACCGGATTTCCAATTAATGCAAACCGACCGGCAAGTCAAGACTTAGTTGGACTCGACTTTTTTATCGCAGTCGCAAACTCATCAGCAAGCTGTTTGTCTTTTTTATACACGTTGTATATGAAAAAACCAACGATACCGACAATCAACACCTTCCCCCTGATAAGCAAACTCATCACCAGACTCTGTTCAGCCGGAACTCCTGCAAGCAGAAAATAAAAGACAAATATCGACTCAAAATAGCCAATATTTCCCAACATGGTAACCGGTAGATGAGCGGCAAACATTATGGTAGGAGTCAGCGCACAAATCATCAGAAAACTCACCGAAATATTAAACGCCTTATAGCTGAAATAGACATTAAACCAGGTAAGCACATAAAACAAAACGGTCAGCAAAAAGATATTAATGAAACAGCGACGGTCACTTTTGATGGTTTTTACTGCATCTTTCAATTCATTTTTCACTTTATTGAGTTTTGCCTCAATAAACAGCCCCGCTCTTTCAATCAGAGCAAAGAGTTTCACCCCCCATTGAAATCTACAGACGACCATTTTTACCATCTGTAAAAACTTCTGATAAAAGGTTGTAAAAAGACGAACAGTATCTCTTGTCTTGCCTATCCAAAACAGCAATATCAGAAAAAAGAAACTGCAGGCAGCGGGGACATACACATATGGACTTTTATAGAGTTCAAAGTGCAGCATTGGCATAAAGATAGCGAGGAAAAAAAGCAGGAGAACCCCTGAAAAACGCTCAATAAAAATCGCAACAGCCGAGTGAGCATGATTGCTTATTCTCTCGCCCACATAATACGAGCGGACAACATCTCCGCCAATGGTAGACGGCAACAGGTTGGAAAAAAAATATCCAATACAATAAACCTTAAAAAGCGAAATATAAGATTGTTTTTCTCCTTTCAAGTCCAGTATCACTTTCCATTTCCAACAAGATGCTCCAACCATCACCCAGGTGATGACAAAAGACACCAGTAAGTAAAACCCGTTGACCTGTCCCAGTAAATCGGCAAGTTCATTTGCTTCAATAAAAGAAAAAAGTACATAAAAAAAGCCGAAACTAAATGCCAGCTTCACAAAAAACTTTAAATATTTCTTATAGTTCATGTTCTTATGCTCAAGATTGTTTCGGTTTTAGGAAAATAAAGCCAGCATTTTCCAGCAGCTTATGCACCTTGCTTACATTGAATGTATTGACCCGTAAAAAAATCTTCCCTTTGCCGTCTTCAGTGCAGGGAATTCGCAACAATCGGGTAAAAGGGATGTCATGCGCCTCGAGCAAGAGTACAAGCTGACTCATACTGTTACCACTGCCTTCATCTTCCAGGGCAATCAGAACAGAACCTTTTTCCGCCATGCCAAAAAGCTTTTTATAGGCACCAGTCAAATCTCTCATGGAAAACATCCCCTGGATTTTCCTCTTACGGTCTATGACCGGAAGTGCACCAATCCGCCATTTATCAAAGAGGTGCAGGGAATCATCTAAGGTATCATCTTCATGGATAAAAACACATTCTCTGACCATGATCTCAGATATTCTGGTATGTTCAATTTGCTGTTTGAGCTTGGCAAGCTGCTCATTTTGCGCCACTGTCGAAGGATATGCTGATCTCAAATCACGATCGGTTACAATACCGACCAAAACATCCTCGTCATCCACAACCGGCAGATGCCTGAAGGTATGCTTTTCCATCAGCGCTCTGGCTTCATGGATATAAGACTCTGGAGATATGGTGACAGGGTTTCTTGTCATATACTCTGCAATATACATAATACCACCGTTACTGTTTCGTTTGTTTTCTGCTCACAAGCCCTTTGAGATATGCTTCAACAGATGCTCCTAAAACGGTAAGTTCGTAGCCGCCTTCAAGAATTGACAGCAGTTTCCCGTCACAATATTTCTCGCTCCAGCCTTTTACCATTTCACCTGTTTTTCTGTATCCCTCTGTGGAAAATGCAAGACCGGACATATCATCTGCGACATGTCCGTCAAACCCTGCCGAAATAATCATGCCGTCAGGCTGCCATCTTTCCAGGGCTGGCTCAACTATTTCTCCCATACATTTGAGCAAATCCTGATCTCCACTGCCGGGATGCAAGGGGATGTTTAAAATAGTTCCTGCCCCTTCACCAAGCCCACGTTCATCGGCATATCCGGTTCCAGGATAACTGAAACTGGGATGCTCATGGATGCTTACATAGTAAATCTGACGCTGTTTTTCAAATGCAGACTGAATACCGTTACCGTGGTGTGCATCAAAATCAAAAATTACAATCCGCTCTTTTCCATAGGTATTTTGCCAATAATTGGCAGCAACAACACAGTTATTGAAAAAACAAAAGCCAAAAGGCATCGTCGACTCAGCGTGATGCCCGGGAGGTCTTACCAGACAAAACACATTTTTAGCTACCTTTTTTTCAATCAGATCAATCCCGGTTATCCCGGCACCGGCAGAAAGACATGCCACATCAAAGGTATCATAACAAATCTGATTATCAGTATGGTCGATGTGGCTTTTACCGGAAAGAACCATCTCTTCAAATCTAAACAGCCAGTCATCACTATGAAATGACCGAAGCAACTCTCGGTTAATTGCTGTTGGTCTTACAAACTCAATCTGTTCAAAAAGTACGCTTTCGCGAAGGCAATCCATTATCACCTCCAGGCGAACGGGAGACTCGGGATGATCTTCGCCACCAGTTTCATGATCCAGATAGTGAGAATCGGTAATGATTGAGAGAGGACTATACTTTAACACGTTGTTCAAAAGACAATTATATTCTTGATTAAGATCAAACTCTTGGTATATTTTTACTTTTTTATGACAAATTCAAGCTTCCAAATATATGGAAGCCACTACCATTTGACAAGATAAATCATGCGGGTAACCTTCTATCACTCTCCATTCTGTCCAAGGTGTGTATTGGCAAAGAGACATCTACACGACTTACAACAACACTTTTTCAACGACCTGGAAATTGAGGAAATTGATGTGATCAAAAATTACCGAAGGTTTAAGGCAGACAAGATCACCCTTTTTCCGGCCATAAAAAATGGCGACAAACAGATCAGCGGGCTTCTTCTTTCAAAAAAAAAGATACATGCCTTCCTCCAATCACTCTATTAATTAACTGTTGTGAAAACCATAATATTCAATTCAATCAATCGACTGGATGTTGTTGTATGGGGAATGGTAATCGCTTTTTTTTGCGGAAGCAGCATACTCTTCGGCGGCAACCTTCAATATTCCTTTCTCGGCGCCAGCGGCATAATTGTCGAAATGCTTTTCATTGGCATATCCATTGAAATAATCATCGACTCCCTTAAAAATACCAAAGGCATAGGAACAATTACCGGATTTATCACCAATGGTCCGGAAGCACTATGCCTGCTGGTTGGTCTGCTCGTGGATGATGTTATTTTTGCCGCTTCAACCCCTTTGGGTTCAAATTTTATGAACCCGGTTCTACTGGTAACCGCAGCTCTTCTTTATGGTCGCTTGACGGCGGTTTTCACAACCCATCCCGTATATACCTGGCTTACAGTCGTGTTTACTGCCTTTATGGCAGTTCTTTTCTTTTTTATTTCCGAAACCTATTACATATATTGGGTATTTTTTGTTCTGCTGGTGACCAGCATACTCTTTTTCAAAAGACCGGAGGAGCATCAACAGGAAACTGAGAACAACCAGGCGGTAAACAAGGTCTGGTTAATCCCGGCCGTTGCCCTGCTAACAGCAGCAGGATATTTTTTGGATGCAGTGGTTTCTTTTGCGGCAGAAAATTCCCACGCTCCAAAAGGAGTAATTGGCTTTATTGTACTGTCGACGTTAACCAGCTGGCCTGAATTTAAATCCTGTATCAGCCTTTTCCAAAGAGATAATATCCTTGGCGCCATAATGAATATCACGGTGTCCAATATCACCAACATCTGGCTTGCAGTGGTTGGTGTTACCGTCTATCTGCTCCTGTAAAATCCGACCGAACAGCTCGCCCCTGTCCGGTCTATGGAAAAACGTATAAAAAAGAGAACCTCTCAACAGATATTCATCTTTATCCCAACGCCCTGTTTAAAGCACTTAACATGGCCTTAATCGACGCTATGATAATATCTGTATCGACCCCTGCCCCCCAATATTTCAAGCCGTTGGGCATTTCAAGTTCAATATAGGTTACAGCCTTGGCACTAGAACCTTTGTTCAAGGCGTGTTCATGATAACTACACAGAGTAAATGAGCCGGGAACTTCCTGCTTTAACGCCGAACAAAAGGCATCGAGCGGACCATTGCCATGCGCTTTAATCGCTTTTTCCTGATCGTCCACCATAATTTCGGCTTCAACATCAGCAAAGGAGGATTCCGCATTTGAATCGATATGCCGTTTTATGACATGAAAGCCTTTGAGTTTAAAAGGCCGATCATTTTCCAGGTAGTGCTTTTCAAAAGCTTTTCCAATCTCCTCATGTTTTAGTTCACGCCCTTCCTGCTCTGTCATGGTCTGAATAATTTTACCAAACTCAGGATGCATCTTCTTTGGCATCCTGAAACCAAAATCATTTTCCATGATATAGGCAACTCCCCCTTTTCCTGACTGGGAGTTAATGCGAATAATCGATTCATAGGATCTGCCAACATCCCTGGGATCTATGGGCAGATAAGGTACCTGCCATAAACCATCCGCTGCATCAGCGTAAGCGGTCATTCCTTTATTAATCGCATCCTGATGGGAACCTGAAAAGGCGGTATACACAAGCTCACCGGCATAGGGATGTCGTGCCGGCACCTTTAAGTTGGTTACACGCTCATAGACATCAATCAGCTTGTTAACATTGTCCAGTTTGAGTTCAGGGTTTACTCCCTGGGTAAAGAGATTCAATGCCAGGGTGAGCAGGTCAACATTGCCGGTTCTCTCACCATTTCCAAACAGGGTGCCTTCGACCCTGTCCCCGCCTGCCATCATTGCCAACTCGGTTGCTGCAACAGCTGAGCCCCTGTCGTTATGGGCATGAAGACTTAAGACTATGGCATCCCGGTTGGATATATTTCTGCTAAACCATTCGATTTGATCGGCATAAATATTTGGTGTGGACATTTCTACAGTAGCAGGAAGATTGATGATAAGCTTGTTTTCAGGATCTGGCTCAAAAACATCCATCACAGCTTCACAAATTTCAAGAGCATAATCAAGCTCGGTTCCGGTAAAACTTTCCGGCGAATATTCGTAACAAAACCGGGTTTCAGGATATTTTGCAGCTTCTGCCTTGATCAATTTTGCGCCTTGTACGGCAAGATCGATAATCTCTTTCTTCCCCTTTTTAAAAACCACCTGCCGCTGCAGGGTCGAGGTAGAATTGTAAAGATGAACAATTGCTTCCCGTGCTCCTCTCAACGCCTCAAAGCTCTTTTTGATGAGGTGTTCTCGTGCCTGAGTCAAAACCTGGATAACCACACCCTCAGGAATCAAATCATCTTCTATCAACTTTCTGGTAAAATCGTACTCGACCTGGGAAGCAGAGGGGAAACCAACCTCAACCTCCTTAAACCCTGTTTCAAGAAGCAGTGCAAACAACTCAAGTTTTTGCTCAAGATTCATCGGGTGAACCAGTGCCTGATTGCCATCACGTAAATCCACACTGCACCAGACAGGTGCCTTATCAATGGTCTTTGTTGGCCAGGTACGATCAGGCAAATCAACCTGAGGGTAAGGCTGGTATTTTTTCACTGCTTTCATGTTCATCTTTTTTCTCCTTTTTACACCGATAATAAAAAAAGGCCGAGGTTCCATGAACCGCAGCCTTTCCAGGTGTCTTTCAATGCAGGTCAAACGACTTACAATTCCTCCACCCTTGCCGCGGCAAGCACACTTAGTAAATCAAGTAGGAGGAGGTATCGATCCATCATATTTCCATGAGTAGTATTTATTTTGAGTGAAACTAACGCTATACAGCGTATTTGTCAAGCACCATTTCCAACTAATTCAGCCGCAGAATCAATCGCGATATCACCTGATAACGGGGGCTTTTAGTCAAAACCTCTTTGGCTTCATGGTTGACATCTTAGCATTTCCTCTTTATAAAAGGCAGTTACGGTATATCATTGGTGGTCATACCGCAAGAATCATACTACACGAAAATTTAAAACAAGGTTAGACTAATGGGGAAAATAACTGGCTGCCAGGCGATCGTTAAATGCCTTCAGGAAGAGGGAGTTACCACAATTTTCGGCTATCCCGGAGGAGCCGTAATTGACCTTTACGATGAATTATTGGATGCGGATATCACCAACGTACTTGTGCGTCATGAGCAAGGAGCTGTTCACGCTGCCGATGCCTGGGCAAGGGTAACCGGCGAAGTTGGTGTTGCCCTGTTGACCTCCGGACCAGGAGCAACCAACGGCGTCACAGGTATCGCTACAGCACACATGGATTCTATTCCCCTTGTTGTTTTAACCGGACAGGTACCTAGACCACTCATAGGTAACGATGCGTTTCAAGAAGTCGATATCGTAGGTATAACCCGTCCCTGTACCAAACATAATTATCTGGTAGATGATAAGGAGTCTCTCGTCCCCATACTTCGTGAAGCATTCCATATAGCAAAATCAGGTCGACCAGGTCCGGTTTTAGTTGATCTGCCCAAGGATATTGTCAAGGAGCTTGTACATTTTCCTGCCGCAAAACCGATCAAGATGAAAAGTTATCAGCCTCATTATGAACCCCATGCCAGACAGGTTGCAAAGGCATGCAAACTCATAATGAAGGCGAAGAAACCCGTTTTGTATGTGGGCGGTGGAGTTATTCTTTCAAATGCCAACGAAGAGCTCACTCAGCTTGCCCGTCGTCTGAACATCCCGGTCACCATGACCCTTATGGGACTTGGTGCCTTTCCTGGACGAGATGAACTGTCCATGGGAATGTTGGGGATGCATGGCAGCTACACTGCCAACATGGCTGTGGCTGAATGTGATCTGCTTATCTCTGTTGGTGCTCGATTTGATGACCGGGTTACCGGTAAACTCGATGATTTCGCCACCAAGGCTAAAATCATCCATATCGATATCGACCCAACGTCGATCAGTAAAAATGTCCAGGTGGACGTTCCAATCGTTGCCGACTGCAAAAAGGCATTAACCGCAATGAACAAGTGGTTTGATTCAGAAGAAAACTCTGATCTCCCCAAAGAAGCGGAAAAACATTTACCCTGGTTTGACACCATTAAATCATGGGATCGGGAACATCCCATGATTTACAAACAGGATCAAGAGGTAATAAAACCTCAATTCATCGTTGAAAAACTCGATGAATTAACCGGAGGAAACGCAATTATCACCACAGAGGTCGGTCAAAATCAGATGTGGGCAGCACAATTTTTTAAATTTGACCAACCACGTCAATTCATCACCTCCGGCGGTCTGGGAACCATGGGATTTGGTTTACCAGCTGCAATCGGTGCTCAAATGGCGTTCCCGGACAAAGTCGTCATTGATATCGCCGGCGATGGCTCAATCCAGATGAATATCCAGGAGCTGGCAACAGCAAAACAATACAATTGCCCGGTAAAAATAGCCATTCTCAATAATAACTACTTGGGAATGGTACGACAATGGCAAGAGCTGTTTTACAGAAAGAGATATGCGTCAACGGCAATGGATGTCACCCCGGATTTTGTTGAGCTGGCAAAAGCCTTCGGAGCGGTCGGGCTCCGGGCAACCAAGCCGAGTGAAGTAGAAGACGTAATCAAGGAAGCTCTGAAAATAAATGATGTTGTTATCATGGACTTTTCTATCTCGAAAGAGGAAGGGGTTTATCCGATGGTTCCTGCCGGAAGTTCAAATACCGAAATGCTTTTGGTCTAGGAACAGCCTATTAATTTGTTAATTTATATTCAGTTCATATACAGGTAAACAGATGAAACACACTATTTCCGTTCTTCTACAAAACAAACCAGGCGTTCTTTCCCGAGTTACAGGTCTTTTCAGTGGTCGTGGTTTTAATATTGAAAGCCTCTGCGTTGCTGAAACTCTTGATCCTGAAGTTTCCTGTCTCACCCTTGTGACCCATGGAGATGAGTCGATTATCGAACAAATCACCAAACAGCTTCACAAGCTGATTAATGTTATCAAGGTAACTGACATCAGTGAAAAGGAATATGTCGAAAGGGAAATGGTTTTACTCCGGGTCAACGCTGAAAGTTCAACAAGGGCAGAAGTTTTACGAGTAATCGATATTTTCCGAGGCAAAGTCGTCGACGTCAGTCCTAAAAGTTATGCGGTCGAAGTCACCGGGTCTGCCTCGAAGATCAAAGCGATAATAGATATTTTACGACCAATCGGAATCAAAGAAATTGTTCGAACCGGCGTTATTGCAATGCCACGGGGTGGAACTACCCGATAAATTTTACCAACAAGGACATTAACAATGCTTCAAGCCAGAACTCCAATAGCCAAAGAGGGGTATCCATTCATTGCCATTGCAGCTTTTGTAACAATACTTTTGGCAAATATTGAATGGTATTGGGCAATGAGCTTGTCTCTTTTGGCGACATTTTTTATCACCTATTTTTTCAGGGATCCAGAAAGGTTTACCCCGGATGTTGCCAATGCTGTTATTTGCCCTGCTGATGGAAAAATCATTTTGATTGACGAAATCGAAGACAATGTTTTTACAGAACAAAAAGCAATTAAAGTATCTGTTTTCATGAACGTTTTCAATGTTCACGTCAACCGTATCCCGATCAGTGGTTCAATCACCAAGATTTTTTATCGCCCTGGAAAATTTTATTCAGCAGACAGTACAAAAGGAGCTGAATATAATGAATATTGTTGTGCACTGATGACAACGCAGGACAAAGAGCATAAAATCGCCTTTGTTCAGGTGGCTGGACTCATCGCCCGTAGAATTGTCTGCTGGCTGGAAACAGGAGATAAGGTCAAAACCGGACAAAGATATGGTCTTATCAGATTCGGTTCACGGGTTGACCTTTATCTACCTGTAGCAGCCAAAATCGATGTCAGCATAGGACAAAAAGTAACTGCCGGAGAAACAGTGATCGCCACACTGCCGGAAAAGAGTTAGTAAAACAGATTGCCGAAAAAAGAAACAGCTTGGTTTTCACCTGAAATCGGAGTAAACTCTGCTGTGGAAGATCTTGGTTCGGCTTCCAAAGTGGAACACCATTGTATTTACCAGGTTGTTCTGATCATGATTTTCAAACCGTCGTTTTGCCATGTCTAATGATAGCCAGGAAATAAGTTCGAGATTCCACCCTCTCCCATGTATGTTTACCATAGCAAGCCTTTTTTGTGGTTTTTATTCCATGCTTGCCTGTATCAAGGGAGATTATGTCATCGCCGCAACGGCTATTCTGATTGCGGCGGTTTTTGATGGTCTTGATGGTCGAGTTGCACGCTTAACCGGTACCACAAGTACATTTGGCATGGAACTGGATTCCCTGTGCGATATGGTCAGTTTTGGGGTGGCACCAGGTCTGCTTGCCTATTTTTGGGCACTGGAACCATACGGCAGGTATGGCTGGCTGGCGGCATTTCTCTATGTTGCAACAACCTGTTTAAGACTGGCCCGATTCAATTCCCAGCAAACGGTCAAAGACGGTCCAAAAAACTTCATAGGCCTGCCCTGCCCTGCTGCTGCCGGGATGATCTCTTCAACGGTTCTCTTCACCCGGTACCTGGGAATAGAACATTCGGTCAAGCATATATCTGTACTGTTGATGGTATACATCCTCTCGTATTTGATGGTTTCAAACCATACTTACCACAGCTTCAAGAAGTCCAGTCCCAAAAAGTCTAAAACGTTTCAGCTGATAGTAGCCAGTCTCCTTTTGTTTATTCTGATTGCAGCAGAACCAAAAGTAATGCTTTTTGTGGTCGGATTAATTTATGTTGTGTCTGGACCAGTTATTGACCTCTTTCACAAACTAAAGAGCAGTCGTGCCGATAGTAACTGCGAGCAGACAAAAACAACCAACTAATCGTATAAAAAATCACTTCTTAAACCTGGGACATACAGAACCTTGAGAATTATCAGCGGCTATGGCAAAGGCAGGAAACTGCACACGCCAGTGGGAAATAAACTGGTACGCCCCACTTCTGACCGGGCAAAAGAAGCCGTGTTTAACATTCTTGGTGACAGCCTTGCACAAGCATATGTGCTTGATCTGTTCTGCGGTACCGGGTCTTTTGGTGTAGAGGCTCTCAGCAGAGGTGCTGCTTCGGTCACATTTGTTGACAACAGCAACACAAGCCTTGATATTACCAGAAAAAACATTGCCACT
>PDWI01003878.1_pt1 | contig 20643 bp, 19 predicted proteins | sample 1430891 | NCBI WGS metagenome assembly PDWI01 (sample SAMN01162508, study PRJNA174530) | Oral metagenome, whole genome shotgun sequencing project. | biome: Marine environment; feature: Marine mammal; material: Swab sample of the gingival sulcus; isolation source: swab sample of gingival sulcus... | reverse complement strand
TAGCTGTACTCTTCTGGAGCATAAGCACCAACGAACTCACATCCTGTAGTAGACAATTCTTCCTTAATTGTAGCAAGAGCTTCGCAGAATGAATCTGGATAGCTATCAGCATCTCCACAACCAAACAAAGCTACTTTCTTACCAGCTAGATCTTGTTCCTTTAGGTTAGGCAAGAATTCTTCCCAATCATCTTGAAGTTCTCCGATACCCCAAGTAGAGCTACCTAGAAGTAGTACATCATACTCTGCTACATCTTCAGCATTAGCTTCTGCTACATTAAAACATTGCTCTTCACAAGAAAATACTTCAGCAATCTTCTGAGCTATCTCTTCTGTTATTCCTGTTGAAGAACCAAAATATACGGCTATTTTTCCCATTTATATTTATTATTTGATTAAACTGATAACAAAGATATAAGTTTCTCAGATAAATTCAAGCATTTCAAAAATGAATTCTAGAAAAACTCCAGAACAAATAAAAGTTCAAGATAAGCAAATAAGCACAAATAAAAGAGATGGCGTAGCCCTCAAGGCTCGCCATCTCTTCTAATATTATATAGGACTAATGTCCTGACTTGCCTTGCATCTGAAGACGCTTACCTTCTTGCTTAGCTATATTTTTATAATATTGCTTATCATATCCAGGGAAGTTTGGTGAATCAGATAGACCATAGCCATTATCTTTGAAGTGACCATTCTCTTCTTTCTTCATATTACCATCCATAAACTTAACCAATAGGTATTCGCCAAGACGTTTCCATCTCTCTGTTGCACCATTAGCAATATCAGAGCAGTAATTATTCAAATATGAAATAGCCATCTGAGGCGACTGACGATACAAGCGTAGTGCTTCGGCATCAATACGTTCTTGCTCGCTATCATATTTATGCTCCAAACTTTCTTGTACTGGACGAAGATCCTTAATCATTGGCTCATATCTATTATAAACCATATTAGCTACCCAGTTATGAATCCAGAACGCCGATGTCCAAGAGAAGTGCATCATATCGCCATTACCCTTTCTATAAGTCTCTGGCACTGTCGTAATACTACAATACATAGGCGTAAAGACTGTCATATCTGCATCATCTACACCAAACCATAGCACCCCACCGATTGGATCAGGTAACCAAGAACGCATCTGTGCCACCAAGACAAAGCCTGTCTGTTGAGTCGCCACGGCACGTTCGTTGAAATACTCTTGTCCATCTACTTCGTATGTCATAGGACGCCAGCGGTAAGGAGCTTTGTAAGGACCAGCACCGCAGTCTTCTGTCATACATAGAGCTGTATTTTCGTAGTGGTTACGCATAGCTTTACGCACGTCAGCTACTGAAACTTTTCTATTAGGAATGATGTACAATGGAAGAGGATCAGCGTGAACATCTCCCTTGACCAAAGATTCATATTGTTGCATATCGTCGCTAAACTCTCTAAAGAATGACCACACACGAGCTTCGCAAGCACGAAGTCCCATAAATGAATATGGGTTATAAGCCTTTTGGAAGTCAAAATCCTTGTCAGCACCCTTGAAGTAACCCTTCTCACGAGCTAGATCCACAACATCTTCAGCGTATAGATAGTTGTCTTTATCCTTAAAATCAATCTTATGAATACGAGCTTGGTTGGCATGTCCTGTGATAGCGTTGTCAGGGATACGAACGGCTACCCATACAGCACCCTTTTTACCTTTACCCTTACCGATCATCTCCATCACCCAAACTTCGTTCTTGTCGGCAATAGAGAAAGACTCACCAGAACTATAATAACCATAATCACGCACTAATTCAGTCATCACCTTGATCGCCTCTCTTGCAGTACGAGAGCGTTGCAATGCCACGTGGATCAGGCTACCATAGTCCATAATACCTTCTGGGTTGTGCAACTCCGAGCGACCTCCCCAAGTACTCTCTGTGATCGCTACTTGGTATTCGTTGATACTACCCACTACATTATATGTATGAGCGACCTCAGGGATGAAGCCTAATGGCTTGTTTGTATCCCATTCACGTATCTCACGCATTGTACCCTTTGCCCAGTCTTGAGCTGCCCAGTGGTACAATTCGCCATACAAAGTATGAGAATCGGCTGCATAACTGATGATGACAGAGCCATCTGTTGAAGCTTTTTTGCCGACAATGAAGTCCGAACAAGCTTCTGCTTGTGGTGTAAATGCCATAAACAAAGAGCAGACACCCACAAATAAAAGTGAAATCTTTTTCATAAAACTATATTTTTAATAATCTATGCGATAAAGATAAAGGATTTTCATTAAATAACAAAGCATAAAGCGAGTCCTTAATCAAAGAACACACTTTATGCTTTATTATTTTTAATAAATATGTAATGAGTGGCTTGGGAGGGGTTCAAACCCTCGACCTTCAGAATCGGAATCTGATGCTCTATTCAGCTAAGCTACCAAGCCTAAAAAAGGGCGATATACAATCACTCGGACAAAAATACAAATTAAGTTGCAAACCAGATAAGCAAGAATGATATTTTTAACACTTTGGTTTATTTTGACATCTTACAAAAAAGATTTATATTTGTCATATAACAATAGCTTCGGAGAGTATGACGACTTTCCGAAGCTTTTTTCTTTTAGCTCAAGTCCCTAGAAATAGCAGTAATTGAGCTGAGTAGTCATATAGTTTGAGCTGAAATGTTGCAAAGTTTAAGCTTGCAATAAAAAAGATTGAGCTCGCAATTTTCAAACTTTCAGCTCAATATCAGAATAACTATCCCCACGGCTCGTGGATTTGAGCTCGCAATTTCCAATTTCTTAGCTCAATATCAGAACAACTGCCCCCCACGGCTCGTGGGTTTGAGCTAAGAAGTTGAAAAAAACAGCCTGTCGTGGCTCACGACCTCAGCTCTCAACAAAAAAATTACGTACATTAAGTGACAGTTTATACACAAAACAAACACCTACCAAAGCTCCAAAATTAACACTCTAACTTATGAGTTCTTAAAAATGAATATAATATTTTTCATTTAGCCTATGTCATTTAATAAAAAAACATTATATTTGCCATAAGAAATTAGGACAAAAGGCAAATAGGAGTCCCAATTGTCCCACTATTATGCCTAGGCTAATAGTGTAGTTTTAGCACTCCTTAATCGTTAAATAAACTATTATAATGAACAAAGATCATTTGAAACAAATGGCAGAAGCTCCTGGATTTATTGGAGCACTAGACCAAAGTGGTGGATCAACTCCTAAAGCTCTAAAAGCTTACGGCATCGAAGAAGATGCTTACAAGACTGAAGAAGAAATGTTTGAACTTGTACACAATATGCGTACTCGTATGATCACTTCTGACGCTTTCAACTCTGGAAAAATCATCGGTGTTATCCTATTTGAACGCACTATGCGTGACAAAATTGAAGGTCTTCTTACATCTGACTTCTTGTGGCAAAAGAGAAACATCGTTCCTTTCCTAAAAGTGGACAAAGGTCTTGAAGCTGAAGCTAACGGCGTACAACTAATGAAACCTTTCCCAGAACTTGGCAAACTTCTTGACGAAGCTGTTGGATTTAACGTATTCGGTACTAAGATGCGTAGCGTAATCAAACAAGCTAACGCTGAAGGTATCAAAGCTGTAGTAGAACAGCAATTCGCTTGGGCTAAGGAAATCCTTTCTCACGGACTAATGCCAATCATTGAACCTGAAGTAGACATCAACTGTCCTGAAAAGGAACTAGCTGAAGCTATCCTTAAAACTGAAATCTTAGCTCAACTAGACAAGATGGATGAACAAGTGATGCTAAAGGTTACGATTCCTACGATTGCTAATTTCTACAAAGAAATCATCGAACACCCTAAAATGCTTCGTGTAGTAGCTCTTTCTGGTGGTTATCCAATTGACCTAGCAAACGAACTTCTTGCTAAAAACAACGGAATGATCGCTTCATTCTCTCGTGCTTTGGCTGAAGGTCTTTCTGCTAAGCAATCAGATGAAGAATTCAACACTGTTCTTCAGAAGACACTAGACGACATCTACGCGGCGTCTATTTCTTAGTAAAGAAAGCTATATCCAATAAAATAAGGCTGTGCCACGTGGCACAGCCTTATTTGTTGCCAATACATTTAAGAAAATTCAAAAAAAAAAAGTATCTTTGTATTTCATTATAAAATAAGGACATAGTAAATTATGAGTTATAAATTCCCTGAACACAAACAGCTTCGTTTAGCACAAATCAATAAAGATGTACTAGAAGCTTGGGAGCAAGAAGATTTATTTAACCAAAGCCTCAAGCTAAGAGAAGGCAAAGAAACTTTTGTATTCTACGAAGGACCACCTTCGGCAAATGGTATGCCTGGTATTCACCACGTGATGGCTCGTTCTATTAAAGATATTTTCTGCCGTTACAAAACAATGAAAGGTTACCTCGTTAATCGTAAAGCTGGCTGGGACACACACGGACTACCAGTCGAGCTAGGTGTAGAGAAGAACCTCGGTATTACTAAAGAAGATATTGGTAAGAAGATTTCTGTAGAGGAATACAACAAAGCTTGTCGCCAAGATGTGATGAAATACACTGGCGAATGGGAAAGTCTTACGAAGCAAATGGGTTACTGGGTAGATATGAATGACCCATATATTACTTATGATAATAAGTATATTGAGACACTTTGGCACTTACTCAAGAAGATTTATGAGAAGGGTCTATTGTATAAAGGTTATACAATACAGCCATATTCACCTGCAGCAGGAACGGGGCTAAGCACACACGAGCTGAACCAACCTGGTTGCTATCGTGATGTCAAGGATACAACTTGTATCGCTCAATTCAAGATTGCTCAGCCACGTAGTGAGATGCAAGGACACGGCACTGCCTACTTCATTGCGTGGACAACAACCCCTTGGACATTACCATCTAATACAGCTCTCTGTGTAGGACCAAAGATTGACTACGTAACGATCCGCACATTCAATCCTTATAGTGGAGAACCAATTACTATTGTAATGGCAGAAGCCTTAGTAGGAACATTATTCTCTAAGGAGCTAGAGGGCGAAGAGCATTTAGCTAGCTATGAGAAAGGGCAGAAAGGCTTGCCTTATCATATCGTCGCTAAGTGCAAAGGTGCTGACCTAGTAGGAATGGCTTATGAACAGCTATTGCCTTGGGTGAAGCCTATGGGTAAAGCTTTTGAAGTAATCGCTGGCGACTTCGTAACGACTACAGATGGTACAGGGATCGTACACATTGCCCCAACATTTGGTGCTGATGACAATAAAGTTGCTAAGAACTACGGCATCGTTGGTATGCTCGTGATTGACAAAAACGGCAACGAACGTCCATTGGTTGATATGCAAGGACGCCTCTACCCTATTGAAGACTTAGATGAAAGCTTCGTCAAAGACTATGTAAACGTAGAGAACTATAACGCCTTTGCTGGTGCTTTCGTCAAGAATGCTTATGATGACACTAAGACTGACAAAGACGAAACACTTGACCTACAGATTGCTCTAGGGCTAAAGGCAGAGAGCAAAGTATTCAAGATAGAGAAGCACGAACACAGCTACCCACACTGCTGGCGTACGGATAAACCTGTCCTTTACTACCCATTAGATAGCTGGTTCATCAAGACTACAGCTTGCCGTGAAGAAATGATTGCCCTTAATAAGACAATCAATTGGAAGCCAGAAAGCACTGGGACAGGTCGCTTCGGCAAGTGGTTAGAGAATCTACAAGATTGGAACTTATCTCGTAGCCGTTATTGGGGTACACCTCTTCCTATCTGGCGTACAGAAGATGGCTCAGAAGAATTATGTATCGGTTCGCTAGAAGAACTTTACAACGAGATAGAACGCTCTATCAAAGCAGGCTTTATGGCAGAGAATCCGATGAAGGACTTTACGCCAAACGACTTCTCTAAGGAGAATTACGACAAGGTTGATCTTCATCGTCCTTATGTAGATAACATTGTACTCGTTTCGCCTTCGGGTAAGCCTATGCAACGTGAGACAGACCTTATTGATGTATGGTTTGACTCAGGAGCAATGCCTTACGCTCAGCTACACTATCCATTTGAGAATAAAGAAGCTATTGATAATGGAAGCTCATTCCCTGCGGACTTTATCGCAGAAGGCGTGGACCAAACACGTGGCTGGTTCTTCACATTGCACGCTATTGCGACAATGGTATCAGGCACAAATAGCTACAAAGCCGTTATTTCTAATGGTTTGGTGCTTGACAAGAAGGGTAATAAGATGAGTAAACGTCTAGGTAATGGTATTGATCCATTCCAAGCTATTGACAAATATGGTTCTGACGCTCTTCGTTGGTATATGATTGGCAACTCTGCTCCGTGGGATAACTTGAAGTTTGACGTAGAGGGAGTAGAAGAAGTAAGCCGTAAGTTCTTCGGTACATTATATAATACTTACCAATTCTTCGCACAATATGCCAACCTTGATGGCTTTGACCCAAAAAGTGAAGCTATCGCTTATGCTGAACGTCCAGAGATTGACCGCTGGGTGCTGTCATCATTGAATACACTTATCAAAGAAGTTGATGAGCAACTTAATGACTACGACCCTACAAGAGCTATCCGTGCTATCAGCATATTCGTCAATGACAACCTAAGTAACTGGTACGTGCGTCTATGCCGTCGTCGTTTCTGGGCTGGAGAAATGACAGCGGACAAGCTATCAGCTTATCAAACATTGTATAAATGTCTTGTAACAGTAGCTCAGTTGATGTCGCCATTCGCTCCATTCTATGCAGATCAGTTGTACCGCAACCTATCTACAGAGGAAAAGGCTACATCGGTACACCTTAGCGATTTTCCTACTTACACTGAAGAGGAAATAGATACACGCTTGGAGGCTAGTATGTCTATGGCTCAGACGATTTCATCTCTAATATTATCACTTCGTCGTAAGGTAAATATTAAAGTTCGTCAGCCACTACAGAAGCTAATCATCCCTATCGTAAATAAAGAACAGCAGGCAACAATTGAACCAGTAGTACCATTAATCCTAAATGAGGTGAATGTCAAGGAACTCAAGTTCGTAGATGACTCAAATGGTATCCTAGTCAAACGTATCAAGCCTGACTTCAAACGCCTTGGTCCTCGCTATGGTAAGATAATGAAGCTTATCGCAAGTGAACTATCAGCTATTAGTCAAGAGCAGATCAACGAGCTAGAGAAGGCTGGAGAGCTTAAGCTCATCATCTCGGAGCAAGAAGTTACGATTGAGAGAGCCGATGTGGAGATCCTATCAGAGGATATCCCTGGTTGGCTAGTAGCTAACGAAGGCACAGTAACAGTAGCTCTAGAGACTGAGCTTACTGAAGAACTTATCCAAGAAGGTCTCAGCCGAGAGCTAATCAACCGCATTCAGAATCTTCGTAAGCAGAAAGGCTTTGAGCTAAGCGACAAGATTAGCGTTCAGCTAGAGCAGAAAGCTGAGATCCTAGCAACACTGGAGACTTTTGCAGACTATATCTCTACAGAAGTTCAGGCGATCAGCCTCACTGTCGTTGAGAAACTAGATAGCTTTGAAGAGCTTGACTTTGATAGTTTCAAATTAAATATTCAAATAAACAAAGTATAACTTATAAGAATTGTTGCTTGAGCACTCCTTAGATGAGGAGAGCCTCAAGCAACAAACTTCATTTTACTAGAAGAGTAACTAACTTCTATTAAAACGAACTTACTATGGTAAAAGAAAAAACATCTTATTCTGACGAAGAATTACAAGAGTTTAAGGAGCTAATAGAGAAAAAGCTAGAGAAAGCTCGTCAAAACTACAACGCTCTACTCGAAGCTGCTACATCGTATGGCAATGACATCAACGATACGTCTCCTACCTTCGCCCTACTACAAGATAGTGCAGGTAACCTCTCTCGTACAGAGTGTGGTATCAATGCTGAGCGTATCCTCAAGTTCATCAAGAGTCTTGAGGCTGCCCTTGTGCGTATTGAGACAAAACGTTATGGTATCTGCCGTGTAACAGGTAAGTTAATACCGAAAGAACGCCTTAGAGCCGTTCCTCATACAACAATGTGTATTGAAGCCAAACTCAGTGAGAAAAAATAGTTTTGTAGAGAAATATCAAGGTTACTTGATGCTAGCCCTTATCTTGGGGCTACTCCTTATAGATCAGTGGAGCAAAATTTGGGTTAAGCTCAATATGGGCTTACACGATAGCTATTCCATTACCTCTTGGTTCAAGATTCAGTTCTTGGAGAACGAAGGAATGGCTTATGGTATCACCATTTTTAATAAACTCTTCCTAACATCTTTTAGGATTATAGTGATGTCCCTTGCCTCATACCTATTCTACAGACTTATCAAGCAGAGGAGATATAGTTTGGGGTATCTAAGTTCACTAGCTCTAGTAGTTGCTGGCGGAATTGGTAATATCATTGACTGCATTTTCTATGGCAAAATATTTACCGAGAGCTCAAAAGCTGTCGCTCAACTGACAGAATGGGGACAAGGTTACGGCGAACTATTCTACGGCAAGGTTGTGGATATGCTCTACTTCCCTATGATAGAAACAACTTACCCTGATTGGTTACCATTTATCGGAGGTGAGCACTTTATCTTCTTCGCTCCTGTATTCAACATTGCTGACTCTTGTATCTCGGTAGGTGTATTCCTTCTGATTGTCTGTTACAGAAAGACATTCACTCAGATGTTGGAGGAGTTTGATACGAAAAGACATTCCCAAGAAGCTAATAACAAAGCCTAATACCTTGATATGATTCGTCAAAGGAAGTTTCATTTATTGATTTTAGTAGCTTTGATCTTCAGTCTTCTTGTGAACTCTTGCTCCAAGACAAGCTGGAAGAAACTAGAGAGTGAAGAGATTGAGGTAATTCTACCTGAGCTCATCTTCCTACAAACTTACCTCAATGAACGTAACGTGGCTGACTCTACTCGCTTAGTCACTTACTTCGCTTTCTTTGATAAGTATGGCATTACACAGACTGACTGGGATAGCACAATGTATTGGTATGCTAAAAATGATATTTCGCTATACCTTAATATCTATTACAAGACAGGAAAGAAACTAGAGGCTAAAAAAGACAAACTCAAGAAGCGAGTGAAGTATCTCGACTCTGTAGAAAATCACAGAACACTATGGGAAAGTAAACACTTAGCGAATACGAACTTTATCGTTGATAACCATTGCCCAATGATACTTGCTGGGAGGTCTTACTTTGAGCTAAAAAATCACTTCATTCCACAAGGCTTATACACCAATAGTGATACGCTACAATATAGCTTATCTGTCTATGGTCTGTCTGAGAAGCAAGAAGACAGCCTACTGATGAAGCTAGCTTTTTATTATCAAGACGTGCTACAAGACGAAGCTCAAACAACCATCAAAAAAGACGGCTCTTATACGCTAGAAGTAAAGCCTTACAGCAAGGAGATAGACTCTGTTGCTGGCTCGATAGAGGCTTATCTTCCTTACAACCCTCTCCGAAATTATCTAATTATAGATAGCATTAACCTTAGTGTCAAGACTTTTGAACAAAAAAATATTGAGTTAGAAGCAAGTGATGACTTCCTAACTTACTAATCACAGCAAGCAATGGAAGAGATTATCCTTGATGAGAGACAAGCTTATGCCACACACTATCTACAACGAAAAGGCTATTACTGCAAGCAAGCTATCATCTCACTAGACAAAGCTGGCAAAGCCTCAGTCAAATCTCTTAATAAAGAATACGCTCAGACAATTTTTCACTCTGGCACAATACTTATCCAAGAGCTAGAGGAGACAGCTCCTACAAAGATCATTGCAAGAGAGAAGCTCATCAGCACAGAGGAAATGCAAATATTAATCAACGAAGAGTTTGCTACTATTAAATTGCTCCTAATTTAAGAAGAATGAAAAAGAAAGGAAGAATAGGTGTCTTTGACTCTGGCTATGGTGGGCTGACAATACTCTCAGAAATGAGGAAGTTATTGCCCGAGTATGACTTTATCTACCTCGGAGATAACGCTCGTGCCCCTTATGGTAGTCGCTCGTTTGAGTTGATCCAAGAATTCACACTTCAAGCGGTCAAATATCTCTTCTTGGAGCAATGCCCTTTAGTCATCTTAGCGTGTAATACAGCTTCAGCTAAAGCCCTTCGTCAGATACAACAGACTTATTTGCCTTTTAGTAATGACCCTACTCGTCGTGTACTTGGAGTTATTCGTCCTACAGTAGAGACGATCAATACCATTACTAAGACGAATAAAGTTGGTATCCTAGCTACTCAAGGGACAGTTTCCTCACATTCATATCAGATAGAGCTAGCTAAACTCTATCCACAGCTAACAGTCTTTGAAGAGGCTTGCCCAATGTGGGTGCCTTTGGTAGAATACGGCGAGGCACAGAGCGACGGAGCGGACTACTTTATCCAAAAAGACCTCAATCGCCTACTCTCAAAGGAACAAGACATTGACTCTATCATCTTAGGTTGTACACACTATCCTATCCTTAGAGATAAGATAGAAACATTTTTGCCTAAACACATCTCTGTTGTGAGCCAAGGAATATTAGTGGCTCAATCGCTAGCAGACTATCTAGAGCGTCATCCCGAGATGGACGAACGCCTCAGCAAAGAGGGGCAATGTCGCTACCTGACAACGGAGCATACTGGAAAGTTTGAAGAGTTTGCCTCAAGCTTCATCAATGAGAGTATCAAGGCAGAGCATATCAAATTTGAGGATGAAGACTAAAACTCAAAAGCAATGAAAAGATATATTTTAGCCTCTATCTATCTACTCTTGAGCCTATGCCTCATTCTACATAGCCAATGTATCGCACAAGTTCAGCTAGGAGCGGAACAAATGGAAGTACTTCTACCTCAACTGCAAGGTAAAAGGGTAGCTATTATGGCTAATCAGACAACTATTATTGGGGCAAACAAAACTCATCTAGTAGATAGTCTCCTTAGTCTAGGCGTAGATATTCGCAAGATCTTCGTACCTGAGCACGGCTTTCGTGGAACTATTGACGCTGGCAAAAATGTCAAGAATGGCAGAGACAAGAAAACTGGACTACCAATTATTAGTCTCTACCGCAAGAACAAACGACCAAGCAAGCAAGAGCTAGCAGATGTAGATGTCGTAATCTTTGATCTCCAAGATGTTGGTACTCGTTTCTATACCTATATTAGCTCAATGCATTATATTATGGAGGGAGTGGCAGAGGCTCACAAGCAGTTAATCATCTGCGACCGACCTAATCCGAATGACTTTGTAGCTGGACCTATTAGAAAAGATGACTGCAAAAGCTTCATCAGTCAGCACGCAATCCCCATTTTACACGGCTTGACAGTAGGCGAATTAGCTCTGATGATTAATGGCGAAGGCTGGCTTCGTCATCATAATAAGTGTAATGTAGAGATTATCACAGTAAAAGGTTGGCAACATCAAAAACCTTATAAGCTACCTATAGCACCAAGTCCTAACCTTCGTGAGCCACAAGCTATACGCCTCTACCCTACGCTCTGCCTCTTTGAAGCAAGTATCTTGAGCGTCGGTAGAGGAACAGACAAGCCTTTTATGGTATTAGGTTATCCGAATAAAGCTTTCGGCTCATATCTATTCAAGCCCAAGAGTATCCAAGGACAAGCTCTCAATCCAAAGCTAATGAACAAAATCTGCTATGGTGTGGATTATAGTTCGCCTGAATTTAAGTTCAAAGAAGCTTTTACCCTTGAACCACTCATCCGTTACTATGCTATAGCCAAAAAGAATAGACTAGAATTGATTGATAGACGACGAACATTTGAACTACTCATTGGGAATAAAAATATTTTACCAATGATAAAGCAAGGACTTAGCTACGAGGAAATCAAACAAACGTGGCTCAAAGATTTAGAGGCTTACAAGCTAATGCGTCAAAAATACTTACTATACCCAGAAAAGCAAGAAGAAAATGATGATACAAGACTTACTCATTAAGAACCGATCTACACGTCGCTTTAAGCCTAATCCTCGTCCTAGTCTTAGCCAACTAGAAGTGTGGGTAGGAAATCTTCGTTATACAGCATCTGGTCGCAACGCTCAAGCCATCAAATATATGCTCATTACGGACGAAGACGACTGTCATCAGCTGTGTTCTCTTCTTGCGTGGGCAGGTTATCTCAAAGACTGGGCAGGACCAGAGAGAGAAGAAGAGCCAACAGCTTATGCCATTCAACTTCTTGACCTCAACTTATCCCAAACGGCTCATTTTGATGATGGTTTGCAAGCTCAGGCTCTGACACTTCAAGCTATGGAGCAAGGCTTTGCCTCTTGTATCTTGACTGCCATCAACCGCAAACAAGTGCAAACAAACTTCAACATCGGCGAAGATATGGAGATTCTCTCTGTTATCGCTCTTGGCACTTCGGCAGAGCGTATTATCATTGAAGATATTACAGCTGAGAAGCCATCGATCCAATACTATCGTGATGAAAACTCTCAGCACCACGTTCCCAAACGTCAAGCTAAAGATTTTATTTATCACAAAGATTAAACATCATTTACACTTACGATTTAATGACCGAACAAGCATATTATTATTTTTCTAGCTCAAATGATCCATTTGACAACATAGCTCTAGAGTATTATTTGTACAGCAACCTCAAAAGCCTTGATACAATATACTTTTTCTGGGTTAATAGCCCCTCAGTATTTATGGGAAGATACCAATATGCACAAGCCGAATGCAACCTTGACTTCCTGAAGCAAAATGACATTCCTGTTCTACGGCGTAAGTCAGGTGGCGGAACAGTATATCACGACCTCGGCAACCTCAACTTCACTTGTATTAAAAACGAACTACGTGCTGGCGAAGGCTTCGACATCAAAGCTTTTCCACAGCCTATAATCTCAGCTTTGGCTAAAAAGGAAGTGGAGCTATCTCTCTCGCCTCGTGGCGACCTTCGTTATCAAGGCTTGAAAGTGGGAGGCTCTGCTGAGACTATCCGCAAAGGTCGTATGCTCTACCACATCTCTCTGCTCTTTGATGCAAATCTGGAGCATCTAGAAGAAGCCCTCAGAGTAGAGAAAGAAAAGAATACCTTCGTATCTCGTGTAGCCTCAGTTCGATCTAAAGTTGCTAACCTTAGAGACGTTATCAATGATCCTCAAGTTGCGACAATTGACGACTTCCGTAAGCTTATTGTGGAGGAGATAAAAGAAATAGCTGAGCTAGAAGAAATCACACTAGCACAAGAAGCGGAAGATATTATCAAGGGATACAGACAAGAAATCTTTGAGAATAAAGATTGGATCTACTCTGAGATAGGCAAGAAAAAACGTTAATGCTAATGCGTACATCATGGATAGACTTTAGCACCTTCCTCAAAGGTTATTTCCCTGAAGGTAAGATACAGAAGATTACCCTCACGGCAGGCTTCACTTGTCCTACACGTGATGGCTCTCGTAGTAAAGGTGGCTGTACTTATTGCAATGTAAAAAGCTTTAGTCCTGCTTTCCAAATAAGAGAGAAGTCCATTACTGAGCAACTCAACGAGGGGATAGCTTTCTTCTCTAGGAAGTACAATAATATGCGTTACCTTGCCTACTTCCAATCCTACACGAATACTTATGCCTCCGTGGAGGAATGTATCCAAAAGTACGAAGAGGCTATCGCTCATCCAGAGGTCGTAGGATTAATCATAGGCACTCGCCCAGACTGTATGCCTCAGAAACTATTGGACTACCTCAAGGAATTCAATAAGAAACACTTTCTAATGGTAGAATATGGGGTGGAGAGTACCATAGATAGAACCTTAGCACGCATACAACGAGGACATTCGTGGGCAGAAAGTAAGGAGGCTATCCTGCGTACTCATCAAGCAGGTATCATCACTGGAGCTCATCTCATACTCGGCTTACCTGGGGAGAATCGTGAAGAACTCCTATCTCACGCCACAAAGCTCTCAGAACTGCCTATCACAACGCTCAAAATACACCAATTGCAAGTACTAAAAGGAACGATTATGGGTAGAGAATATCTCACACGACCTCAAGACTTTCATTTTTTCAATGAAGAAGAGTATATTGAGCTTTGTACAGACTTCCTCAATCTCCTCAGAGAAGACATCGTCCTAGAGCGTTTTGTCTCACAATCTCCTAGAGAGATGTTACTTGCTCCTAAATGGGGCTGGAAGAACTACCAATTCACAGATAAGATAAGGCAGACATTAAAACTTCGTCAAAGCAATCTTTAGGCAACACTCCTTATCTCCTATTTACAACAAGGAAAAGTTAATCAATATGAAACAATATAAAAATACTTTATTATTCAAATCATATCGTTTGCTCAAACAGTTCAGATCATTCCTCCTACATCGTCGTGGCGATGGCGTGCATTCACCCTATGCTTTTCATCTTATCACCAAGATTATACGCAACCCTCATCCTTATGACTGCTTCCGTAGATTAAGGTCAGAGCTAGACAAGAAGATAAAATACATCAAACAAAAACTTCATCCTCATATCATCTACCAAACTTATACTGCAGAGCTAATCTTCCGACTATCCTCTCATCATAGGGCAAGACGTGTCTTGCTACTTAGTAGCTACGTAGACTCTATCCTTAAGCCCTACTTGCAAGCCACTGGCAAAGTCAAAGAGATTATTGAGCTGGATGACTTGAATGCTCAGCTGAACTTCAACAAGAAGGAGCTGTCTATGATTATCATTGAGGACTTCCAAGAAAAAAACTTAGAGCAATTAAAGAACTTGCTTGCTGAACTTCTAAAGTATAACAGCAAGGACTTAATGATTATCTTCAACACAGAGAATCCTCTAGTTCGCTCTCAGGTCAAAGCCTTAGACAATATACTATCTCCTCAGATAAGATTCTCCCTACAGAGGTTAGAACTATTTGTTTGGAGGCACCATACGACCCCAGGGAGGTACAATGTTTTTGCCTAGAGCTTAATCATCTACTAAATACAATATAATAACAACCGCACTGAAGCCTTAGCTTTGGTGCGGTTATCTTTTATAATAAAATGAAATAAAACGAATGCTGTGATATGAACCTAAAGCTTCATCTGTTCCTTAGTTGAGAGCATACCGCAGGCAGCCGAGATGTCTTCCCCACGAGATGTTCTTATAGTTGTTGTAAAACCTAGCTTTTCCAAATAAGCTTTGAATGCAGCGATACGCCCCTTTGATGCTGGACGTAATGGCACATTAGGTATCTGATGAAAAGGGATAAGATTAATACGACAAGGAATATTACCCAAAAGCTTAGCCAGCTCCTTAGCGTGCTCCAAGCTATCATTTAATTCGTCAAAAACAATGTATTCAAATGACACTCGTCTCTGCCCAGAGAAGTCATAAGCCTTGATCAACTCTAAAGTATTAGCTAGTGGCATAGCTGCCTCAATAGGCATAATATCCTTACGTTCCTCACTGAATGGGTTGTGTAAGCTAACAGCGAGATGACACTTCGTCTCAGACAAGAAACGCTCCAAACCTTTTTTTACCCCAATGGTAGAGAGTGTAATTCGCTTAGGACTCCACGCCAGCCCCCAGCTCTCCGTCAGCACCTCAATAGTGTTTAATATATTTGAGATATTATCCAAGGGCTCTCCCATTCCCATATAAACGATGTTTGTGAGTCTATCTGCCTCCTCAACGGATAAGATTTGATTGATTATCTCTGCCGAACTCAAGTTCTTAGTAAAGCCTTGCTTACCTGTCATACAGAATAGGCAATTCATCTTACAGCCTACCTGCGAAGAGATACAAAGTGTAGCACGGTCTCTATCAGGGATGAAGACTGCCTCCACCATTCCTTTCTCTACTTCAAAAAGATACTTACGAGTACCATCACGAGAGGTCTCACAGACAGAAGCCTTCTTACGACCAACGCAGTACTCACTAGCTAACTTCTCTCTATTGCTTTTGCTGATATTAGTCATCTCATCAATAGAACAAATTTGCTTTTTGTATAGCCAGTCTGCAAGCTGTTTAGCTGTGAACTTAGGCATTCCCAGCTCTAAAACCACTGCTTGAAGTTCGCTTAATGATAATCCAAGTAAACTTTTCATCTAAATAATGATAATCAAAAAAAGATTAAAAAGAGAGAACTTACCCAACTGAAGGATAAGCTCTCCCTTTACTTATAAACTTATATGTCTAGTAGAATCTAACTCTGTTGTCTTCTAAGTCAAATCCATTGATTAGATTTTGGATAGAACGACCTAGGAAAGAGTAAGCAGTACCACGTTCGAATTGTTGTACTTGAGCTTTCTTAGAAGCTACATCTTCTTCCTTTTCAGCTGTTGGCTTAAGAACATATACCTTAGAACCAGCGATAAATGGCTTAGAAACTTGTTCTAGTGCTGTTGTCATTGCTACACCATTAAACTCAGCTCCTGTGTTACGTACTAGATAGTTTACAGCTACTAAGTTTTCTTGAGTGCTTCCCATCTCTGCAGCGTAAGCTTCTAGAGTAGTAAGCTTCTTTGCTTCTAGCTCAGCTAACTTTTGTTCAGCAAGCTTCTTCACCTTTAGCTCTTGTGTGATAGACTTCTTCACTTCTTCTAGTGGAGCAAATCCTGATTCATAATGTTTCTTCACTTGAGCGATAACGAAGTAGTCATTACTACAAGATGTTACCTTTTCAGAGATTGCTTCGTCATCAGCTTCCATAGCCCAACGAACTATTTCTCTTGATTGTGGGATAGATACTAGCTGTGGAGAACCTGTTTCTACAAATACATCTGTATCTACTGTCAAACCTTCCTTCTTAGCTAGCTCAATCATACCGCTGAAGCTTTCGCCACTACTTAGGATAGAGTTTAGCTGTGCATACTTTTCACTAGAAGTTTCTTTAGAGAAGTTCACTGGGATTGTAGCAAACATCACTTCATACTTATCCACTTCAGCTTGTGGGTCAACAGACTTGATTAGGTAGTTGTTTCTTACTACGATTGAACCGATCTTGTCGTTCATCAATGACTCCAGCTGCATAGCTGTTAGCTTAGCTTCTGTGAATAGGCTATCCATTCCACCATATTGATTTGTTGGGAATGATACACGCCCACCCTTTGCCGCTGTAGTAGGGTCAAGGCTATGTTCTTTAGCAAAGCTAGCGAAGTCACCATTACCTTCTAGTACTTTCACAAGGCTATCAGTCTTTGTAGCCATAGCACTATCAAGAACTGCAATCTGAAGACCGATAGAAGCGACACCACGTTTCTTGCCTTGCAACTTCAAGACTTTGTAAGTATCTCCAATAAGACCTGATAAATATACATCACCTACTGCTTTGTCTTTCATGAACTCAAGCTCTGCAGCAGACAACTGCATATCACTAAGTTCTTGCTCAGTCAAATACATTGACTCTGTGAACTTATTAGAATAGTTACGAAGCAAGTTCTTTGCCACTTCCTTATCTTCTGTAGTAAGCAAGTTTTCTTTTAGCTCAAGCACCTCTTCTTCTACCTTTGCATAGTCCTTAGCAGATGGTACAATCTTCACGCTGATAACATCCAACTTAGCTGTAGCAGATAGAGTACGGTAGTTTTCCTTATGCTCTTCGTAATATTTCTCTACTTCCTCATCACTTACCTTCACATCGTCGTTACCATAAGAAAGAGGAGCTACATCAAGAGCTACATAGTCTAGAGTTCTATCCTTAGCTAGGAGTAGCTTTTGTTCTAGGTCTGTCATTTTATAAGATTTAGAAAGAAGACTAGACACCTTTTGAACTAGCAATTCTTGTCTAACATCTTTATTTAGCTTAACCCATTGCTTATAGATTGGAGCATAAGCCTTTTGTTCGTCTTCTGTCTTAGAAGAAAGATCTGAGATTTCAGAGATAAAGTTATCGATACCAGCCTTTCCTACAACGTTGAAGTTAGCGAAGAACTGTTGAGCTTGTCTAGACTGTGGCATATCTTGACCTACTAGAGCCGCATAAACCTCATCATTTGACACCATAATATTAGCTTCTTCTGAGATTTTATCTAGAGCTACTGAAGCTAATTTATTTTGGTAGATATTGTTTTTAAGAGACGTCCTTTGCACATCAGAGATCTTCTGACCTTGTGTTTTCTCAATAAGTTCACATTCTTCATTGAACTCTTGGAAGTCCATCTTCTCGCCGTCAATATCAAAAGCTACACGTTGGCTACCTTGAAACCAAGTCGTTGCAGACCTTAGTCCATCTCCGATAATAAAAGCACCTAAAGCAACAGCCAACACTATCACAAGCATTGCAGCATTACTTCTAATCTTTTCTAAAACCATTTCTTAATCTATTATTTATTTTTATTTTAACTTCTATATTTCTGCACAAAGATACAAACACTATATTAAATACCCTAAGAATTAAAGTGTTTTTAGCTTAAATTTTACTAATAATTGCTCTATTTGAGGTAACAAAGCTTGCTTTTCATCGTTTTCAATCACAAAATTTACACTTCGTATTAGGTCTTCGCTACTTATCTGCTTATTAATCCTTTGCTTAACTGCCGAAGCCTCTGCTCCATCTCGTCGCATAACTCTTACGACACGCAACTCTTCTGGTGCATCCACCATAACGACAGCCGAAAGCATCTTGTCTAAGCCTGCCTGTAGCAAAATAGCACTCTCAATAAAGCAAATCCCGTATCCTCGCTCCGACATCATTGCTCTCCACACTTCAAATAAAGCTCTCACCCTAGGATGAACAAGGTTGTTAATCTGTGTTAATGCTTCAGCATCATTAAATATAATTTGAGCTAGTGCTTGACGATTGAGTTTCGTGTCAGGCGTTTGATATAAGCCTTCACCGAAAGTAGAGATTAGCTCTGCCTTTAGCTCAGCATCTGTATCATAAAGCTCTTTGGCTACTCGGTCGCAATCAAAGACTGGATAGCCATATGACTTCAGTATGCTCGCTACTACTGACTTGCCACTACCAATCCCCCCAGTAATACCGATCGCAATCATCCTCATAGACTAATATTTCTCTAAGACGTATTGCACCGTCTGAGGCTCTATCGTGATCTGATCCACAAAACTTGGTTTGAACTTTAGCTCCACTGGCAAGCGGTCCTTCTTCTGTTCTATGTCTTTGTAGTCCACATAGACTTGGACTAGCTCGTTCTTGATAAAATTGTGTTTCTCTACAGGATAAGTCAGCGTTACTCTCACTGTACTTGGCAGAGGTTTCAGCACATAATCACTAGGCACATTTACAACTTCCAACTTCGTCTCATACGTCATCTGAGTAAGCTCGCTCACTTCTGCTTTAAGCATTATCTTTTTATCCTCCAGCACGCAAGCCTTTGGAACGTCTAGCTCAACAGCTACTGTTCCACTAGACTTATAAGCAACACTATAGACATCGTCGCTAACGTAGAGTTTATCCAAACTATTTAAAATCTTACTACCACCATATACCGTGATAGAATCAGGGATAATCCTCGTACTCGTGATGACACAGCCCGAGCTTGCTACCAATGGGTCTCTCAGAGCAATTGACACTCGCTTAGAAGTGCGACGATAGAGCGGTATCTTAATCGCATCAATAGAGAGTGAGACAACCTGTGCCGACTTAGAAAATTTCTTTTTCAACTCCATTAGGATCGTCTCCTTACTTAAATATAGAGCACTCATCTCCTTATCATAAGAAGAGAAGTCTATCTCCAAAGGCGTTATACCATTCCACTGATAGCCAATATGCTCATAGCCATAGTCATTGAGTGAAACGACAATAGAACTAATCTGACTATCTGGGTCAAGGAAGGACGATGGAGGCAAAGCACCAATCTCAATAGGCACTTCAATCGTCATCACATTTTTGGACTGCACCCTATTGAGTACCCAGAAGACAAAAGCTAAAGCCAAAAAGAACAGAAAACGAAAAGAACGAGAATGCAGCCAGCTACGACTGCTTCCTCGATCTTTCTTTTTAGGTTCAGTCCCTTGGGACTTTTGTTTCTTGGTCTCTAACTTTAGATCCACTTAGAGCAAATAGAATTACTGCTGAGGTTCTTCAGCTGGATAAACAGAACTTTTGATTACCTCAATACGTGTCTCTTCTGCAATCTCAATGATGAATGAGTTATCCTTGACACCTTTGACTGTACCGTAGATACCACCCGAAGTAATAACCTTGTCTCCCTTAGACATATTATTACGTTGTTCATCTAGTTTCTTTTGTTTCTTCTGTTGAGGACGGATCATAAAAAACCACATAATTACGAAGATGACAACCATTAAGATAATCATCGAATATCCACCTCCTTGTTGAGCAGCATTTGCTAATAATAAATTCATTGTATTTTATTTTTATTTAAGTTATTTCAATATTTTCTTCTCTTCTCTTAGTTGCTTAGCGATAGCATCCAATACACCATTGATGAAGCTACCACTATTAGGTGTAGAATAGTATTTACTTAGTTCTACATACTCATTAATTGTCACGACAACTGGGATGTTTGGAAAGTTTAGAAACTCTACAATTGCCATTCTGATCAAGATTTTATCAATCAGAGCTAGACGATCTTGCTCCCAACGATCTTGATTAAGATTTTGCTCTAGCAAAGCATCGTAATCTTTACTGTTAAAAATAGCTTGACGCAACAAGTGAACAGCATACTTCTCATCTGCCTCATCTCTATACTTAGGCATCAGCACTGTATCAATTTCTGCATCTTCCGTAATGCTCTTAATCGT
>PDWI01009313.1_pt1 | contig 20645 bp, 17 predicted proteins | sample 1430891 | NCBI WGS metagenome assembly PDWI01 (sample SAMN01162508, study PRJNA174530) | Oral metagenome, whole genome shotgun sequencing project. | biome: Marine environment; feature: Marine mammal; material: Swab sample of the gingival sulcus; isolation source: swab sample of gingival sulcus... | reverse complement strand
CTTCTGTATCCGAACACGAAGAAGACCACCGATTACAAGGAAATCCTCGCCGATCCCGAAATTGACGCCGTGGTCGTCGCCACGCCCATGTCCACCCACTTCCCCCTGGGGAAGGAAATCCTGGGGGCGGGCAAGCACCTCTTTCTGGAGAAGCCCATGGCCACCACCAGCGCGGATTGCCGCAGCCTGGTGAGGCTGGCGGCGGAGAAGGGCCTGCAGATCATGGTGGGGCACACTTTCATCTACTCTCCGGCCGTGCGCAAGATCAAGTCCCTGATGGACAGTGGTGAACTGGGTGATATCTACTATGTGAATATCGAGCGGGTGAACCTGGGATTGTTCCAGAAAGATGCCAACGTTGTCTGGGATCTGGCACCCCACGATGTGGCCATGTTGAATTACCTGTTCGGGGGGAACCCCATCCGGGTCAACACCACGGGCCACTGCTACGTGCAGAAGGAACTGGGTGTTGAGGACGTGGCGTTCATCACCCTGGAGTTCCCCGGTGGGCGCATCGTGAACATCCATGTCAGCTGGCTGGACCCCAACAAAATCCGCAAGTGCACCTTCGTGGGCAGCCGCAAGATGCTGGTCTATGACGACGTGCACCCCTCGGAGAAGATCCGGGTCTTCGACAAGGGCGTGGACAAGCATCCCCATTACGAAGGCTTCGGCGAGTTCCAGCTCCTGTACCGTAGCGGGGATATCTTCGTGCCTCAGATCGAAATGGCCGAACCTCTGAAGGCCGAGACGGCCCACTTCGTGGACGTGATCCAGGGCAAGGCCGAGGGGCTGAGCACGGGTGTGCATGGTTTGCGTGTGGTGGAGGTCCTGGAGAAGGCCTGCGAGAGCCTCAAGAAGGGCGGCATCCCGCTGGACCTGGAATACCAGGACTAGGGTCGCGCCTTCATGACTGACCGGACCTTGCGCGTGGCCATGGTGGGCCAGAAGGGATTCCCTCCCGTGCATGGGGGAATCGAGAAGCATGTGGCCGAATTGGCCGCGCGCCTGGGGCCGTTGGGTATTGGGGTCGACATCTACAGCCGGCCTCATTACTCGCCTCACCAAGGGGCCACGGAACTTGATGACGTGCGGGTCATCAAGCGCCCCAGCATCCCCACCAAGCATCTGGACGCCATCAGCCACACCTCCGTGGCCACCCTGGATGTTCTGCGCCGCCCCGTGGATGTGGTGCACTACCACGCCCTGGGGCCCGGGCTGCTGGCGGGGTTTCCGCGTTGGCTGGCCAAGAAGAAAACCGTGGTGACGGTGCATGGGCTGGACTGGCAGCGGGACAAGTGGGGCGGCTTCGCCACTCGTGTCCTGCAGCTGGGGGAGAAGGCCAGCGTGGTTTTGCCGGATCGCACCATCGTGGTGAGCAAGGCCCTGCGGGAGCACTACCGAGACCAGTACAAGAAGGTCACCGATTACATCCCCAACGGCATTGTGCCGCCGGTATACCGGGCGCCGGATCTGATGCGGGAACATGGGATCGACGGCCCCTATGTTCTTTTTGTGGGGCGTCTGGTGCCGGAGAAGGGCTGCCACTTCCTGCTGGAGGCCTGGTCGCGCCTGCCCGGGGTTTTGCGCGGGAAGCACCAACTGGTGATCGCCGGGGACGCGGGGTTCACGCCGGGGTATGTGGACAAGTTGAAGCGGGAGGCGCCCGAGAGGGTGAAGTTCCTGGGGTACATCCACGGTCCCCTGCTGGAAGAGTTGTACACCAACGCGGAGCTGCTGGTGTTGCCCAGCACCCTGGAAGGCCTCAGCATCACCTTGCTGGAGGGGCTGAGCTACGCCCGTTGTTGCCTGGTGAGCGACATCCCGCCCAATCTGGAAGCGGCCGCGGACCATGCGGTTTTCTTCCGCAGCGGGGATCGGGATGACCTGACACGCCAACTGGCGGCCCTGCTGGAGAACCCCGCCAAACGGGAGAAGTTGGGGGCCCAGGGGCAAATTCATGCCATCGAGCACTATAGCTGGGACCGGGTGGCGCAGCTGACGGCGAACCTTTATCGGGAAATCGTGGAAAATTCTTTTTGACAAATGGCCCTTTGGTGATTATTTCTACCGAACCTTCGGAGCGGGCATAGCTCAGCTGGTAGAGCACTACCTTGCCAAGGTAGCTGTCGCGAGTTCGAGTCTCGTTGCCCGCTCCATTTTTATTTTTGTAGAGAATGGGAGCAGAGACTCCCATTTTTTTGTGCCCGGAGCGGGTTGACAAAACCGCATTGTGCTACCTAATTAGCCTACACGGAGGCGGCATAGCCAAGTGGTTAAGGCAACGGTCTGCAAAATCGTCACCCCCAGTTCGACTCTGGGTGCCGCCTCCAGCTTTTCATGATCCGGGTTAACCGTGCGTGGGCCGCGTCCGCGGACGGTTTTTGTTTTTCCGGACCGCCTGTTTCCCGTGCCGGGATGGCGAAATTGGTAGACGCAAGGGACTTAAAATCCCTCGGAGCGTGGCTCCGTGCCGGTTCGATCCCGGCTCCCGGCACCAGCATTCCTTGCAGGGGCCGCCCTCCGGGCCCGCCTCACGACTCTGGGGGGTCCCGTCTTGCGCCTCGCTTTTCTCTCCATCGGACGCCATATCCACACCGAGCGCTGGATCCAGTGGTTTGCCCGCCGGGGTCACGAATGCCACCTGCTGACGGTGCAGCCGGGCCCTGTCGAAGGCGTCGCCGTGCACGACATCACCGCCGGTTTCGGCCCCAAACCCTGCCGCTATTTTTTCAGCCTGCGCAAGGTCAAGCAACTGCTGGCCACCATCCAGCCGGACCTGCTCAACACCCACTTCCTGACGGGGTACGGTTACTGGGGGCATTTTTCCGGCTTCCAGCCCAACATCCTGACGGTGTGGGGGGACGATGTGTACGTCACCCCCTTCGAAAACAGCCTGAAGAATTGGCTGGCGCGGCAGGCCCTGGGCAGCTGCCGGGCCCTGACGGGGGACAGTGCCGACATCCTGGCCAAGAGCGTGGAGCTGGGGGCGGATCCCGAGCGCAGCTACCGGGTTCTGTGGGGTGTCGATTTCGAAAAATTCCGGCCCTTCGAAGCCGTGTCCTGGCGCCGGGAGAAGGGCTTCGCCGATGACGAGATCCTCTTTTTCAGCCCGCGCAGCTACACCCAGCCCTACTACAATATCGATACCGTGATCGCCGCGGCGGCCCAGGTGAAGGAGCGGGTGCCCCGGGCGCGGTTCCTCTTCTCCGGGTACGAGGGGGACCCGGAGCCCTTCCGCCGCAAGGCGCGTGAGGCGGGTATCGACGATGTGATGGCCATGTTGGGACGCCTGCCCCATGACGAATTCGCCGTGGCCCTCAACGCCTGCGATGTCTTCATCAGCGTGCCCAGCGTGGACGCCACGGCCGTCAGTCTGCTGGAGGCCATGAGCTGCGGCGCGGGCATCATCATCTCCAGTCTGGCTTCCTCGCGGGAGTGGATCCGGGACGGGCATAGCGGCCTGGTGGTGGAGCCCCGCAACGTCTCGCAGTTGACCGCGGCCATGGTCCGTTTCGCCGAGGACGACGGTTTTCGGCGCGAGGCCGGCCGGCGGGCGCTGGACACGGCCCGACGTTTTGCCGGTTTCGAGGCCAACATGGAATTCGTGGACCGCATTTTCCGCGGCGCCCTGGGGGCGAAGGATGCCTGGCCTCAGGAAGTGAGCCTGGCTCGGCTGGGGACGGGGGGCGTGGGGTGATCCTTTCGGTCGTGGTCCCCACCATGAACAAGGTGGATCTGCTGCGGCAGACCCTGGCCGCCCTGCGGGAGCAGGACGCGGGGCCGGGGCGCCCCTGGGAGGTGGTCGTGGTCAACGACGGCAGCACCGACGGGACGGCGGCCTTTCTGCGGGAAATCGACGGCCAGGGCACGGCCCCTCTGTTCCGGGTGGTCTCGCCGCCACATAACGTGGGGCGGGCCCGGGCCCGTAACCTGGGCGCGCGGGAAGCCCGAGGGGAGATTCTGCTCTTTCTGGACGACGATATCGTGGCGCCACCCGGTCTGGTGAAGGCCCACCTGGACATGATGGCGGCCTTTCCCGGGCAGGGCTCCATCGGTTATGCGGTGACCGATCCCCAGGTGGCCGACGCGCCCCATTTCGCCTATCTGGACAGCCGCGGGGTGGCCAAACTGCCGGCAGGGGAGGCGCCGGCCCGCTTCTTCGTGACCCAGAATGCGGCCGTGCCCAGAGCGGCGTTCCTGGCCGTCGGGGGTTTCGACGAAGACTTTTCCTCCTACGGGTTCGAGGACATGGAGGTGGCCTTCCGGATGGAGGACCAGGCGGGTCTCCGTTTTCGCGCCCTGAAGCATCCGGTGCCGCGGCATGTCCATCACCACACCTTGGATCAGTACCTGGACAAGAAGGTGGAGTGCGGGCGGGCCAGTCTGCGGCATCTGGCCCGGCTTCATCCCCACCGCATCCGGGAGATGCAACTGCACCATGTGGTGGATGCGCCGGGGATTCCGGGGCCCGGGCTCTTGGGGCGGCTCATCCGGGCCTTTTCCGTCCTGGGGCTGGATACCCCCCTGAAAGCGGTGTTGCGCCGTTGGCCGCGAGATGGGCAGGCGCGGCCCCGTCTGGCATCTCGGCACCATCGGCTGATGGATTTGCTGGTTCTGCTCTGCTTCCGTAGGGGTGTCAGGGCGGGCGGGGGGTCGTCTTGACACTGACAAGATGTCATTTTTGCTGTCTTTGTGGCGCTCTCAGTCTTGCTGTCTGATCACTGACTTTTTCTGGATTTCTTTTAAAATATTATATTGTAATAGTTTAAAATTTTTTTACAGGATCTTCCCCGACGGCACGGTCCTTGGTATACCCCCACCGAGTCATTGAATCCACTAATCCGCAATACAGGGAGTGAACCATGGGCAAAATCATCGGTATCGATCTGGGGACCACCAACAGCGTCGTGTCCGTCATGGACGGCGGCGAAGTCAAGGTCATCCAGAACCGCGAAGGCAATCGGACCACCCCGTCCGTCGTGGCCTGGAATAAATCGGGGGACCGCCTGGTGGGGCTGCTGGCCAAACGCCAGGCCGTGACCAACCCCACGGAGACCATCTATTCCATCAAGCGTTTCATGGGGCGTCAGTACGACGAGGTGGCCACGGAAATTTCCGAGGTCCCTTACGAGGTGATCAGGGGCGGCAACGGCGAGGTCCGCATCAAGACCTCCCACGGCGAGTTCAGCCCCCCGGAGATCAGCGCGCAGGTTCTGCGGGGTCTCAAGGAGACCGCCGAGGAGTACCTGGGCGAGACCGTGACCGACGCCGTGGTCACCGTGCCGGCCTATTTCAACGACAGCCAGCGCCAGGCCACCAAGGACGCCGGCAAGATCGCGGGTCTGGAGATCAAGCGCATCATCAACGAGCCCACCGCCGCGGCGCTGGCCTACGGCCTGGAGAAGAAGGGCGAGGAGACCATTGCCGTCTTCGACCTGGGCGGCGGCACCTTCGACATCTCCATCCTGGAGATGGACCAGGGCGTGTTCACGGTGCTGGCCACCAACGGCGACACCCACCTCGGTGGCGATGACTTCGACCAGGTGGTCATCGACCATCTGGTGGACACGTTCCTGAAGAACGAGGGCATTGACCTGAGCAAGGATCCCACCAGCCTGCAGCGTTTGAAGGAAGCGGCGGAGCAGGCCAAGCGGGAGCTGAGCAACAGCTCTCAGGCCGAGATCAACCTGCCGTTCATCACCGCGGACGCCAACGGGCCCAAGCACCTGACGATGACCCTGACCCGGGCCAAGTTCGAGGCCATGGTCAGCGACCTGGTGGAGCGCACCGTCAAGCCCTGCCTGGACTGCATCAAGGACGCCGGTCTGACCCCCGGGGAGATCGACGAGGTGCTGCTGGTGGGTGGCAGCAGCCGCATTCCCGCGGTGCAGGCCAAGGTGGAGGAGATCTTCAAGAAGGCTCCGAACAAGACCGTGAACCCGGACGAGGTCGTGGCCATGGGCGCGGCCATCCAGGGCGGCATCCTGGCCGGCGACAACGAGGACCTGGTCCTGCTGGACGTGACTCCGCTGAGCCTGGGCATCGAGACCCTGGGTGGTGTGATGACGCGTCTGATCGACCGGAACACGACAATCCCGACGGAGAAGAGTCAGGTTTTCTCCACCGCGGCCGATAACCAGCCGACCGTGGATATCCACGTCCTGCAGGGCGAGCGGGAGATGGCCGGGGACAACAAGACCATCGGACGTTTCCAGCTGACGGGGATCCCGGCCGCGCCGCGGGGTGTGCCCCAGATCAAGGTGACCTTCAACATCGACACCAACGGCATCCTGAGTGTCTCGGCCGTGGACCAGGCCACCGGTAAGGAGCAAAGCATCCAGATCACCGGCAGCAGCGGTCTGACGGACGAGGAGATCGAGAAGATGGTGCACGACGCCGAGGCCAACGCCGAGGCGGACAAGAAGAAGCGCGAGCTGATCGATCTGAAGAACGAGGGCGAGGCCCGCATCCATGCCGCCCGCAAGGCCATGGAGGAGCTGGACAGCGACCTGGAGGAGAGCCTGCGACAGGATGTGGAGAGCAAGATCAAGGCCCTGGAAGAGGTTCTGAGCAGCGACGATCCGGACATGATCCGGGCCGCCAGCGACGCCCTCATGAAGTCGGTCCAGGAGCTGAGTACCAAGGCCTACGAGAAGGCTTCGGCGGCTCAGGGCGGCAGCACCGCGGGACCGGAGGCCGGCGCGGAGCAGGGCTCCGCCCATGAGAAGAAGGACGATGGCTCCGTGGATGCCGATTACGAGGTCGTGGACGACGATTAGTGTGGGGAGGGGCCGGCCGAGCCGTATGCCGGTTCCGTGATCTTCTGGCGTGGGGCCGGGATAGCGTATCCCGGCCCCATGATTTTGCTGGATTTTGAATTGATTTTTTCGCTAAAGGTGATAGAGTCAAAACACCGGTATGATATCGACATCCCGCCTGTCAGCAATCCGGACGAAATTCTCATGATCTAGGGCCATGGAACTAATGCCAATGGGACCGAAAGAGTCTTTGACCTGAAGCGGGGTAGCGGTTATTCTTGGTATCGATAACCATTCTCGCTTTTATCCCTTGGGAACAGAAAGACGAATTCGGGGTTGCGGAGTTTTTTCCGGAGCTTGTTTCAATTTTCGGAAATTGCTTCATTTTCCGGAACTTGTCACAGTATTCCGGAACTTGTACCAAGAAAAAACGTTAAGATCAACGATGCGTTGGTCAATAGTTGATCCTGAATATTCAAGATAATAGAAGGCCTTGGTGGCCAATGGCTTCAAGGCAAGGAGGATGCAGCGTGTACGAAGTCGAACGGAGTAGCGACCGCCGTGAAGACCGCAGTCTCCAGCATTACCTGCAGACCATCGGCAAGCATGATTTGCTGACCAGGGAAGAAGAATTCGAACTCGCCCGGCGTATCCGGGAAGGGGACAAGCAGGCCCTGGACAAACTGGTCAACTCCAACCTGAGGTTCGTGGTCTCGGTGGCCAAGAAGTTCCTGAACCAGGGCCTCAGTTATATGGACCTCATCGCCGAAGGGAATATCGGTCTGATCACCGCCGCCAAGCGTTTCGACGAACGACGGGAATTCCGTTTCATTTCCTATGCCGTGTGGTGGATCCGGCAGGCCATCCAGAAGGCCATCGCGGAGCAGACCAACACCGTGCGCCTGCCCATCAACCGCAGCCAACAGGCCCAGCGCATGAAGAAGATCAGCCAGAGGATGGAGCAGAAGCTCCAGCGCAAGGTGGATCAGACCGAGGTGGCGGACGAGATGAGCCTGGACATCCGCAAGATGAACCAGATCATGGCCGCCAGCAAGCCTCTGATCAGCCTGGATCAGCCCCTGTACGAGGATGATGTGACCCTGGCCGACACCCTGTCCGATCCCGACGAACTGACCCCCGATCAGGGGTTTGTGGTGGAGGAACTGGAGCACGAACTGAGCGAGGCCATGGCCGATCTGACGGATCGGGAGAAAGACATCGTCACCCGTTATTACGGCCTGGGCACGGCGGAGACCGCCAGCCTGGAGACCATTGGCCAGGACATCAACCTGAGCCGGGAACGGGTGCGGCAGATCCGTAACCAGGCCCTCAGCAAGATGCGGCAGCGCGGTCGCGGAGAGCGCTTGGTGGATTACCTGACCTGATGCCCTGGTAAATCCGCCGGCGGGACGATTTCCCATGGCGATCTTCCGTGGCGATTTCCTGTTGACAGCGGACCGGTCAGCTATTTTATTTCCCCGTCTCTGGTGGGCGATTAGCTCAGTTTTGGTTAGAGCGCTTGTTTGACAGACAAGAGGCCACTGGTTCGAGTCCAGTATCGCCCACCACCCAGAGAATTTTCTGAAGCCCAGTTGCCGTCGCCGGCGGCGGGGCTTTTTTGTCGTAGGATACCCATCTCAAGAACCCTGGCAGGAAAGGTCGCCCGATGTCGACGCTCAGCTTCAAACTTCCCGACGGCAATGTGCTGGAACTGGAAAAAGGCCGGCCCTACGGGGATGCCGTCAAGCAGATCGGGGAGGGCCTGTATCGCAACAGCCTGGCCGTGAAGGTCAATGGGGTGAACCATCCCCTGGACGAGGCGGCGGAAAAGGGCGGCGACCTGGTCGTGATCACGAAGAACAGCGAGGAAGGGCTGCAGACGCTGCGCCACACCGTGGCCCACCTGATGGCCTGGGCGGTCCAGGATCTTTATCCCGGGGTGAAGTTCGCCTTTGGTCCGGCCATTGAAAGCGGCTTCTACTACGACTTCGACCGGGGTGAGCCCTTCTCCGAAGAAGAACTGACGACCATCGAGAACCGCATGCGTGAGTTGGCCCGGCAGAAGGTCAAGGTCACGCGCGAGGTGGTCACGCCCGAGCAGGCCCGCGCCATGTTCAAGGACCAGCCCTACAAGCTGGCCCAGATCGAGGATCTGGAGAAGCTGGGCGAGGAGTTCAGCATCTACCGCCTGGGCGACTTCACCGACTTCTGCGAGGGCCCGCACGTGCCGGACAGCGGCGCCCTGAAGGCCTTCAAGCTGCTGAACGTTTCGGCGGCGCACTGGGTCAAGGATCATGACGCGCCCATGCTGCAGCGGATCTACGGGACCGCCTTCTTCAAGAAGAAGGATCTGGATGCCCACCTGGAGATGCTGGAGGAGGCCAAGAAGCGGGATCACCGCAAGCTGGGGCGGGAGCTGGATCTGTTCGGCATCCAGGAGGACGCCGGGGCCGGCCTCAGTTTCTGGTATCCGCGGGGCGACATCCTGCGTGAACAGATCATGGACTTCTGGAAAGATATCCACCGCAAGCACGGCTATCGGACCGTCACCACCCCGCACATCTACCAGGCGGGGCTGTGGGAGACCAGCGGTCATATGCAGTTCTACCGGGAGGATATGTACGTTTTCGAGCAGGATGGCAAGCCCATGGTCGTCAAGCCCATGAACTGCCCGGCGCACATCCTGATCTACAAGCGCAAGACCCGCGGCTGGCGCAGCCTGCCCGTGCGCCTGGCGGAACTGGGCACCGTCTACCGGGCCGAAGACCAGGGCGCCCTGCACGGCCTGATGCGCGTGCGCGGCTTCACCCAGGACGACGCCCACCATTTCTGCACCCCGGAGCAACTGGACGACGAGGTCAGCCTCTGCATCGATCTGGTCAAGGAAATCCTGGGCACCTTCGGGTTCCACGATTTCAAGGTGGAGCTGTCGGTGCGGGACAGCCAGGACACCAGCAAGTACGCCGGCAGCGATGAGGAATGGGAGGCCGCCGAGGGCAGCCTGATCAAGGCCCTCGAGAAGCATGGCCTGGACTTCACCCGCGAAGAGGGCGAGGCGGTCTTTTACGGGCCCAAGATCGATGTCGGTCTCATCGACGCCCTAGGGCGCAAGTGGCAGGCCAGCACCATCCAGTTCGACTTCAATCTGCCTCGGCGTTTCGGCGTGACCTACACCGACAGCAACGGGGAAGAGAAGTTCGTCTATATGGTACACCGGGCCATCATGGGGTCGCTGGAGCGCTTCATCGGTATCTTGACCGAGCACTACGCGGGGGATTTCCCCCTCTGGCTGGCGCCGGAACAGGTGCGGGTCATGTCCGTGAGCCGGGATCAGCACGATTACGCCCAGGAGGTGGCGGACCAACTGCGCCGGGCGGGCATCCGCGCGGAGGCGGATGTGCGCGAGGAGAAGATCGGCTTCAAGATCCGGGAGGGCGAGGTCATGCGCGTGCCCTGGATGCTGGTGGTCGGTGGGCGCGAGGCCGCGGAACGGAAAGTTTCCGTGCGGGTGCGCCACGAGGGGGATAAGGGGCAGATGACGGTGGAGGCTCTGACGCAGGAACTCCTTGACGTCATTGCCAACAAGCGCTAGGTTAGCACGACATTTTCATAGTTGTGGCGGGAGAGGGGTCTCCCGCCACGCCTTCGGATCCGCCTTGAGGGGTGGGCGGAAGGCATCCCAAGTAAAGGTCCGCCCTTTCACCGTGAGTCTGGCTGAAACAATCCGGAGCGGTTATTTGCCCGCAGGCGGACCAATGTGTCCGCTTTTTTCGTGCCTGGGCCCGGATTTGTCCGGTGCCGGCGAGCGGGGCGGACGACAGACAGGAGGCAAGGCTTATCAAGGGAAACAAGGTGACCAGGGTGAACCGGATGATCCGGATCCCGAAGGTTATGGTCGTTGACGACGATGGGGAGCAGCTGGGTGTGATGGATACCTCCGAGGCCCTGCATCTGGCCGAGGGTAAGGGACTGGATCTGGTGGAAGTGGCGCCGACGGCCCGCCCGCCCGTATGCAAGATCATGGATTACGGGAAGTTCAAGTATGAGCAGAGCAAGAAGGCTCGTAAGGCTCGGCAGGCGTCCCACACCGTCAAGATCAAGACCATCCAGTTCCGGCCCAAGACGGATGATCACGACTACCAGTTCAAGAAGAAGCACATCATCTCCTTCCTGGCCGCTGGTAACAAGGTCAAGGTTGTCATGCGATTCCGTGGGCGTGAGATCTCGCACATGGATCTGGCCCTGGAGTTCCTGAACAACCTGAACGATGAGTTGAAGGAGTACGGCACTCCAGAGTCTCGTCCCCAGCGCGAAGGGCGGCAGATCAGTTTCATCATGGCACCCAACGCCGCCAAGGCCTGAACAAGATTCCGCTTTTGACGAATCCGCCCCCCGGGGTGGAAAGAACAAATAGACAGAGAGGCAGTTGACCATGGGCAACAAGATGAAAACCAACCGGGCTGCGGCCAAGCGTTTCAAGCTGACCGGCAGCGGGCGTATCAAGCGCAACAAGGCCTTCCACGGCCACCTGTTCACGGCGAAAAGCCCCAAGCGGCTTCGCAACCTGCGCAAGGGTGCCATGATGGCTGCCTGCGACGAATCCCGTGCCCGTAAAATGCTGGGCAAGTAGATATTGATGGGAATCCGGAAGATTCCCTTTTAACCAGGAGGCAGACCCATGCCAAGGGCAATGAACAATCCTGCTGCGAAGCAGCGTCGGAAGAAGTATCTCAAGCGGGCCAAGGGCTTCGTGGGCGGCAAGGGCAACCAGTACCGCCAGGCGCGGGAAACCGTCGATCGCGCGCTGGCCTATGCCTACCGCGACCGCCGCAACAAGAAGCGCGAATTCCGTCGCTTGTGGATCACCCGGATCAACGCCGCCGCGCGCCTGAACGGCTTGAGCTACAGCACGCTGATGAACGGTCTGAAGCGCGCCGAGATCGAGATCGACCGCAAGATGCTGGCCGACCTGGCCGTGGCCGACGCGCCCGCCTTCGCCAAGCTGGCGGAAGCCGCCAAAGCGGCTCTGTAGCAGAGTTGCTCTGTACGATGCCGCTCTTGAGACCGGGCGATCCCGGCAACAGTGATGACACGACCAGCCGGGTGAACCCGGCAGAGGGGATCCTGACATGAAGGAGACCATCGATCGTTTGCGGATCGAGGGCACCGAGAAGATCAAGGCGGCGGAAACGCTGGAGGCGGTCGAGGCCTTGCGAACCGGCCTGCTGGGGCGCAAGGGCGAAATCACGCTGCTGTTGCGGGGGCTGAAAGATGTCCCCGCCGAACAGCGGCCACAGATGGGCGCCGAGCTCAACCGGGTGAAGGTTGAACTCGGCGCCCTCGTCGATGCGCGCCAGCAGGAATTGAAGAGCGCCCAGCTGGGTCAGGGCCCCAAACTGGATCTGACCATCCCGGGGATTCCGCCGGCCGTTGGCGGGGGCAACCATCCGCTCCTGTCCACGCTGGAATCCATCTGCGACATCTTTTACGGCATGGGATTCAGCCGGGGCGAGGGCCCGGAAGTGGAGCTGGACTTCTACAACTTCACGGCCCTGAACTTCCCCGATGACCATCCGGCCCGGGACATCCAGGACACCTTCTACATCGATCCCAAGGTTTGTCTGCGGACGCAGACCAGCCCGGTGCAGGTCCGCACCATGGAGCGGAACGAGCCGCCCCTGGCCATGATCTTCCCCGGCCGTGTTTACCGCAACGAGAACGCCGACGCCAGTCACAGCTCGGAGTTCTACCAGATCGAAGGTCTGGTGGTGGATCGGGCCATCAGCATGGCCGACCTGAAGGATACCATCGACGTCTTCGTGCGGAATTTCTTCGGCGCGGAGGAGCCCACGCGGTTCCGGCCCCATTACTTCCCCTTCACCGAACCCAGCGTCGAGGTGGACATGCAGTGCGTGGGGTGCCGGGGCGAGGGCTGTGGCGTGTGCGGCCAGACCGGCTGGCTGGAGATCATGGGCGCGGGCATGGTGCACCCCAACGTGTTCCAGGCCGCCGGCTATCCCGCGGACAAGTACACGGGTTTCGCCTTCGGCATGGGGATCGACCGCATTGCCATGCTGAAGTACGGCATCGATGATATCCGCCTCCTTTACGAGAACGACCTGCGTTTCCTCAACCAATTCCGAGGTGTGCTGTGAAAATCAGTCTGGACTGGCTGGGAGAACTGGTCTCCTGGGACGATTCCACCGAAGAGCTGGCCGCCAAGCTGACGGCCGCCGGCCTGAATGTCGAGGGCATCGAGGATTTCCGGCTCAGCTTTCCCGGGGTGGTGGTGGCCAAGGTTCTGGAGCGCGAGCAGCACCCGAACGCGGACCGTCTGAGCCTGTGCCGGGTGGATGCCGGCACCGGGGAGCCCGTGCAGGTGGTTTGCGGCGCGCCCAATGTGCGCGCGGGCCTCACCGTGCTCTTCGCCACCGTGGGCAGCGTTCTGCCGGGCAACTTCAAGATCAAGAAGAGCAAGATCCGCGGGGTGGAAAGCTTCGGTATGATCTGCTCGGCCACCGAACTGGAACTGGGGGCCGATGGCAGCGGCATCATGGAACTGGATACGGACCTGGCCCCGGGCACGCCGGCCGATGAACTGTACGGCCACCATGACACGGTGCTGGACATCGAGGTCACGCCCAACCGGCCCGACTGGCTGAGCCACATCGGCGTGGCGCGGGAGGTGGCCGCCATCTACGGCACCAAGGTGAACACACCGCGGGCCTGGGGTAGCCAACAGACCGGGGAGAGCCTCGGGGTGAAGGTGCGCATCGAGGATTACGAGGAATGCCCCCGCTACAGCGCTTTCGGCGCCCGGGGCGTGGAGGTGGGTCCGTCGCCGGATTGGATGCAGAACCGTCTGCGCGCCATCGGCAGCCGGCCCATCAACAACGTGGTGGATATCACCAACTACGTCATGTTCGAGACCGGGCAGCCCATGCACGCCTTCGACCAGTCCAAGCTTTCCGGCGGCACCATCACCATCAGGACGGTGGAGCAGGGCACCAAGGTCATCACCCTGGATAATCAGGAACGGGAACTGGACGCGGGCACCCTGGCGGTATGTGACGAGAAGGGCCCCGTGGCCCTGGCCGGCGTCATGGGTATGGCCAACAGCGAGGTGGACGCGGGCACCAAAGACATCCTGCTGGAGAGCGCCTTCTTCAACGCGAGCTTGGTGCGCAAGGCCAGCCGCGACCTGGGTCTGATCAGCGAGAGCAGCTACCGCTTCGAACGCGGGGGCGACTGGGAGATGGTCATCAAGGCCGCCCATCGGGCCCTGTACCTGTTGCAGGAGCACGCGGGCGCCCACATCGTCACCGACTGGGCCGATCGCTTCGATCCGGATCGTAGCGAGCCGGCCGGCATCCCCTTGCGCATTTGGCAGGTGAATCGTGTGCTGGGCACGCAGATCGCCACCGATGAGGCCGCCGAGATTCTGCAGAGCCTGGGACTGAAGGTTCAGCCCATGGGCAACCCCCAGGCCAGCAACGCCAACGCGGTGAACATCATGGTCAAGGTGCCCTCTTTCCGGCGGGACCTTTTCCAGGAAATCGATCTGATCGAGGAAATTGCCCGGATCTACGGCTATGGCAACATGGCCGGCGGGGGTGGGTTCATCGGTCAAGGGGCCGGGCAGCGCAACAGCAAGGATGTTTTCCTGTCCCGGGTGCGGGCCTGGTTCTCGGCCTGCGGCTACAACGAACTGGTGACCAGCAGCTTCATGGGCGAGGGCGACCTGCCCAAGCTGAACCTGCCCGAGGACGATGTGCGGCGCAGCTCCCTGGCCGTCATGAACCCCAACCATGGCGGGGATATACGGCTACGGACCCATCTGCTGCCCAGCCTGGTGGATGTGGCTCGCCGCAACCTGAACAGCGGCGCGGCGGCCCCCTTGCGCGCCTTCCAGGCCAACCGGGTTTACTGGCCCGCGGGCGCCAAGGCCGCCGACCCTCGCCATGAGGATGAGAAGATGCTGCCCGAGGAGCCACTGTTCCTGCAGTTCGGCATCGCCGGGCATACGGGTCGGGGGCTGGACGATATGCCGCAGGATCTGCTGGAGATCAAAGGGGCCGTGGAGGCTTTGGCCCGGAATCTTCTGCTGGATCTGAAGCTGGAAGCGCGGGACTGCGAGCCGTGGCTGATGCCGGGGCAGCAGTGGTTGATCACCGATGGTGAGGGCCGACCCGTGGGCAGCGCCGGGCGGGTGCATCCCCAGGTGCTGGAGGCCTTCGCCATGGACGAAGCCCTGACGGTGGCCGAGATCAACCTGGACAAGGTGGATCTGGAGCCCAAGACCGTGCGTTATGAACCTTTTGCCCGTTTCCCTGCCGTGAAACGCGATCTGAGCCTGCTGGTGCCCCACGGGACCGGCTTCGCGGAGATCGAGGCGGTGGTTCGGGAGAGTGGGGGCCCCCATCTGGTGGAGGTGGATCTGTTCGATATCTACCGCGGCCGGGGGGTGCCGGAAGACCGTGGTGCCTATGGAATTCGCTTGAAGTTCCGTTCGGCCAAGGGTAGTCTCAAAGGCAAGACGGTGGACTACGCCATCAACCAGATCGTTGAGGCCCTGTCCAGCCGTTTGAAAATAGATCACAGGTAGGACAACCGGGATCAAGGAAGAGAGCGGACCCCTATGGAAAGCAACCTGAATGTGCTGGAGAACAAGGTTCTCGAAGCGATCAAACTGATCAAGGAATTGCGTGAGGAGAACGGCCGCCTGCAGGGGCAGCTGGAGAATGTCGAATCGCGCAATCGGGAACTCGAGGAACAGAACTCCAAATTAAACCATCAACTCGTCGAGGCGCGGCAACAGGCCGCCACCGTCGAGGTTTATGAGGAAAAGAGGAAGGAAATCGAAACCAGGGTGGGTGGTCTGCTGGACCAGTTGGAAGCCCTGGGATAACCGGTAAAACCGGTGGGCGGGCATGCAGGCCCGCCCCAGCGGGAATCCGGGGTGATGTGGAAGAGTCCATGCAGGAAGCAAAAAGTGTGACAGTGACCATTTTCGGGCAGTCCTACACCTTGAAAGGTGGGGCGGAGCCGGATTATGTCCAGGAGATTGCCGCGTTCGTGGACAAGAGGATGCAGGAGGTGGCCCGCAACAGCAGCGTGGGCTCCACGTCCAAAGTGGCCATCCTGGCGGCCGTGAACATCGCGGATGAATTATTTCGTGAACAGCAGAAGCGTATCGAGACGCTGGCTACACTTGAGGATAGAAGCCTGCAGATCACCCATCTCCTGGCCAGGGAGGTGGGTGAGGACCCTTACCGTCCTCATGAAGGAGATTCCCTGCCCGGCGCGTGATGTGTCGTACAAGTGAGCCAACACTTCTATCATGGGAGTCCGGCGTTTTTGCCTGAAAGTCACGCCCCTCCGGGGAAGGCTGGACGGTAAGACAGGGCACCCACTTGGAGCAACTCGGTTCAGTTGCTTCCGACTCACACGACCGGGCGGGGTGTTTTTCAGCCCCATTTCTGCCGCATCCCTCCTTTGATTCCTAATAAACCGGGAATGGAGCAACCATGTCGGTTTTATCGACCCATTGGGATGTCATGGCCGCCGCCGGCGTGTTCTTCGCGCTGGGGTGGCTCGTGACCAAGCTCCTCTTCGAAAAACGCCTGGGGCAGGCCCGCATGACCGGTGAGAATCTGGTGGCGGAGGCCGAGCGCGAGGCGGCCGGCCTTGTCAAGGCCGCCCGGCTGGAGGCCAAGGAAGAGCTTTTCCAGGCCCGCCAGCGCTTTGAAGAGGAAACGGAATCCACCCGTCGCGAGAGCCGCCGCCGCCAGGACGCGCTGGACCAGCGCGAGGAAAACCTGAATCGCAAGGTGACCTTCATCGACAAGAAGGAAACGCGCCTGGACGACCTGGATGAGGAACTGCGGAAGCGTCAGGCCGGAATCACGGCCACGGAGCAGGAATTGTCCCGGGCGCAGGAGGTGCAACGCCGGAAGCTGGAGGAGGTGGCCGGTTTGACGGTGGAGGCCGCCCGCGAGATCCTGATGGAGCAGATGGTGGGCGATGCCCGTCTGGCCGCGGCCAAGACCATCCAGCAGGTGCGCGAGGAAACTGAACGCAACAGCCGCCGTGAATCCATGAAGATTCTCAGTCTGGCCATCCAGCGCTACGCCTCGGAGCATGTGGCCGAAAGCACCGTTTCGGTGGTGGATCTGCCCAGCGACGAGATGAAGGGACGCATCATTGGCCGCGAGGGGCGCAATATCCGCAGCTTCGAACTGGCCACGGGCATCGACCTGATCATTGACGACACGCCCGGGGCCGTCATCGTTTCGGGTTTCGATCCCGTGCGCCGCGAGGTGGCCCGGCAAAGTCTGGAGACCCTGATCCACGATGGCCGCATCCATCCGGGGCGCATCGAGGAAGTGGTGGCCAAGACCGCCAAGGAAATGGACGTCAGGATCCGCGAGATGGGCGAGCACGCCTGCCTGGATCTGGGGCTGCAGTCGGTGGACAAGATGATGTACTACTATGTAGGGCGTCTGCACTACCGCACCAGCTACGGCCAGAACCTGTTGAAGCACAGCATGGAGGTGGCGGGGGTGGCCGCGGTCATCGCGGCCGAACTGGGTCTGGATACCCGGCTGGCCAGGCGCTGCGGGTTCTTCCACGACATCGGCAAGGCCGCCGACCACGAGATGGACGGTCCCCACGCCGTCATCGGCGGGCGGCTGTGCAGGAAGTACGGAGAGAACGATACCGTCATCAACGCCGTGGCGGGGCATCATCAGGATGTGGAGGCGGCCACGCCGTACACCTTCATCGTTTCCGCGGCGGATGCCGTCAGCGCCTCGCGTCCCGGCGCCCGGCGCGAGAGCGTGCAGTCCTATGTGGAACGGCTGGAGAATCTGGAACAGATCGCCGACGGTTTTGATGGCGTGGAAAAGAGTTTCGCCATCCAGGCCGGACGCGAGATCCGGGTGCTGGTCAACCACACCCTGGTTTCCGACGCCGAGGCCGCCGTGCTGGCCGAGGAAGTGAGCCGTCGCATCGAAGGCGAACTGGAGTACCCCGGGCAGATCAAGGTCATGGTGATCCGGGAGATCCGGGCCACGGCCATCGCCCACTAGTCCGGCTTGTTCGGACGAATACGGACAGGAACCCTGAGCCGTCCCGAAAGGATCGTGATTTGGAAACCCTGCTGTTGAAAGGCAAGCCCGTGCGGGATGCCGTCTTGGCCGAACTTAAGGCCAAGGTGGCGCAGGCCCCGCGGCGGCCCGGTCTGGCCGTGATCCTGGTGGGGGAAGACCCCGCCAGCACCGTTTATGTCAGCCACAAGGAAAAGGGCTGTGAGGAGGTGGGCTTCCATCACCAGACCCATCGCCTGGCGGCGGACGCGGATGAAGGGGAAATCCTGGCGCTGGTGGACCGGCTGAACAACGACCGGACCATCGACGGCATCCTTATCCAACTGCCCCTGCCCAAGGGCCTGGACCAGGACAAGATCCTGCTGGCCGTGGATCCGGCCAAGGATGTGGATGGCTTCCATCCCGAGAACCTGGGGCGCCTGATGGCGGGCAACCCGCGCTTCGTGCCCTGCACGCCCAAGGGCATCATGCGCCTGCTGCAGCACCATGACCTGCCCATGGCCGGCAAGCATGTGGTGGTGGTGGGGCGCAGCGTGATCGTGGGTCGCCCCATGACCCTGCTGATGTCCATGAAGACACCGGCGGCCAACGCCACGGTGACCATGTGCCATTCCGGCACCAAAGATCTGGCGGCCATCACCCGCCAGGCCGATGTGGTGGTGGCGGCCATCGGCGTGCCGCGGGCCCTGGGGCCCGAGGAAATTGCCGAAGGGGCTATCGTGGTGGATGTGGGCATCAACCGCATCGACGCGCCCGAGCGCAAGTCCGGCACCGGGGTGGGGCCCATGACCATCGCCATGCTGCTGGAGAACACCTGGGAGGCCATGGCGCGCGCGGAGGGCCTGGATGGATAGGGCCGCCCTGCGCCGCGCCATGGAGCAGGAACGGCGGGTGGTGGAAAAGCACCTGCGCCGGCTCCTGACCGGGCAGAAAGGTGTGCCGCCGCGCCTGAAGGCGGCCATGAAGCACAGCCTGATGGGCGGAGGCAAGCGCCTGCGCCCCCTGCTGGTTCTATGGACCTACGACGCCCTCGGCGAGGGCCGATCGCGCCCGGCCGTTTCCCGCCCGGCGGCCATGGAAGCGGCTTGCGCCGTGGAGATGCTGCACACCTACAGTCTGATCCATGATGACCTGCCGGCCATGGATGACGATGTCCTGCGCCGGGGGCGGCCCACCTGCCATGTGGCCTTCGACGAAGCCACGGCCATCCTGGCCGGGGATGCCTTGCAGGCCTTGGCTTTCACCCTGTTGGCCGGCAGCGGGGGGGCGGTGGCCGGGGATCTGGTCCGCATCCTGGGCGAGGCTGTGGGCCCGGCCGGTATGGTCGGGGGGCAGCAACGGGATCTGGATGCCGAAGGGCAGCAGGTGGACGCGCGGCTGGTGCGCCGTATCCATCTGGGGAAGACCGCGGCCCTGCTGGCGGCCTGCCTGGAGGCGGGCGCTCTGCTGGCGGGCGCGACGGACGAAAACCGGAAACTTTTGCGGGCTGCGGGGTTGGACCTGGGGTTGGCGTTCCAGGGCGCGGATGATGTGCTGGATGTGACGGCCACCAGCGCCCAGCTGGGCAAGAGCCCCGGCAAGGACGCGGCCACGGGCAAGGCCACCTGGGTGCGTGTCGAGGGGCTGGAAAAAGCCCGGCGTCGTGTGGAACGGTTGGTGGGCAAGGGCCTGGCGGAACTGGAGGCCGGCTTGCCGGCCGGGGAAGCCGGGACACGCCTGCTGGCCTTGGGAAATCTCATGGGCCACAGGGATCACTGAGATGGGCAACGGCCTGCAGGATGTGCCCGCCTGGCTGGTGATCGTCGGCTGCGGCGCGCTGGTTCAGGCGACCAAGCTGCTGGGGTACAGCCTTGTGCAGCGGCGCCTGAGCCTGCCCGTCCTGGTCCAGAACCACGGCTTTCCCAGCCTGACTTCGGCGGTGTTCACCTGCCTGCTGGTGCTGGTGGTCATGCGGGAGGGGTGGGACAGCAGCCAGGCCGGTTTCGCTTTGGTGTTCGCGGTCATCGTCGTCCATGACACCATCAAGCTGCGGGTGGCGGCCAGCCGGCAGCGCGAGGTGGTCTTCCTGCTGGTGGAAATCCTGCCGGAAGCCGGATTTTTTCATAAACAGGTGGCGGATTATCTTGATCCGCGCACCCATCACCCGGTGCATGTGGCTACCGGGGTCCTGCTGGGGGGGCTGTTCGCGCTGGCATTCGGGCCGATCTCGGGCTAATCTGGGGCAGGATGGATAACTCCCGATAGCCGGCGCACGGCTCGGGGGAAGGATGATTGTATGGAATCGCTTCTGCCCGAAATCAAGGGGCCGGAGGACCTGAAGGACCTCACACCTGCTCAGTTGGAGCAGGTCTGCGCCGAGCTGCGGGAGATGATCATCTCCACGGTATCGCATACCGGCGGCCACCTGGGCGCCAGCCTGGGCGTGGTGGAGCTGACCGTGGCGCTGCACCGGGTATTCAGCACGCCCACCGACAAGATTGTCTGGGACGTGGGTCACCAGGCCTACGGCCACAAGCTGCTGACGGGGCGGCAGGATGATTTCCACACCCTGCGCAGCCAAGGGGGCGTTTCCGGTTTCCCCAAGCGGGCCGAGAGCGAGCACGACATGTTCGGGGTCGGCCACGCCAGCACCTCCATCAGCGCCGCGGTGGGTTTTGCCGCCGCGCGCGACGCTCGCGGCGAGGACCACTCCGTGGTGGCCGTCATCGGGGATGGGGCGCTGACCGGCGGGCTGGCCTTCGAGGGCATGAACAATGCCGGCCAGCTGAACACGAAC
>PDWI01003875.1_pt1 | contig 20652 bp, 19 predicted proteins | sample 1430891 | NCBI WGS metagenome assembly PDWI01 (sample SAMN01162508, study PRJNA174530) | Oral metagenome, whole genome shotgun sequencing project. | biome: Marine environment; feature: Marine mammal; material: Swab sample of the gingival sulcus; isolation source: swab sample of gingival sulcus... | reverse complement strand
GGCATACATCTTGGCATTGAGTTTTTTCATCATCTCGTTACTGGTGAAAAGACCAAAGTTTCCACCCTCGGAAGCATAGGTTGACCAGGTATAGTCAAGACCAAGGGCCTCAAAGAGAATCAGATACCCCATTGCGGTATATAACCCCGGCTCGGCAAAAACATCTGCCGAAGGAGTGATAAACAGAATTTCCGCACCCTTGCGGTTAAAGGTGATATTAGGACGAATGCCGGTAAGATTTTCCACATCATCGACTAAAAACTCGACATTATCCTTAAAGGTATGGGGCTGCAGGCCCATATGGTTTCCGGTACGGTTGGAGTTGGAGGCAGGCTCCAGAATCCAGTTAATCCCGATGCCAACCAGATGCAGCAATTCACGCAACATCATCGTAACTTCAGCGGTATCAATACCGTAGGGGCAGAACACGGAACAGCGGCGACATTCGGTACATTGATAGGAATACATAAACCATTCCTTAAGCACCCCCACCGTCATTTCGCGGCCACCAGCCATCTTGCCCAGAATTTTCCCGGCCAGGGTAAACTCTTTACGGTAAACAGAACGCAGTAGCTCCGCCCGCAATACCGGCATATTTTTTGGATCACCAGTGCCAAGGAAGAAATGGCATTTATCGGCACAGGCACCGCAACGTACACAGCAATCCATAAAGATTTTAAGAGAACGGAACTTCTCCAGACGCTCGGCCAGACCATTGATGATTATCTCTTTCCAGTTTTCCGGCAGTTTCCAGTCATCATCTTCTGGAGACCACTCACGGGCATTGGGAAAATGAAGCCCTTTCTGGCTATTGAGATACTCTACCTTTTCCTTTTTCGCAGGATAGGCATAGTTTCCCGGCTTGAAACGTACCGGAATATCCATCCATTCCCTGGTGGGCACTGCGCCCGTGGCAAGGGACGGTCCCTGCACAACACTTTTTGATAATTGTTCTAATTTTGGAAGCGACATCGTTATATCCTTATAGTTAACTCTCTTATTCTTCCGCCTTTTCCGCTGCTTCCGGTTCAGCTTCTACCGGAGTTGGCTGCTTTTCTACCGGAATATCATTGTCCACCATAAACTCCCGGAACTCATCTTCATAAGAGGCGTAGGAGTGGGGAACAATTACTGGATTCCAGGGGTTTATATGCCGCTCTGCCCTGCTGTTATTACGCATATTCAGAGTTGGGCTAAAAAAGATACCACCCATATGCATCAATTTGCTGAAAGGGAAATATGCCAGCAACACACAAACAAGAAAAAGGTGAATATAGAAAATCGGATGGATCGGATTATTAATAACAGGATGAAAGGTAACCAGACCAACCACCAGCTCTTTCACATTAACGATATCTGTTCTAAGCAGAAAGCGCATCATAATTCCCGTAGCGGCAATAGCGAAAATCAATACCAGCGGGAAATAATCATTTATCAGCGAGATATAACGCACATGCCGATTGGTCAGTCGCCGGGCAAAAAGCAGAACACAACCAGCAACAAGAGTAATATCAGTAATATACCAGGTCGGCGCACCAACCTGAAACAGACCATCCCAAAACTCGATCCAGCCTACCCAGAAAGGCACCGGATCAAGAAAGAGCCGTAAATGGCGCAGGATCACAACCAAAAAGGAGTAGTGAAAGATAATCGCAAAAAGCCACAACCATTTTGATGATTCATAGGTAATATGCGGCCCCTTATGAAGCTCAGCCTTGGTGTTAAAGAACAGGGGGCGAAAGGTCAGCACCTCAAGCATCATCCGGCCAAAAACCTCCAAGTTGGTATCCGGGGCGCCAAATTTACTATGCTTGATAAAATCCAGCGATTTCGCCTGCCCACGAGTTGACTGGATGGCAAAAGGCACCGGCGTCTTGCCCCAGTTCACAACGCGGTGGATAAAGCCACCAAGAAAGACCGCAAACGCCACATAGGGAACGGCTACTCCGAAGAAATAACCCATGCCCGGCATCTGCGACCCGATCCCGGCAATCAGCGCCATACCGATAACTACCAGGAATGAGAAGGAATACTTCATATTTTACCTCACTCAGTTAAACTGCTTGGTTGAACTACTGTGGAAGCCGCACAAAGACCACCCTGACCTGCGCACAGCAACCGGCCAACTATCTAAAATTTATATCTGCACATTTGGAAATTCAGATCTGTCCTTCTTCAACATTTTTGAAGGACATTTACTATCTGTGAGGATATGACTGCCCGAACGAATCTCCTGTAGACGCACAGTATAGAGGCGCTCACGATACTGCATATAGATATCAAAGGCAGCCAGCAAGCAGAGATCTACCGCAAAATCAAAATCATAAAGTTCTGCAACAAGATGCTGGTACGCCCCATCAGTGGCAAAAACCTCGCGCACAATATGCTTGACAGCATTAAGGGGAGCAAGCGCCTGAAACGGCGAAAACTCCTGAACAGCACGGATAGCGATAAACTGCTCAAGAAAAGCCTCATACTCCGCCCGCTCTCCTCCCTTTATCAGAACAGGAAAAAGAGAGGCAAAGGCCTGCCGGAAATTTGCGCCTACAGGATTGGCAAAACTATCTTTCTCCTTCTTGAAAAATGAGGAAGAAGAGTAGGAAGAGAGGGCATAATCCACCCATCGGTCGATAATTTCGCTACGATGAGCAGCAAACCCCTCTGCAAGATCACACATCTGAACCATAGTGAGAAAAACCTGTAAAAGATAGCCCCTGCCTCACTGCAAGCAATTTATCCATCACAAAAACTTGCAAATGAAACCAGAAATCATAAAATAATAGATTCTAAAGTAATGCTTCTTCTATCATCTTCCCCACTCTTTTTCAACCATTTTTTGAATGCTAACTCATCAAAAAATCGTGCAAAGTTAGGTGCTTCCAACACTATTGCTGTTCGTTAAAACGAACAAGATCGCCAATAATATTTATCCCTTCCCGAATGTAGGGGTCTTTATCGACTCTTTTTAACCACCGTTTCTGTTTCTCTTTTTTGGTCAGCTCCACTCCATCCTTTTCTGCATCTTCATCACTTAATGCATGGAGTTTATAGAGATCACCCACCCGCTCTTCTGAAAACTGCGCTTCCATTCGATCCTGGCGCAGCGCAGGCAGGGTGACAGTTATCCTGCTTTTTTCACTGCGCGACACCGCCTTTTTTGCCTCTTCCCGGATCAGGGAAAAATCCTTATCCTTTGCCACCCGACGGGCAGAGAGTGTTTTTATCTCATCAAGATGCAAGGATTTTGACCAGGGGGTAAAGGCTATCGGCGCAATGGTATCCCACGGCAGGCTATAGTCGAGATGGCGTTCGCCAGATTTGATATGGGTAAAAAGACTAGGCAGCACAATATCCGGTTCCACCCCCTTATACTGCGTTGACCCGCCGGTTATGCGGTAAAATTTCTGGGTGGTAAACTTCAATGCTCCCAGATCATCAGACTTTTTGAATAACAGAAAGGATTTGCCCCGGTTAAGATCAATCATCCGCTGCACAGAACCCTTGCCATGCGTCCGTTCGCCACCAACCACCACTGCCCGGCCATAATCCTGCAACGCGGCAGCAACAATTTCAGAAGCAGATGCCGAAAACTTGTTCACCAGCACCACCAGAGGCCCGTCATAGACACTCGCCCGACCATGATTATCAAGCAAATCTTTTTGACCAAAACTGTCCCTTACCACCACCACCGGACCCGATCCAATAAAAAAACCTGTAATATCAACAGCATCGGCAAGTGAACCGCCGCCATCATCACGCAAATCAAGGATCATGCCATCAACAAACTGCTCTTTCAGCCGGTCAATGGCCTCCCTGGTATCATCAGTCACATTACGGGGCTGCTCTCCATCGGACTGCTGCTTGCTAAAATCGCGATAAAACCCCGGAATATAAATATAGCCGATACGCTCCCCATCCTTGCCTTTTAACAGGGCAGAGCGAACAAAAGTCTCTTCCAGCTCAACTACATCCCGCACAATGGGGATATTTTTCTTGCTGCCATCCGGTTTCCGTACAGTAAGAATAACGGTGGAGCCTTTAGGCCCACGAATCAGACGCACCGCATCACGCAGCCGCATCTCGGTAATATCCACCGGCTCCTCTCCCTGCTGCGCCACCTCCACAATGGTATCCCCGGCCTTTAACTGTCCAGTCTTAAAGGAAGCACTGCCCGGAACGATGCTACTCACCTTTATTACCCCATCCTCTTCACGCAACATCGCACCAATACCTTCAAGGCTGCCGCGCATATGAATATCAAACTGCTCCTTTGATGCCGGGGAAACATAATTTGTATGCGGGCCAAAGGCACGGGTAACTGCATTAAAGAAGCGATCATAATGATCCTGCAAGTTTTCCCGCCGGAGACGATTAAAAAAGGAGTGGTTTCTTTTTTTTATCTTCGCTATTGCCATCTGCCACAGGGCAATATTATTTTTTTGTACAATATTCCCCTCACCGGATTCGCCCTCTTTTCTGGCAGCACTTCTCTCTTTCTCCAGATCAAGATATTCAGAAATAATCTGCAATTTCAATATCTTTCGCCATTTCTCCTGTAATGCATCTATATTCGGAGCATAGCTGCCCTTTTTCGCGTCTGTCTCCACCGTATCCTTTTTCAGCATATCAAAACCACCAACAAACAGTTTTTTCGGCGTTGGCAGAAAAGGCGGAATAACAAGAGTGTCACCCGGTTTTATATGATCAGGGTTTATCCCCCTGTTTTGCAGAATAAGCAGGCGAGATGTCCTGCCTGGGAATTTCGCCGCAATACTCCCCAGAGTATCTCCCCGGCGAACAGTATATTTTTGCTCCACATTCTCTTTTTCCTGATCAATGGAACCCTCATCTTTTGTTAAACCAACAACAGTGGTATCTGCCAGCATTTTACCGACAAAATCCTCCACTTCATCAATCCGCGCCCCCAGAATATCGGCTCCAGCATCGGGCAAGATAATACACTCACGCAACAACTCATCATCAATATCCCTGGCAAAGGCACCCAACTGGTCAACATCACTCTGCAACAAAAAACGTTTCTGATAATCAAGCTGTTTGAGATAGAGGGTAAAGATCTTTTCAGAACGCTCGTCATTCATCGGCGCCGCCGAATAGTGAATCCTTGGTAGTTGCTCACCCAGGATATGCCCCAGTATAAGGTTTCTCTTCTTGTCAAATGGCTGCTGGACAGAATCACCTGCCATACCATTTTGACCGACAAAAAGAAGAGGAAAAAGAAGTAAAAGCGTATATAGTTTGCGTTGTGTCATTTTTTAATTCCCTCAGTCTTAAAAAACAAAGCTGTAACGAGGTTTATGATGAAAAAGTTGCAACAGGAAATAGCATATTTTAACAAAAAACGAAACTGGCAATCATACCACACCCCAAAAAATCTGGCTATCGCATTAAGCGTTGAAGCCGCAGAATTACTGGAAATATACCAATGGCTCACACCTGAGCAAAGCGAAGATGTCCCGCCACAAACCCTTGCCCATATTGAGGAAGAAGTTGCCGATATCCTGATCTATCTGCTCACCCTTGCCGCCAGACACAATATTGATCCCCTGACAGCAGCCCGCAACAAGATGAAAAAAAATGCGCTTAAATACCCGGAACCAGAAAACGCTCCCACCTCCAGCGCCGATCGCTTCAGCGGGAAAATATAAAAACTTTCGCTACATTTGCTGGCAAGGTAGCACCCAGCCGTGCGGCGAAATTTCGTATCTCTTCCTCGGAACAGTTAACAACCACCCGTTGCTCCTTTTCTGCCGCATAAAGAAAATCGGCCAGCGCAGGGCGCAATTTTTCGCAAACGCTGCTGGCAAAAAAAGATTCCTCTTTCTGGCGCCTGCAAAAGATAAAAAACCGCTGACAATTGATAATTGCCCGGCCAACTCCCCGCACAGCAGGACTCTTTCTTGCAATAAAATCAAGATCGCGCAGAATGATCTCCTCAAAACGCTGCGCTGCGGCATAAAAAAGAGATCTTCGCTGCGCCGCATCCAGTTGCAGATGCGGCCCGTCCGAATGAGAGGTAAGGTAGTGAAGTGATGCATGAAACGCCGTTTCCGGCAATTCGCCTGAATCCCTTACCAGATACCATTCATTTTCAAGCAGGGCAGCACTATTGTTCTCTTCACTCATTGCTCCCCTTCTCTTGCCGCCTGTTCCTGTTTAACAATCACCGACTCCGGCAGCCCAAAAATCTCCCGTACTGTATTTACCCGCACCGTCATATCCTTTCTGCCTGTACAGGAGGGGCTTTTCAGATACTGCATTGGCCGGTGCAAAATCTTGGCACATATCGAATGCGCTGCACCCTGCAGAATATCGGCCTCCTTTTCTGCCAGTTCCAGCCTTGCAAAAACCTTATGCAGCTCGGCAACAAGCATCTCTTCCATCGAACTGCGCAATTCCAGAATTGTCGGCGTAATTGACAGCGTCTCAAGATAGTGAATAAACTTTGCGGTCTCCTCATCAACGATACGCTCCGCATCCAGTGCTTCACGCTCACGCTCCTGACGATTGCTGGTAACGATCTCGTTGAGGTCATCAATATCATGGAGATAGACATTATCAATCTCACTGATTGCCGGATCAAGATCTCTGGGCACGGCAATATCAATAAAGAAAAGCGGCGCAGTACGAGACTGCATCACCTTTTCCACATCATCACGCAGCAAAACAAGACCCGGGGCACCGGTAGAGCTGATAACAATATCGGTATCAACAAGTTCTGCGGCAAGATTATCCATCGTAAATGCCCGGCCTGCAAACCTGCCGGCCAGCTCTTGCGCTCTGGCAAGAGTCCGGTTGGCAACCCTTACCTCCCCCACTCCATGACCAACAAGATGCTCCGCTGCAAGTTCGGCCATCTCCCCTGCACCCACCAGCAATACTGTCTTGCCGGCAAGGGAACCAAAAATTTTCTTCGCCAGTTCCACTGCTGCCGAACTGATAGAGACAGCCGAAGCACCAATTCCCGTTTCACTGCGAATCCTTTTCGCAACAGTAAAGGATTTATGCAACAATTTATTGAGAATGGTACCAGTGGCCCCCATTCCGGCAGCAAAGCGGTAGGCCTCCTTGAGCTGACCAAGTATCTGCGCCTCACCCACTATCATCGAATCAAGACTGCCCGCAACCAGAAAAAGGTGACGCACCGCCTCACGTCCTTGATACACATAAAGATATTCGGCAGCTTTTTCAATCGTTACCTCCTGACCAAAAAGGAACCCGGTCAGACGCTGGCGAATCTCCGCCCCCGATTCCACCACCACCAGTAACTCCACCCGATTGCAGGTGGAAAGGAGATAGCACTCCTTGACACCGGCAATTTCGGCCAGCATTTGCAGATGGCTTTCATAATCCTGAGAGAGAGCAATTCTCTCCCGCACCTCCACCGGAGTTGTGCGGTGATTTACCCCCAGCAACAAGATCTTGTCAGATTGCATATCCATTTTCTCTCTCCCAACCTGCCTACCTGCCTACCTACCGCCTATAGGGCAGGAAGCATTTTCCGTTGATACAATTTCTGTATTGGTGGAAAAAACTACTCTTTCTCCCCGGCCAGAAAACTCTCCACCAGCCTGTGTCCATCAATATTTTCCGGCAGCAGGGAATCAAGCAGCCCCAGGGCAGCCTCCCACTCCCCGGCCAAAATATACTCTACAAGGCCGCCCTGCAACAGGGCGGAGAAGAGCTGACCATGGCTGGAGGAGTCATTATCATTTCGCAACACTTCTGTGCGCAGCAATCCAAAAAAAGAGACCGCATCCGCATAGGCGGGGTTCAACCACGCCTCAAGGGATTTGCGTAACCTTGAAGCGATAGCCGGACTTTTCCCCCCAGTGGAGACAGACACCAGAATATCCCCTCTGCGAAAATGCCCCGGCACATGAAAGTTCCCCCGGGCAGGCTCACTTACCATATTGACAAGAATCCCTGCAGCATCGGCCTCCTTTCGTATCTGCTGCTGCACCACAGGAGAATCTGTTGCTGCAAAAACAAGAAAGGCCCCCTGCAAATCGTCTGCAGTAAAGGTTTTCTCTCTCCATTCAATAGCTCCATCTGCCACCAGTGCCGACAGCTCAGGAACAAGCTGTGGACTGATAACCTGCACCCTGGCACAGGCCTTGCGTAAACTGCACACCTTGCGCCAGGCAACACGCCCGCCGCCAATAACCAGACATTTTCTGTCCGTAAGATCAAGATTAATCGGATAGAAAGCCATAAAATTCAAGGAGTTAACAAAAAACGACACCCCAGCCCAATAGCAGCAACAGATAAACAGTAATAGCCAAACCAGGGCAGACGATTACGGCGAATCACATCAAGAAGCAGTTGTATCGCCAGATAACCGGCCACCGCAGAACAGACAACACCCACCAATAACGAAAGCCATATTTCATCTCCAGGCGGAGAGAGTAGCAGCTCCTTTCCCTGCAGGATGGTTGCCCCGACAATAACCGGAATAGACATTAAAAAAGAGAAGCGGGCAATCTCCTGCCGTGGAACACCAACAGCCATACCGGCAAAGATGGTTGCGCCAGAACGAGAAAGCCCCGGCAAAACAGCGCAGGCCTGCGCGCAGCCGACAACCAGCGCCCGCCACCAGTTTATTGACTGACGACCTTCATCTATTCTTCCACAAACAAGCATCAGCAACCCGGTTACAATCAACATTACATAAACAACAAGGGTTGAGGTAAAAAGCGCCTCAATACTCTCCTTAAAAAGAAGGCCAACAATAACCGCCGGGACAGTAGAGAGAAGGATAAGGATGTCGAGCAGTAAAAATGGCCGGAGCTGATCATCGTGCCAGGCCCGCCAGAAACAGCACAATGCGATAACCATCCGCCAGAGATCACGATAAAAGACAGCAACCACTGCCAGCAGTGTCCCCAGATGAAGAAAAACATCAAAGGCCAGGCCCTGATCGTGGAAACCAAGCAGTTCGGCACCGATAACCAGATGCCCGGAACTTGACACTGGCAAAAATTCGGTAAGCCCCTGTATAATACCCAGCAGGCCAGCCTTTAACAGTTCCATGTCATTCCGTTACCTTCCAAAAACATAAAAAAGGAACATACCACCTGCAGGCAGTATGTTCCTTTTTGGTAAAACACAAGTAAAAATGCCTTAGCAGCCTTCAACTGCGGCCTTTTTCTTGGCAGAAACCTTTACCTTGTCGCCAGCCTTGAGTTTATCTGCTTTTTTGCAGGTCATCGTAACCTTGTCACCATCAACAGAATCAACAATACACTTTACCTTGGCGGCAAAACCAAAAGAAGCAGTACCTAAAGCGAACACCGTCGCCATCATCAAAACAGCAAATTTCCTGTTCATACCATCTCTCCCTTTCAGAAAGTAAAAACCCGATATATTACGGGCTACCAAAAAGAGGCGGCAATCATAACCACCCCCTGTTCATCTGCCTATAGTAGGTTTTTTCCCGAAAAAACGCAACCGCAAAAAATATTCTTACGGTAAAACTTTTGCAACATCCCGCTCAAGGGTATCGTATGTGGCAACGCCCCGGTAACGCTTGACAACAGTACCGTCCTTATCGACCAGAAAGGCTGTCGGGATACCAACAATGCCGCCAAAATCCCTGGTTACCCTATAGTTTGCCATCAAGACGGGGTAGTTGATACCCTCCTTGCGAACAAATCTGGCAACCCCCGCAGAGCCTCCTTGATCCACCGACAGCCCAACAACCGAAAAAGGCTTTCCTGCGAATTTTTCCTGCAGTAGTTTCAACTCGGCCACCTCAATACGACAGGGCGGACACCAGGTGGCAAAAAAGCTGACAAGTACAACCTTGTTGGCAAAGACATCAGAGTCCACCAGTTCACCACTTAAAACATCGGGCAGGGAAAAACGGGGCATATCAGCAGCGGAAACAGAGGTGGCAAGCAGCAGTAAAACTGCCAGTAACATAGTTGAAAAAGCTGTTTTTTTCCCCATTATATCTTCCTTGTAAAATTTGATCTGTGGTCTTTTTTCAGACAAAAAACAGGACGCAGGCAATCAATAAATACCTGCCTTTTTCTTCTTTTTGGAAGGAAAAAAATCAGGTAATCCAAATATTGCATAACACCTTGTTTTTCATAGTTTCCTTTACGAAATTTCTATGCTATAGTGTCTCGTTAAAAATATTTCGCAATGGAGAAAAGTCAAGCCAGGAGTTTCTCTTTTCTCTGTTGTCAACACCATACTAACTCGTTTTATCCTGATATGTACAGAGAATATTCCCTTTGCAGACGGGAGAAAGTCTGTCTTTCTCTCCTGCTTTTTTTCCTTTTTTTTCAATCAATTGCAAATGCGGAAGTTGTTGACCAGATTGCAGCAGTCGTCAACGATGATGTGATCACAGCCAGTGAACTGGAAAAAGAGACAATGGAGCGATACCACGCTGCTGCGTTGCGCAACGATAACAACACCACCATTGCCTCCCTGGAAAGACTGCGCGGAGAGACTCTTGATTCGATCATCGACAGGAAACTCCTTGAACAAAAGGCAAAAAAGATGAATATCGCAGTTACGAAGGCAGAGGTTGACCAGGCATTTTCAGAGCAGGTCCTGCGTAGTGGCATACCCAGGGAGTTGTTTGTCAGCGAGATGCACAAGGCCGGACTCAGCGAGAAAACCTACCGCCAGAATCTTCATGCCTCCCTGCTCCAGGGAAAGCTCGTCAATATAGAGGTCCAGTCAAAGGTTGTGATCACTGACGAGATGATAGAAAAGTACTATCAGAAAAATTATATCTCGCACATTGATTCAAAGATCTACAAGCTGCGCCAGATGGGATTTGTCTGGGGGGTCGATAGCGACGGCAGGGAAAGAAGCAGGGAGAAGGCTCTGCAACTTGCGCGCAAGGTAAGGGCAGATGTCCTTATTGGCAAAAACTTTGGTGAACTTGCAAAAAAATATTCCGACCTTCCCTCCGCGTCTGATGGCGGTGATATAGGGGACTTTACCCTTGAAGATATGGCACAAAACATGGCAACGGCAGTGAAAAACCTGCGCCCATCAGAAGTAAGCAAAATTATTGAAACAAATAGCAGCTACCAGTTTTATCAGCTTGTCTCTTTCAAGAATCATCTCACTGTTGTCAAGGATAAACTGGAAAATGTAAAGGAAGAGATTCGAAAGATACTCTACCAAAGAAAACTGCGACAGGCCTATAGTAACTGGCTATCTGATTTAAAAGAGAGTGCCTATATCAAAAAACTACACTGACAAGACAATGGCTGCCAACTCTTCTCATAAAGAAAAAAACGAGACCACAGAAGTCCAGGAAATTTTTACCGAATCTGCTTCACAGCCAGATCATGATACTGGCTCCCGGGAATCGCAGGAGCAACTTGGCGAAAAATTACAGAACGCCAGAACACAAAAAGGGCTGGAGATTGATGATATTTGCCAGCAAACAAAAATTTCCAGAAAAAATATTATCGCAATTGAGGCAAGTCAGTACGACAAGATGCCGGCCTTTTCATTCTGCCGTGGATTTTACAGAATATATGCCAATACCCTGGGGCTTGATGCGGAACAGATCGTCTCCCAGTTTGAACAGGAGTACAACAGGCAGCAGACTGGAAAAAATATGCCGTGCTTCAGCCTTACCAGCAACAGCGAGGAAATAAATTCCATGGCAGAGAGGCCTTCCCTGTCTGCATTTTCATCCCTTGGCTTTATCCTGGTGTTGCTTCTCTTTTTTACAGGTTTTCTCTGCTGGATTTTTTCCTGGAATCCTGCCAACTTTCTCAGCCAGCAGCTCCGTAACATCTCCCCTGAAAATCGCTATGAAACATCAATAAAGAATGTACCTGCCAGAGAAGGACTGCCTTTCAGGGTAATAGCCGGAGAAGACTCCGGTAAGATGCTGTTCGCCACCATATCTGATTTATAAAAAACAGAAGATGGAAGATGATGCGCTGGTACTGCACTCACGCGAGCTGGGGGAATCCGACCTGCTTCTTTCTCTTTACTGTCGGCAGGCAGGCCGAATAACAGCCATCGCCAAAGGCGCACGCAGAAGCAAAAAACGCTTTGTCAACAAGCTGGAAATTTTCAGCTATCTTGCCATTAATTTCACGATAAAACCAGCCAGTTCAATTGCCTTTCTCCATGAGGCGGAACTCCATACCAGCTTTCCCGCCCTGCGCACAAACTATAGCGCCTACCTTGCCGCTTCTGTGGTACAGGAACTCCTGCTGGCCGGTATAAAGGAAGGAGAAAGCGACCTGCAGCTCTTCCGCCTCTCCCTATGGGCCCTGCACAGTCTCCAGCAGAAAAGGCAGGGCAAAAGAATCATCACTCTTTTTCTCCTCCGCTACCTTGATCATCTAGGGTATCGGCCAGAACTCTGTTATTGCGAAAAATGCCGACATCCACCCACTGCCGGCAGGAAATATCTGCTCCATCCGCATAATGGCACCCTGCTTTGCTCAAAATGTGAGCAAAAGCGGATATGCACAATGAAACCGGGGACGATAAAAATGCTCGGTACTGCCCAGGATATGCCGCTCGAACGGCTCAACCGGCTCAAACCTTCTGCTTTAGATATTATAGATGTACTCAACGCCCTCCACTCCTGCTGCCATACAATCCTGCAGCGGGAGATTCATTCGTGGCGAGATTTTCTCTCCTGCTGATTCAATATAAAAGCGGGCGTTATCACTTCTTGTAACGGGGCAGGCTTATATGAAAAACAGCACCACCACCAACAGCATCGGTTATCCAGATAGAACCACCATGACTCTCAACAACCTGTGAAACCAGACTCAATCCAAGACCAAATCCCACACCCTGACGTCCGCTCGTGCCACGAGAAAATTTTTTGAAAATCTCTTTTTTTTCAGCATCTGTAACCCCGGTTCCCTCATCCACCACCAGAAGATGGAATTCCGTTTCCAACTCTTCAAATTTCACCCAGACTGTTGTCTGCTCCGGGCTGAATTTTATCGCATTATCAAGAAGGTTTATCACAAGTTGCGTCATCAGCAATTCATCACCCCAAAAAGGGCTGACCCTGATTGGCAAATCACTCTCAAGGCTTATTTTCTTATTGGAGGCAGTAACACTGGCAACAGCCAGCGCATCGTTAATAACAGTGATAAAATCAAAAGGAAGATGATTAATCATATTCCTTCCATTCTCAATACGGGTAATATCAAGAAAATCGGTAATCATCCCGACCAGCCGCTGTGACTGGGCAAAAATATTAAGGGCATACTCCCTTTCACGACCGTCAAGAGAATCAGACAATAATTCGCTATAACCGATGATGGTGGTAAGCGGCAATCTTAACTCATGAGAGACAATATTCATTACATCGCCCTTAAGCCTCTCCAGCTCGTGAATTTCAGTCACATCAGTAAGACTGACAAGAATACCTTCAAAACCAAAGGCTCGATCATCAACCTCATGAGCAACAATATGCAGGTAGATTCTCTGCTGCCCATGCACTCGCAATAAAATATCACAAACAAGCTCTTCCTGCAGGTCAATCTTCCCGTCAGACAACACCGCCGAACAATCGTCCTCCCGATCTTTACCAACACGATTTTCTTCAACCAAATGAAAAAAGGTATATAAATCCGGTGGTCCGGTGCAAATTTTAAGTCTTTCCCACAACGCAGAGAAACGGGCATTGGCAACAATAACCTGCCCCGAATCCTTGGCCCAGAAAACAAAAGGCGGAGTCTCGGCACTCACCAGGTGCTGCACAAAGTTATTTTGCAAAGACAGGGCATAAATACATTTACTTAAATGCTCCATATACCTGTCCACACTACCAAAGTATTTTTTCCTTTTATTCTCGCTGTGTTCTTCTGCCAAAAGTTCCAAAGGGCACGGAACGGTGGAAAAAAAGGACAGAACTCCCTCTTCCTGTTTTCTGTTTAATTCTGCTATTTCCTGCAGAATTTTTTTTGTCACCACCATACATGTGCCAGTAGCATAAAACACATGACCAAGAACAATCATTACCAATGGCAACAGGGGATCAAAAAAGATGTTCTGGAGAAATAGTAGCCAGGAAAGACCAGCCAGTACAATCAACGCAACACCAACCAGCACAAAATTCCTGCACAAATTGTAACGCGGGTAGAGTAAAAGGAAAACAGCCAGGAAAAAGCAGGAAAAAATAAACTGCTGCAGAAACGGAATCCTGTAGAGAAAGCTGGAATCAAGCAGGTTGTTGAGGATTGTCGCCTGAATTTCAACACCAGGAATACGCTGCCCATTATTGAAAGAAGTGAGATGCGCATCTCCCAGACCAACTGCCATCGCACCGACCAACACATAACAATCTTTAAAAAATTCAGCAGGATACTCCCCTTTAAGGACATCAATATAAGATATATAGGGAAAGGTAAATGCCGGACCGTAAAAATTGATCAACTTCTTGCCCAAAACACCATTTTCCTCAATATTGTTTTCCATCCCAAGAGACAGGACATACGCAAAAGAGAAAAGGTTGTTTTTTTGCAGGGTTACCTCACGAATAATCCCATCTGCACAAAGTTCGGTTTCTATATGACCAACATCTATCCAGGGATTATTTGTAACATCGGGCACCAGCATCTCTCCTTCATAACTGGTGGCCGCAGCCATTACCATTGGCACACCCTTACGGGCAAGAAGATCCATCTCCCTGCTTTCTTCAGCAAAGATAATATCGAAACCAACAGCTTTGGCCTTTTTCAGCCTCTCAAAGAGAAGGGCATGTTTCTCCCGGGGAAAGGGCCAGGAGCCAAGCTCCCTGATAGATTTCTCATCAATACCGACAATAACAATTTCCTGGCTGGTCTGCCGTTCGCCACGGATGGAAAACAGCATATCGAACCAATAGTCAGACTGACGACGAAATAAATCGGTCTGCGCCAACAAGGCAGAAATACAAGCAACAATAAACAGAATCCTGCCTTGGCCCACCCAGAACAAGATCGCCTCCCCAGTACAAGGTTATAGAAAAGTTATCATCAAAAACAGTCCAAAGATAATGGCATCAGCCATTGTCGGTTGTGGTGCAGCAATCGTCAACTTTCCTGGCGAAATCCAGGAACTCTGTACTCCGGTTGGCAATACTGCCCGCATCCGTACCCAATAGGTTCCAGGCTCCAGCAGCTTTGGCATATATACCGCATCGGGCAGTTGAGCTGCGCGTTCCACAATCCGTCTGAACTTTTTATCTTTTGCAATTTCAATGCCATAAAAAACACCTGCTCCCATTGTCGGCCAGCGCAGAACAATCTCCTCCCCTGATAACACCGAAGGGATGGAATGAAAAACCGGCATCTGCCTGATTTCCACACTATCGGCACGACTATAACCGGAACAGAAACCATCATCAGCGACAGCCTGAACCCGAAAGTAGAAGACTCCCGGCGTGGCATGCTGAAAGGTATATTCTGTTTCCCCAACCTCCTCCTCAACCAGCAGCTTAGAGAAATTACGATCAAAAGCCACCTGCACCCGGTAATGCGCACTCCCTTCACTTTTCAGCCAGCGGAACTGCACCGTCGAGTCAAAAACCTGACTGCCATCATAACAGGAAGAGAGTTCAGGCGTGCCTGGAACCCTGCGTAGAAGAAATGGAGCAGGATCAGAAGGGACTCCTTCAAGACCTGCGGCATTTATTGCGGTAAAAAACGCATAATATTTACCATCGGCAAGACCATCCACCAGAAAATCCTCTCCATTGGAAGCCTCTCCACTCCATATCATCTGCTCTCCAGCCTTATCGGTACAGATATATAACATGCAACGGACGCCATCCACCTGTGGGCAGGGGATATGCAACGCCTGCTCCCGGTAAATCCCTTTCATTGTCGGAAGAGAGGGTGCTGCAGGCAAATCCTGCGGTGCGGCAGGAGGCTCGCCCTTCTTGACAACACTCCCCTTGCCTTCATTCACCATCAACGTCGTGCCAGCGGCAGAAAGCGCAACCCTGCCATCAAGCGCTTCGATACCATTGATGTCCCCATCCATTTTTACCCGATACGATGTTCCCCGCACACCAGTAACAGAAACAGGAGTGCGGGTGCGCAAGGTTTCATTTTTTCGTAACTTTTTGCGTATATCAAACGAAATATTACCTCTCTCCAGAAAAAACTCGGCCTTTAGGCTGTTATCAGCCAAACGGAAAAGGTAGGTAAAGGTAAATCTGGAATTTTTTAAAACACGAATAGAATAATTATCGGAGAAAACAAGACGGGCAAAGCTGTTGTCTCCTGTTATCAATGTCTCTCCAGAACGTAGCTGCCAGCCCTTTTTTACCTGCCGCAAGGAACCATCACTGCGTTGCAGACAAAAAACATCTCCAACCACCGAGGCAACCCTGGCAGAAGCAGCCTCTCTTTGCAGCAGCTCAACGGGAATCTCTATCGTATCCCCTTCATATATCTTATATGGCTGCGCCAACCGGTTAATACGGGCAATTTCCCGCCAATGGTATTTTGAAGTACAATATTTCTTCGTCAACTGCATCAGTGTGATGCCCTTTTCCACATATATCGGCACCAGCAGCATACCTCCCCCAACCTTTCGGGTGGGTGCAAAAGATACGTCGGAATCAGAAGAAGAGGAGGAAGAAATCTCCAGTGCCTCAACATGATCCGAAAAAAAGAGAAAAGCAACCGCTACCGGCAAGGCCAGGAAAAAGACATACCAGAATAAATGCACCCTCTTTTGCAATTGAGTTAAAAGCATTATCTTCTCCTCTAAAAAAAGGATCATCAACAATACCGGTAAAAGCCCTCCTACTTTTCTTCCTTAAACATATAGCCAACACCGGCAACCGTTTCGATCTTGCCTCCGACCACTCCAGCCATTGCCAGCTTCTTTCTGACATTGGCGATATGCATAACCAGTGCCTTTGTCTCAACCGGATTTTTATACCCCAGCACATCATTAAGCAGATCGGAATGAGAGACAACCGTCCCCTTTCTGTTGACCAGAAAACAGAAGAGATCAAACTCCGTTTTTGTCAACTGCAACGCCTCCCCCCCAACCAGAATCTCCCGCGAAAGAAGATTGATCTGTACATTGCCAAAGGCAGAGATTTCTTCCTTTTCTGCCACACGCATGGTCTCCATCCGCCGGAGCAGACTCTTTACCCGGGAAAGCAGCTCCTTTGTGCTGAAAGGCTTTGCCACATAATCATCCGCCCCATGTTCAAGGCCTTTTATCTTGTCTTCGACCATGCTTTTCTGGGTAAGCATGATAACCGGGGTGGAATCGCCACTTTTGCGCAAATCGGTAAGCAGCGAAAAGCCGTCGGCATGGGGCATAACCACATCAAGCAAAACGACATCAGGGCGAAATTTTGCAATATGCTCCAGCACATCCCGGCCATTCTCCTCTGGATATACCGTTGCGCCATGATCTTCAAAAAAAGTCTGCAACAGAGATAAAATGCCATAATCATCCTCGGCAACAAGAATTGTTACACCTTCCAACTCTTTCATTATTAACTCCTGAAAATATCTGCAACATAACAGCCCGATATGAGCCAGACCAGAAACATTGTACACCAACCAAAAATGACATCAGGCTACACTGGGCAACCTGCTTTTGTTTCTATGTTCGGGAACAGGAAAAATTCACCAGCAGCAAAGATAGCATCCCGAAAATAAACTCCCTGCTGCAATAACAAAGAGGTGCAGAAAACCGATTATTCAAGATTTACTTCTATTTTACCGATAGCATATTATTATTGCTAAAGGGTATAATGTAATACTGTAGTAAACAGAATACATTAAAAATCACTCCGTGACAAAGAGATATTACAGGCTACATCCCTTTTACAGGCATACAGGTGCCATTGAATCTATCACAAGGAGCTTCTTTTCGCCCTGAAAAGCAGGAAGTTAGACGTTAAAAACAAATACCGACAACTCAAACAATATGCCCAATAAAAAAAGAGAAAAAGAGGCAACACCGCCCATCCCGCCTGCCTCTGAACTTGCTGACCTCCTGCCAATACCGGAAAAAGAGGAGGAGTTTGATACCATCGTCAAATCGCTGCGGCTTTCACAGGCACTTACCAGCAAGATTTTTGCCGAACAGCAGGCGCAACGGGTGCTTGCCCCCCGGCACCATAACCACCTTGAGGCAGAGGAAGAAAACGAGCTGGCAACAGAGGCACTTATCCTGCGCCATCAATTTACCGAGCTTGTCTGTAATTCCCCATCATTTCGCCAGGCGGCAATATCAATTATCAGTAATATCTACCTCTTTGCCAATAGAAGAATTTTTTTCCAGGCAGAGGAAAATACCGAGATGGAGCGGCAACAGGCCCTGTTGATGCTCACCACCGCACAACCGCATATCCCGGTGGCAAAAAGCTTTCAGCACCATATTCTTGCCCGCATCTGGAACCGGATCTGCGCCACGCATACCCCGGAGTGTCCGAAAAAAGATTTTCAGGCACTTACAGCCATTATCAGCAAACTCAACACTATCCGAAATATCTATATCACCCTTTCGCTGGACTTTATCTATACAATGGCGCACAAGGCTCCTCCGCTCTATATGCAGGGGATCGCCAGTGAAGACGCGGTACAGATTGCCAGCTTTGGCGTGGCCCGGGCCGCCTATCGCTATCACCCTTCCGTTGGCGTTCGCTTCTCCACCTTTAGCGCAAAATGGATACAAAAGGAGATCCAGCGGCAGGCATTACAAGGCCGGCTTATCCGCATCAGCCCGTATACCGTTGGACAGGGCAGCAGGCACTCTGTTGAGAACGCCGCGCTGCAACCACCCCTGCTGTTTGCAGACGACGATAGAGTGGCGGCAAAAAACTGCAACAAAAATATTGAGGAACAGTACGATAAAAAGGAGGCCCTCAGAATTATCGAAAAATTCCTTGCAACCCGGCTCAACGCCAAAAGCGCAGACATCCTCCGCCGCCGCTACGGGCTTGCTCCCTATTGCGGGAAAAGCCAGTCTGTAATCACCATTGCCAGGCATTATCAGGTAAGCCGTGGCAGCATATATCAACTGGAACAGAGCAGCATGAAAAAGCTGCGTGGCCATTTTGCAACCATCAGCCAACAGAAACCTGATAAACAGAAAAAAACATAACCCATTAATTAACGAATAAAATCGCCATTTTCAGCCCCTTTATCCACCACACTGGCAATCTTGTCTTCCATTGTCTGGTCGCGGTCTACCCTGGTTCCGAGTTTCATGGTGGTAATAATACGTGGCGCCCCCATGCCATGCACCTTCTCATGGCACTCCCTTATCGCCGCCATCACCGCATCCCATTCACCTTCGATATTGGTTCCATAGGCATGCAGCATGGTTTTCAGCCCCGCCTTTTTCAATACCTGATGACAGGCATAGACATATTCAGATACCGAAACACCCACTCCCATCGGCACAACACATAAATCAACAATAACTTTCATCTCCGCCATAACTGCCTCCTGTAAAAAATACGAATTTTACCTAAAAAACTCTAGCACAAATGGTTGTCAACACATTGTCAACCATGATAAATATTTATAAAAAACTACCAGATTATCTCCTTTTTTTATAGAATTTTCAAACAGGAAGGTGTACCTTCCTCTGCCTTTTATCTTCTGTAGGCAGATTATCGGCGGAAAACTTTTACAGGAAATCAAGTAAGATGAATATCATAACAAAAGATCAAGAGCTTAATGCCATCCTGCGGGACATCTTTCTTATCTCGGCAGGCATGTTGATTTTTACTATCGGCGCAAAGGCAATACTTGAACACCACCAGTTTATTACCGGCGGGATATACGGTCTGGCGTTACTGCTGTCAAGACAGCTGGGAGTTATGAGTTCAGGATACTGGTACCTTGTACTCAATATTCCCCTGCTATGGATCGGGTATAAATATTTCAGTATGCGTTTTTTCCTCTATACCACCTATGCCATTATCCTTACGACCTTTCTTCTTGAAATAATTGAACTGGATTTTGGTATTGAAGACCAGCTCTATGCCGCTATTGCCAGCGGCGTGGTATGCGGAGTGGGCTCCGGGACTATTTTTCGCTCGCGCGGCTCCAGCGGCGGCCTTGATATTGTTGCCCTTTTTTTAAACCGCAAGTTCAATATCGGTGTGGGCAAATTTTTTCTCGCCTTTAACGCCACCCTTTTTCTCTCTTTAGCCACCCAGTACAAGCCGGATGTGGTTATTGCCTCCATCATCCTTACCTTTACCGCATCGGTAATGATGGATCAGGTAATAACGCTTTTTAACCAGCGCAAGATTGTCTATATTCTCAGTGAGCAATACGAAGAGATTGTGCGGGCAATAACGCTTGAGATGAAAATTGGTGCAACCCTGATCAATGTCCAGGGGGCATACTCCGGCAACCCCAAGAAAATGGTAATGACCATCACCAACAATCTGCAACTGAAAAAACTGGAAGATACCGTTTTCAGTATAGATGAACATGCCCTTTTCATTGCCGAAAACAGCTTTAATGTGCTGGGATCAAGTTTTGGCAAAAGAAAGATGTATTAGTGTCCTGTCAAATCTCTACTGTCGGTAATAGCGTGTTTTTTTGGCTTCCTGGCTTCGTTACACATTCGGTTACATAGCGCTGCTATGCTCCCTCACGTGTGCCTTGCAGGAAACCAAAATTTCTACACTCTTTTCCG
>PDWI01003874.1_pt1 | contig 20655 bp, 20 predicted proteins | sample 1430891 | NCBI WGS metagenome assembly PDWI01 (sample SAMN01162508, study PRJNA174530) | Oral metagenome, whole genome shotgun sequencing project. | biome: Marine environment; feature: Marine mammal; material: Swab sample of the gingival sulcus; isolation source: swab sample of gingival sulcus... | reverse complement strand
TTATTTTTAATAAACTCGTCTTTCCCGAACCATTTGCACCAAGTACCGAATACCAACTACCACTTGGAACTTCAAGATTTATATCTCGAATTACATCATTCGAATGCTTAGTGTATCTAAACCAAACTTCACTTAACTGTATAGCTAAATTTGATTTATTAAATAACTCATTCAAATTTGTTGATTTGCTTGATGAGGATTTAACTGCAATATTTTTATTTGATAAATTATTGTTGAGTAAATTATTATTTGATGAATTATTTTTTGTTAAATTTTTCTTGTCTAAACTACTGTTTACTGAACTCGTATATATTAATTCTAAATTTTTTTCATTATTAATACTTAGTTTTGATTCTAACCATTTACGACCAGATTTTAAATCAACTGGACACTCTCCAGCATCCTCAAAAGCACTATAAATTCTAATTGGAGTAGGCATTGCCACCGATAATGAATGCGATCTTTCATATAAAAATTCATTAATTTTATTTGGCTTGCCATTGTAAGCTATCTCACCATCTTCGAGCAAAATCACCCTGTCTGCAAAGCTAAAAACTTCCTCTAGCCTATGCTCGCTCAAAATAACCGTTACCCCAAGTTCATTATTAATTTTTTTTACTATTTCCAAGAAATTAACCGCCATAATAGGGTCTAACTGGCTTGTAGGCTCATCTAATATCAGCACTTTGGGTTGCATAGCCATAATAGAAGCCAAATTTAACAATTGCTTTTGCCCACCCGATAATTCAGTTGTTTTTTTATGAAACCAATCTTCAATATCAAAAAAATCTGCGACCTCAGCCACTCTAAGTCTAATAATCTGATTATCACACCCTAAACTCTCCAAACCAAATGCGAGTTCATGCCATACTTTATCAGTTACTATCTGACTTTCAACATCTTGCATAACATATCCAATTAAATGACTCTGCATACGAAAATCTACATCTTCAAGAGATTGCCCAAAAAAAAGTATATCTCCATCTCTTTTGCCATGTGGTGTAAGTTGTGGCTTTAGATGTCTTAATAAAGTCGTTTTTCCACTGCCAGAACGTCCAAATATCAGTATAAACTCTCCTGAATCTATATCTAAATTTATATTATTAAGCACTTTATTATCTCTACTTGGATAAGAAAAACTTAAATTTTCGATTTTAAACGCTGCCATTTTTTCTCCTCATACATATTGATAATCAGTGGTATATTGCAAAAAATTATATAATTAAAGTAAAACACAAAACTCATAATACTAATTTTTTTATAATTAAACGATGGAAAATATCTCATCGTATTATAACCTAATATACTCCCCATAATAATTATACAACTCAATGCCACAATCAAAAGTAACAATTTTTTATCTCTACTATCAAAGCGATAAAGAGAAAAATGACTACGCCCCGAAAGCCCATATCCCCTCGCCTGCATGGAATCAGATGTAATAATAGCATTTTCAAATGCCCAAGTAACTAAAATAGAAAAAATATAAAGTCCATTTTTTATCTTTTGAACAATATTTCCATTTGTTAAATCCACACCGATTGCTTTCTGAGATTGCCTTATCAATTTTAATTGATTTTGGTATAGGGGAATAAATCTTAAACTCATTGATATTACTAATGATAACTTAGGAGATACTTTGCCAAACAAATATAAAAATTTATCCGAACTCATCGTATTATTATAGCAACTAAACCACAATATTACACTGGCAAACATTATAGCCGCAGCTATACCATAAACAATCGACTCTAAGGTCAATGGGTTTCCATCTGGTAAATATCTAAGTATTGTTACGCCTTGATGATTAAATAATGGATTTGATATTGCCCCAACTAACATAAGTGGTAACAACCACCAAATCGTTAATTTTACAGTCTTTTTTGAATTTAAAAAAATAGCATACGAAAGACTTGACAACAAAGCAATTAACAAAAAAACTGGTTGCATAAAAATCATAGTTGTTGCAATAACAAAGATGTAAAAATAAAAATTTATAATTGGATGCAAAGTGCTAAACTCATCTTTATTCATCATTATTACCAGCTTCCAATTTTTGTTTTTTCATACGCTCTTCCAAAGCTTTCTTTTTCGATTCTGGGAGTTCATCTCCAACAATTGAATTAAAACCACCTACATCACGACCTAAATCACAAGTATAAACCCAATTTACAATATCTCCATCCCTCAACTTATAACGGCTTGCACCATAATTTGGAAACCATCCATTTACCTTATACATCCAACCTGACAATTCGCCAGTATCAAATTCATAAAGATTGTTAATCCCTTCAATATAAACAGAATTATACATTGGCGTCATTACAAATTCCATATGGATATTATTGCGTTTCATCTCTCTGTGTAACACGTTAAAAACTGATTCTCCATCGTAAAACTCAACTGTTTGCAGCGGAAATATTACTCCATCCTCTGGAAGTACTTCCAATTTATCGGAATTAAATATATCTAAATTTGATAAAATAGTATCACAATTTACAGATAGTTGACAATGATACACCGTATTCGTATCAATATCAGCATTCTCCCATTCGATAGGTTTTGGCTTACCTTCAGGCACTGGATCCGTTAAATACTTGTCCTTTTTTAAATTAACATCCGCTTTATCAGTATTATTGGCATTATCGGCATTAGATAACTCAATATTTTCATCTGCAACTATATCACCATTTTTATCCTTGCCACCATAATTTCCACCCCATACAAATAATGCTATTAAGGTAGCAATTAATATAAGAACTAATATAATTTTATTTTTAGTTAATTTCATATATCCAATCAATCCTAACTCATAGCTTATTATATTGATATTACTATAAACCTGCCGACACAAGTAACATATATGTCATATGTGCAATTTCAGCACGAGTTACAACCTCCTGTGGCTCTAGTTTAGGTTTATTTATATCTATCATTTTATTTTTTATACAAAATGTAAGTGCATTTTTACTCCAATCTGGTATATCTACAAAATCAACATATGATGATAGATAAATATTTCGTTCCATAGATGTAATTTTTTTATCTACTCCAAATCTATCGGCAATATTATATAATAAGACTGCTGCTTCTTGCCTTGTTATTTTCCCTTGTGGATCAAACATTAATAATCTCTTACCACTTACAAGTCTATGCTCTCTTGCAGTATTTACATATGAATAAAACCAATCTCCTTTTTTGACATCTAAGAACTCACTTTTATAAGCTGATAGTTTTAAATCCAATATATTTACCAAAAGAACACAAAATTCTGCTCTTGTCATCACATTATTAGGCTTAAATAAATTATCTGAAACCCCGCTTAAAATACCGCGTCTAGTTAATTCTAATATCTGCTTTTGATATGGAGTTTTATCAATATCTATAAAATTTTTATTAGGAGATATTATTCCAGAAATTCTAATCTTGCCCAAAATTATATATTTATTATTATCAAACTTCCCATAGTTATCATTTGAATTATCGTAACTTGTATTAACATCACTCATATTGTAAAAACTATTCTTTCCCAGATAGTAATTTCTGTATGCAATCATAGCATACATACCTTGATCTGTAGACATAGCACTTACCAATCCAGCATCTGCCCCACCATTTCCTTTTTCACTAGAACGAATATGCATAAATCCACCATTTTTAGTATAATATGTTAATAAATTATCAATAACTGTATCCCCATTTTTTATGTATTTTTTATTATGCGGATTAATATCAAGTGCAGTAAGAGCCATAATAACCTGTGCTACACTTTCTAATGTAGGAGAACCCCAACTAGAATATCCCGCATCTGCATTTTGAGAATTTTGAAGAAAATCTAATGCTTTTTGTATAGCCAATTCAACTTTTGGTTGATCAATATAAGACGATAAAGCCTGAAGTGCCATACCCGTTATATCGGGATCTCCCTTATCTCCCAACAATGAAAATCCACCATCTAATTTAACTTGTTGAGCTAATATATAGTCTATATACATCTGCCTAGTTGCCTGTATCTTAGCAGATTTACAAACAGGCATATCATAATTCCCACTATCAAGTGCAATCAATGCAAAAATAGGACCATTTATTCCTTGAAATATAACCTTTTCGTAATCCCCAAGTGGCTCAACTAAATCATATCCTACAACATTATGAGGATTTTTCCCAATGGCAGTAAGTGCCAAAACAACTCGAGAATATTCCGTATATTTGCGTTTATGTAAAATACCCTTTTTTTCCTTTACATAATTTTCAACATTTTTATAATATTTATTATAATAATTTTGTGGCACATTATATCCACTTCGAGCTAGACACATAATAGTCCACTCTCCGCCAATTGAACCAACAGTTGGATTAGAAGTTTGTAATAACATAAATTTAGCAGTTGTATCAATATTTTTTTCAATTGTTTCTAATTTATTTAATTTATCAGAAACTGCCCACACATTTACTGGCATTATAAAAATAAATATTAAAACTATGCTAATAATTCTAATTTTATAATTTTTATAACAATATGTTTTCACAACTACCTCCATTGGTTAATGACTAAGATTAAAAGTCAGTAAAGGCTAATTTCAAGTAAGTTCGATTAGCCTAAACTGACTTTTTGTTTTTTTATACAACCATCTTACATTTGACAACGAAATTTGTAATGATAGTTTGTCCAGCAAGAATTTTCACGAATGAGCGTACTCTAACGTACGTAATCGATTGGTTTACCCGAAGACAACCGTTCTAGCACTTAAAAAGACGAGCTAAGGTCAAATAGGTTTTTGAGCATCTGAGTAGCTTCACCCCTACTAGCATTTTTCATAGGCTTAAATGTTCCATCCGCAAATCCACCTACTATTTTGTTAGCTTTAGCTGCTACTACTGCTTTTATAGCATATTTTGATATATCTTTACTATCATTAAATTCAGTTGCTCTTCCGCTCATTTCTTTACCTGTCATATTCTTATATGCACTAGCTATCATAACTGCCATATCCTGTCTTGTTATATTAGCATTTGGTGCAAATTTACCTTCTCCTATACCACTTACTAAATTATTATCTGCAGCAAGCGATACTGCATTTTTATACCACGCATCCGTAGGTATATCTTTAAATGTTGTTCTTCCACTTCCTTCAAGACCTAACATATTTACTAGATACGCTGCGAACTCGGCTCTTGTTATGTTTTCATTTGGAGCAAACTGTCTCTTTGACCTTGGCTCTACTATACCATTTGCTGCCATATTTTTGATTACTTTCTCTGCCCAGTTTCCATCTATATCGTCATAGTTTACCTTTACATCTACTACGGCATATTTGCTAAAATGTGGTGCTAATGCACTAAACTTTCTTCCCTCTGCTTTTGTTGGTAGAACCTGCCACTTACCACTTGTGTCATCATACACTGCCATCACTGATGTGTTTGACTCTCTAGCATCTTCTATTACCACTCTTGGACGAACTGACTTCGATAAATCTTTTATCTCTTTATCTCCACTAGTTAAGTTTATATCAAATATATTTGATACCAGTTTCACATAAAATCCTTGCTCTGTCATTGACTTCATCATATTTTGTATACTTGATTTGTCTACATCTTTCTTTTGTAAAACAAGTCCTTCATTTTCTAACTGCTTTAATAATCTTGGATTTAATGTTATTACTGCTCCACCTAGCTGAACATCTAAGTCAGCATTTTGTTCTACTATCTTTTTTATCATATTTGTATCTAGCTTTAACTTTGGATTATCTTTTTTTGTATCTGCTTTTAATCCGGTGAAGTCTGTTACGACTCCACTAGTTTTTGCTTTATAATTTGTAAATTCTTTTGCACTGAAACTATATTCTGAGTTCTCACTTAGTACTATATATAACACTGGTCTTAACTCATCTGCCTCTTTATCCATTCCATTTTGTCTCATCTCTTCTGATAGTCTTTTTATAGTTTTTAGCGATCTATCTAGGCTATTAATTACACTTAAAGCAGGTATTGCTTCACCATTTTGCACCTTGATTTCTCCTGCTTTCCTAATTGCCATTTGTACCATTTCTACTACTGCTTGTTTCATTTGTTGTTGCACATCTGATTGAGTTGTTTGAGAATTTGCTTTTCGACGTGCTTTTTTAACGACTCTATCTATTGCATTTACTACTACATCTGTTAATTGTTCTGATGTTATCCCTTCGTTTTGTGATAATTTTTCTACAACTTCCTGTGTCTTTTGAACAACTTGTGTTGCAGCATTTACTGAAACTCTTTCACTTACAATCTCAGTTCCAAGATCTCTTAGAAGGTTATTTACTGCATTAACCGCTTCTTGTGGTTGAGCCGTTTTAAGTTCTTCTTTTAGAGCATCAGCTTGATTCATAGCTTCTGATGTATAGTCTCCTTCTTCTGTTCCAATTAGTTGAACTAGCTCATTTGGTTTTGTAGAATTTGTAGAATTAGATGGAAGATATGAACTGCTTGAACCACCTGAACCGCTATCTGTATCATCTCTCTCATCTTTTTTTGCTTGATAAACTACTACCTTACAAATAGCTGGTTTTAACCCTGACACTTCAGCAAGTATTTTCACTGTACCTATACTTCTACCAACAACTCTACCATTGGCATCAACAGTTGCAACATCTTCATTTAAACTTGTATATTTAACAACATCAACTAAGCCATCTGCTTCACTACTATCCGATTTAATAACCAATGATAAATCATAATTTCTTCCTACTTCTAAATTTACAAGTTTATCTTGGAATTTAAAAGTATCTACTGCAAAACTATTGCCAAATACGTCAATCCCAAAATCTGGTAATCGAGAAAAATCTCTTCTATTTGTAGGAGCATTCAAATTAGGACTTCCAGGTGCTGTCATATCCTTTTCAGAGCCAAGTTGAGAACCCCACCATTCTTCATTAATATGACCATTAGTAAATGCATAATAACCTTGATTAGTCAATTGGAATTTTAATTTATTATGCTCTATTTTAGATATGCCATATTGTGATGGATCATCAGTTGCAACTTCACCTAAAACTGGATTATCATATAATACTCTAGTTCCATATGTTGGCCCCCATAAACTATTTGGAGCATACCAAGTTGGATTATAAATAGTAGCTAATTTATAAACTGGAATAACTATTCCATAAAAACCAACTTCGACTTCATCACCAGCTCCAATAGTTTGATTTGGATGAGTAATATTGTTAACGCTTATATAAATCTTTCTAGCATCAATAACATAATATAGACTATATACTTCATTTCCCTCTATTGCTGTAACTTCAATAACATTAGCCCTATTTTCCAAATTAACAGTTGCTATATTATTTTGAACCATAGCAGGTTTTCCATTACAATTCACAATGATATTTGCATTTCCATTATAATTTATATTAAAGCTAAATGGAGTTGTATTTCCCTTAGTAAAATAAATAGTGTCATAACTGCTTACATTTATATTTGTTGTTAATTTGCTATTTAATTGCTGAATATAGGAGTCTTTGTCAGCAACTACATTAACAATCATATAAGAATAATTTACTGCAGACATCTTATCATAATATCTGTTGAATTGATCAGTTGCATTATATCCAACTTTTATTAAACTTACTCCCTCTTTTACTGCAGTAATAGGAAGAATACTACTATTTGTGTTTGCTAACTCAACACTATCTCCATAGATTATTTTATATGTGTATGGAGGATGAGCGTTTTCTGGCGAAACAGAACTCGCAACAATCTCTGGCACTCTACGAGATTTCAAATCATAAACATCTCCAACATTTAAAATTTGATAATTAGTATTTAGCCATAAATCATTAGTAAAATCACTAGGTACACCTATATCAGAAGGCACATATACTAATTTTTTTCTAGCTACTATAATTTTTTTAATCGCTCTATTTATTTGATAACCTTTATCATTAATAAAATTAGCATCAGCATAATCAGTTCCTGTATATGCGGAAGCATAATCTAACGCATCTTCCAAATCTTCCGTTACAATTTTAGGATAATTACCTGAAGCACATTCTCTTTGAGCAATAGTAATGTATTTTAACAACATCTCTTGAGGTGTTTTTCCAAAATCTTGCCAGTCCTCATAATTGTTTAGTAATATTACATCACCATCTTGTAAATTATATCCACTTACACCAGTTGTTGCCCCTACACCGTTTATAACAAAATGCCAAGAACCAGATTCATCGCCTCTAAAACCTTTTAACCAAACACCGTATTGAGAATTTGAATAATTCACTTCTATATTTTGGTTATCGCAAACTTTTTTAATGACATCCCACGCTGTTTTATCACCATTTACTCCAGTAAATGAAACATTCTGAGCAAATACTACGTCTCCACCACCAATCGTACGACGGTTAATAGCTAAAGTTATACTTCCACCACTTGTAGTAATTGCACCGCCACTTGTTGCATAACTAGCTGTAAGAGGTAGAGATACCCCCCTGTTCCAGTATTTACCAATTCCGTGAAATCAATTGGAAAGGTAAATAACATTGCAAACGCAAGTACAAAAGCCAGCGTTTTTCTAATACCATCAAATCTCATCATAAGCCTTCCTTTCCCTAACTACATCTAAATATAAAAAACTACCTCGAAAGAAGTAGTACTAAAATATTACAAAATCCACATAAAATCATTGCATAAAATTAATAGAATTAAGTAACATACAAACTTAGCCTTCTTCTTTCCCAAGAATTCTGTCCATCATTAATTTTTTGGCAGGTTTCCTGACTTGAGATTCATCCTTTTGCAACCTTCCCATTTATCATAAAACAGTGGTATTTTGCATTTGTCCTCTCTCACAGTAGTGGAAGCTGTGTCGGATTTTAACCGACTTCCCATTTTAAATATAGATTATGTCCTATATAACCAAAAAATATATTTAATTTTTAATATCAATATATTACTATTATGTTACGTATATATTAAGATTATCTCACTTTAATGTTAATTGTCAATACAAAACTATAATTAGCATTATTAAATTATCATAAAAAACCGAATCCATTTTCCTTCATTTATCTATAAGATAGTTAAAATTCTCATCGAGTAAATCCATTGTATTATCAGCCATAAATTTATTATATAGAGTGTCAAGTGCTTTCTCGTCATCTTTATATTTTTCTATTTTTATAATCACCAAACATTTCTTGTGGTTTACTAAAATTTAAGTTTTCTTTACTATTAAATTTAAAACCTACCATACTTTATTTGCATAATATTTATAGTGTTAAATATCATACTCTCCTTCCTCTTTTAAATTTTTTAATATGTGATAAATCATTTTTTATATTTTCTCTATACTTTGTAATATTTCTCGATATATATGACGACCAATTACCACGCCCCTTTATTTATTATTATCTAAATAAACTGTTATAATATCTTGTATGTAGCCTATATTATTTTTATCTTCAATTTTTATTTCTATATTTCCACAACCTTGATGTCCTACATTACTAACATCTCTAAACAAATTCTTCTGGTCTATTATCTTGTTTAAATCTGTATTTAACCAAAGTAAAATAGATTTTTTTTGTACTTTTACCGATATCACAGTTTTTCTTTCAAGTTTAAACCCTATATAATGTTTTACTGGCTTTAAAACTATTCTATCATCTAAATCTAATATAAAATCTCTAATTTCATTATATAAATCTTTCATATTATCACTCGCATTTGTAAGAGAACCTTCCTCTGTATAACTTGCCACCTGTATTTGATTAAAATTGCCATCATTTTCTATCTTAGGTGCAATACTTTTCATATTAGATGATGTATCTACTGGCTTTATTTCTTCAATTAATACTATATCATTAGAATATTTTTTGATTTTCCAAAGTTCTATTGGTAAATCTTTAAAATTGATAGATTGTATTTGATATTTAGTGAAAGTAGGACTAACAAATGCTACTTTTGAGCTTGTCCAGTCAAAGTCATTTATTTTGCACTTATTATCTGTAACTATGTTATATTCAAGAACAAAATCTGCCTTGTGTGCAAACATAGCAGAAAGATATGTATATCCTTGATCTATGACACTACCACTTTTAGTATTTTTATACTCTATAATAACAAAAGAATTAGCCTCAAAATCATATGCTACCGTATCCAACCTTAAATTACCCAAACTAAACTCACTAGATATAAATTTTAAATTTAAAATTTCTTCCAAATTATTTTCACATAGTTTTTGCAATTCTTTTTCGTTTTTAAATTTATTTTCATCTACTCTTTTTAATTTTTTATTATTTATTTTATAAAGCATACAACCTCCATACTTGTATGTTCTAAAGTTAGCTTACTTAAAAACTTCTTCCATCACACCATTTTCATATCATCTATAAGCTAACAAAATTTGCGAAAACTCCAATTTTTAATCATTGACAAAATATTTGTTTTGATATATCATTTTTAAGTCATCATATGCGAAAGTGGTGGAACGGCAGACACGCTGTCTTGAGGGGGCAGTGGCCATATGGTCGTGCGGGTTCAAATCCCGCCTTTCGCACCAAATAAATATTAAAATTAACCTATAAATAAGCAAAAAACGTCCATGTTTTTTGTTTATTTATTTTTTATGCTAGTTTTAGTTTTTATACTAATTACAATTTTTTTATGCTAATTTAAATTTTTTACAATTTATGTATAAATTTAGCATAATTTTGTTCATCATTTCCCTATTTAGCTTGTTTTAAAGCCTTTCTAACAGCATATCTAATAGCATCCGCCGATACTGTTGCACCAGAAATAGTATCGACTTTTGTACTATTTTTTTCGATTATAACATCTATAATATCAAGTGCATTAACCATATATTCTACATCTTCGTTTTCATCTAAAATGTCAATTTTTGCTATAACTCCACCTTCTACTGTAACTCTAACATATATTAAATCTACATACCCCATAGCATTTGCCTCATAAACGCCATCTTTATATCCAGCTTGTTCGAAGTTTTGAGTATTTTCGCTGCTATCCTTTTTTTCAGAGCTATCATTTACTTTAGGATTATCATCTACCATCATTTCATCAGATTTGCCAGACATTTCACTACTACTGCTCAATTCAGCTCCATCAGATTTGCCTTCTGTTTTAGCCGTATCATTCGCTTTATTAGTACCATTAGACTCATTCTCTTCCATCATTTTATTATTATCATTTAGCGAACTATGATTTGGCATATCTCCATTTTTAACATCATTATCAATATATTTATTATTTTTCAATTCATTTATATGATTAAATGCTGGATAAAGCACAATTCCCATCACAACAAAACTCATCAAAATTGCCTTGCCCATAGAAAATATATGTTCCATTTCCCTTTTATCACATATATATTTTTGCAATCTTAAAAAAGCATATGAGATAAATATTATATTATAAATGGCAATAGTTGCAATCGCACTAGAGCTGCCTTTAAACGCACTAGGATAGTATATTAAAAGAACATGAACCCATATAAATCCATAAAAAATATATGATAATTTCTGTAAATTTTTCCAACTTTTTGGTTTCATCATACGTCTAATTTTCTTAAATGATGTAATAAAAAGCGGTATTAATATAGCTATCATAATAAGAGATAAAATAGATGCATAATAAAAATTCTTAGGCATCCGTTTACCAATAAATAAAGCTACAAAATATCTCTTTGTGTATCCCAAATTATGACCAAACATCAAAATAGAGGCAATAATGGATAATTCTGCTCTAATAGGCATCAATTTTCTATATAAAATTGATTTGCGTTTAAAACATCCAATATACATAACCACGATAAATAATGCAGTAGAAATCGCACCTTTTGTAAATGGATAAACAAGCATTATTCTAATCGTATTTGGAAGTTTTATATATATCCCATTCCATGTGCTATATGCACAAATCGCTGCTATAACAACACTTGCGATATAATAATACGAAGAATTACGCAAAATAGATTTTTTGAAATATTTTATAAATAATAACGCTACTATAAATGAATATATAAGATTCATAATAACTCCTAATATTATGCTCCACCAAAACCAAAAGTAATGGTGGAGCAATTATTTTATAAACAATAACTATTCTGCTTCAAAAACATCTATACCAAATACGTATTTAGCCATACGAGCAGATGTTCCGCAAGCATCACTACCTTCTTCAATCGCTTTTTTACCAGCATTTTCTGGAGTTTCTACAACTGGGTATTCTTTCTTTTCTTTGTCATAAGATGTAACATTCACAACTGGATCATTGTCCATTGCTAGTCCATATAAAAATCTAAATCCAATTTCATCTTCAAATAAACCATATTTTGAATCATCAAATTCTCTGATATCATCCTTATCTCTATTGTACTGAATACCAACTTCTTGAAGTGCAATCATAGGCTCAACTTTAACTAGATATTTATCATTTTTTGCCAAAGCCTCTCTAGCACCAAATGAAAATTTATTTCCATCATCTGCTAAAATTTTACCAATTTCTTCATCATCCCACTGAGCAGTAATAAAATATCTATCTCTACCAAAAATATTTTCATATGTCTGCTTAAAGTCGTTAGTATATCTAGGTTTCATCCAATATCTTTCAGGATTGTTAAATGTTTCACCAGTCTTTTTACTAGAATTTCTTTCAGTCGCTTGGATTTCAGTTTTAGCATCTACGGCACGGCAAGCAAAAGACATTCCTTCTTTAAACTCAACACCAGCTTTTTCAAATAAATCCATTAAATATACGCCTTTTGCCTTGTGGCTGAAAAGTCCATGCATAACGCAACCGCCACTATAATATGATTCAGATGTTCCCATCTCTTTCATTTCATCATAACTAAACACTTTTTCACTTTTAACTGAACCATCTTTAGCTATGACTCTTACTGTAAAATCCATTGGCTTTATATTTGCAATATTCATAATAAAAACTAAAGACTTATCATCACTTGTATGAAGTGTAATTTCATATGCCTTTTTTTCATTTGGTTTAACATCTACCAACTCGCTTTTCAAAATCAAACTAACTGGACTTACAATTGCTTTTTCCAAATCAATTAAATCAGCATCAGTTGGTGGAGTTGGAGCTTTTCCATCTTTAACATCTGGTGCAAGTCTAAAATATACTTTATCAACACTTTCAGCAAACTCATCACCAATAGTTTCTTTAAATTTTAGTTTAATTTTACCAGAACCTTTTAAATGTCTATCAAACTCTTGAGTTACGACATATTCGACATTTTCGTTAGTTTCAGTTTCGTTAGTTTGTGTTTCCTTAGAATTATCAGCAGTTGATTCAACATTAGTAGAATCCGCATCTGATGAAGTATTATTATCATTGGTAGCACAACCAACCAACACCATAGTTAAAATCAATAAAGCTATCAATAATTTTTTCATATTTTACTCCATTCATTTTTTATTATTCTTTTTCATTGCAATTACAGCTACAACCGCTACAACTGCAACACCTAAAATATAATACATTAAACTATTATTTTCTTTTTTTTCTAAATCATTTTTCATCTTGCTAATTTTGGCATTAGATTCTGTGCTAGTTTCTGGAGTACTCGTTTCTTCAGTGTTTGAAGCCACATTATGATCACCACTAGAATCAGAGCTTGACTCTTCATTTTTCTTTGACATCTCTTTTGCCTTTTGTTTCATTTCGTCTGTAAATTCAAACTCAATAAAATGACCTCCACCATCATTAACGACTATTTTATGAATACTATCAGCATATTCACCGTAATCAAATAATCCGTCCTCTTTTACAAACTCATGATGAAGTTCATTACCATTTGCGTCCTCTACTATTAATTTTGCACCATACATTGGATCACCTGTATCAAATTGGAATAATAATACAGTTCCCTCCTGTTCCAAAACCTCTGGATTATGTGCAAATGAAGAGCTTGGAAATATAGCAAAAACCAATAATAAAACAATCGCTAAAGACCTTCTTTTCACGCCTACCTCCTTTCAATAATTATTTCAGGCTTTGTTTTAATAATATACTTTAATGTAAACGCTGTTACAAACGCTTCTATTATCATAACAGGCACATGACCAAGTGCTATCATCCTAACAGCTGAAAATGGTCCTATACCAAATTTTAAATTGCTCTCAATAAGCATAATACTAACTATTGCAACTGTCATAGCAACGCTTACCGCACCTGCTAATCCACCTAAAACGAGTGGAGAAACGCCCTTTTTTATAAAATATCTGGTAATATATCCAACTGTAATCGCAGGGACAGATGTAGATAAAATATTAGCACCTAAAGAGGTTATTCCTCCAAATTGCATAACGAAAAACTGAAATAATAATGCAACACAAAGTGCAATAGCCGATCTTCTGCCAAGTATTACTCCTATAATTCCACTAAGCAGTAAATGCACACTCGATGGCCCAACCCTAAAATGTATAAGAGAACCTACGCAAAAAACCGCTGCCATCAATGCAATTTTAGGAATTTCCTTTTCCTTTGTTCCATGTATTGAATAAGCTAATAGCCCAGCTGAACCACTGCTTGTAACAAGAACCATTGCAGGACTTAAAACCCCGTCAGATATATGCATATCTCCCCCTACTCACTATGTAAATCATCAATATATTTTTTTGCATCATCTAAAGTCATCTCGTTAATTATATACTTAGAAAATAAGTTGGGCAATATTGGTTGCTCTAAATCCAAATTATTTAAGCGATTTTCGTCATTTAAAATACTTTTATCTCCAACATACATTAAACTGCCGTTATACAATACAATTATTTCATCCGCCCACTCGTAAACAAAATTTATATCGTGAGTTGAAATTATTTGCGTTTTATCTTTTGACTCCATATCTAAAAGAAAATTTTTAAAGGCTTTTTTAGCCTTATAATCAAGTCCAGAAAACGGCTCATCCATTATCAACAAATCAGGTTCATTAATTACTATACCAGCAATAGCCACCTTTTTCTTTTGACCTAAACTCAAATTCATAGGTGATTTATCCATAAATTCCTCAATCCCCATACGAATAGCTATTTGATTGCATTTTTGTTCAATTTCCACATCTGTTAAATCGACCGATAAATTTCTAAGTCCAAATCCAATATCATCTCTAACTGTTGGACAAAACAACTGATTATCGGGATTATCAAATAAATATCCCGTCTTTTTCCTAAGCATATCTGCATTTTTATCATTTAAAGGGATATCATCAAATAATATTTCTCCAAATTTAGGGATATATAAGCAATTCAAATAATATAATAGCGTGCTTTTACCCGAGCCATTTGAACCTATAAGTGCAATTTTCTTGCCACGCCCAATATTTAGATTAATATTATTAATAGCTCTAATGCCCTTTGTATATTCATGCGATAAATTATTTATTTTTATCATAACGACCACATTTTCACCCAAATAGCAATACCAATAAAAAAAATTCCTAATACCAAATCTACAAAATTAATTTTTTGTACATTTGTCTTTCGCAAATTAAATTGCAATTCATTCACTCCACGTGATTTCATCGCCATATATATAATATCAGATTTTTCATAAGAGCGAACAATCATATTGCCAAGTACACTTGACCATAAAGAAATACTAAAAATATTTGTTTTAGAAATAAAAAATCTTGATTTTAAAACATCTTTCATCTTTATAAAATCCGAATGGAAAAGAGGAATATATCTATTCATTAAATGCATTATCACACACAATTTAGCTGGAAAATGCATTATGCTAAGTGCATCTATAAAATCGACAAAATTCCCACTTAATACGAGAATTTGAACAACGCAAAACCCTAAAATAATCCTCATAACTGCGACTACTGCAAATTGAAAATATTCATAAAAATCTCCCACTATGCCACTTATCAATATCGTAATAAATATCATAAGTGGAAATGGTGAAAATTTTATAAATCTTTTTAATAATACTTCTGCTTTCATCAATTTAAAAGGTATAATAAATGCTAAAATTAAAACAATTAATCCAACTAACATATAGAGATTGTCAATTGTTAAAGCAATCACTAAGAAAATAAACATAGTGATATATTTTATGCTAATATTCCAATTAGATAAAATTGATTTCATAATTCCCCCTATGTTTAATTATACATATTTATACAATTTTAATATACAACAATATTTCATTCTGTGAATATAAAATTTTCGTAATATAATAAATAAAAATATTTCGTAAATTTAATACACTATCTATTAATTACATTATTGTTAAATATTTATCATCATATTATATTGTCTTTACAACTAGCTCTTGTATATAATATTAATGGAATTGTTGTAATTCCAATTTTATTTTTTTATTGTATTCATATAATTATATGAGAGGTGGACGTAATGGCAAAACAAGCTACAAAGAAAAAGAAAAAGTTTACTTTTCCAAATGCGTTTACAGTGCTTTTTATCGTACTGATTCTCGCAGCATTACTAACTTATATAGTCCCTGCTGGACAATATGATCGTCTATATTATAATGCAGACGATGAAACATTTGAAGTATCATATACAAATGGGGATTTCGAAGCATTGCCAGCTTCACAAGAGTCTTTGGACAAGGTTGGCGTTTCAATTCCATTTGATAAGTTTACTAATGGCGATATTTACAAGCCTATTGCAATACCAAACACATATCAACAGATTGAATCAAGCCCACAGGGTATCGTTGAGTTTTTAAAATCACCTATTGAGGGTGTTATCGACACTGTTGATATTATGATTTTCGTTCTTATAATCGGTGGAAACATCGGACTATTAAACCATACTGGTGCTTTTGAATCCGGTATGGCAGCTCTTTCAAGAAAGACAAAGGGAAAAGAATTTTTATTGATAATTATCGTGTTCTCGGTAATAACTCTTGGTGGTACAACATTTGGACTAGCAGAAGAAACAATCGCATTCTATCCAATTTTGCTACCGATATTTATTTCTGCTGGATACGATGCAATGGTTGCTATTGCGACTATTTATATGGCATCAAGCCTAGGAACTATGATTTCTACTGTTAACCCATTTTGTACGATTATCGCATCTACATCAGCGGGTATTAACTTTAAAGATGGTCTTCCTATAAGAATTGTATTCCTTATTATTGCAACAATTTTAACTCTTATCTATATTTATAGATATGCTAAGAAAGTACAAAATGATCCAAGTCGTTCAATTATAGCTGATCAAATGCCTGCAATCAGAAAGAAATTTGACCTTGATAATATGGACAACAAAGATGTGCCAGAATTTACTTTTAGAAGAAAATTAACTTTAATTATCTTTGCACTTGGTTTCCCAATTATGATTTATGGCGATTATAATCTTGGCTGGTGGTTCGTAGAAATGAGCATGGTATTCTTAGTAACTGGAATTATCAATATGTTCGTATCAGGTCTATCAGAAAAAGACGCGGTTAATTCATTTATGACAGGTGCTGCTGATCTTATCCAAGTTGCCCTAGTAATCGGTGTAGCAAGAGCTATTAATATTCTTATGGACAACGGTGCTATTTCAGATACATTGCTATACTATACATCAAATATTGTCAATGGACTAAATGGAGTATTATTTGCTTGGATTCAAATGGTATTGTTTACATTCCTTGGATTTTTTATTCCATCCTCATCAGGACTCGCAGTTCTATCAATGCCAATCTTTGCACCACTTGCTGATACAGTAGGCATTGGTCGTGATGTAGTAGTTACTGCTTATAACTTAGGACAAGGTTGGATGTCATTCTTAACTCCAACTGGTCTAATTTTACCAACAATTCAAATGGTTGGTGTAACTTATGATAAATGGATTAAGTGGGTTATTCCTTACATGGTATACCTAGCTATATTCTCAGCAGTAATGCTTGCAGTTCAAACTATAATCTAATATACAAAATTTTAAGCAAAAACTGCTAATATTAAAATTAATATTAGCAGTTTTTTATTTTTTACTATTATAAAATCAGTAACTCAAATCTAAAGTTATAGGAATTATAGGACAAAATGTAGAGGTCAGTATGATTAACAAAAAGCAAATATCATTAGAAACATTAACGACAAAACGGCTTATATTAAGGCCTATTGACGAATCTATTGCAAAAGATATTTTTAATAATTTTACAAAAGAAATAACAAAGTATATGTTCCCTTCTGAATTTAAAAATATTAATGAAACACTTAATTTTATACATTCTATGCAAAAAAATAGAGCTAAATTAAAAGATTTTGTTTATAGTATTCACTTAAAATATAATGATGAATTTATTGGTTGCGTCGGACTACATCATTTAGAATTGAAAATTCCTGAGTTAGGAATTTGGACTAAAGTATCATCACATGGAAATAAATATGGTCGTGAGGCTATTACTACTCTAATAAATCTCGCTAAAAAATTAGAATATCATCTAGTAAAATACCCCGTAGATTGCAAAAATATTGCTAGCAAAAAAATCCCTATTTCATTAGGTGGTAAATTAATTAAAGAACACGAAATAGTACTAACACCTAGTGGACGTATATTAGATGAAGAAATCTATTATATAAAAATATAAACTTTAATATAAACACCAAAAAACACACCGTATATTTTTAAACTAAAATCGATGTGCTTTTATCATTCTAATTAAAATAATAAATGCAAAAAACCGACATATAAACTATAAGAAGTTTTATATCGGTAATTCATTTAATTGCTACGCCCTTTCTTGAGTCTTCTTTTTTGCTATTAATGAAAACACTACTATTAATATCACACCAACTATACTTGTAACAATGCTACCTTCAAATCCAAAATTCCCACCAGATAACATTACTTTGCCATCAATAGGTATTAAAGTCATTACGCTACCTTCTACTAAAATTCCCGAAATTAAAGAACCATATATTACCCCTTGGGAATAATTCCAAATGGCATGTGCAAATCCTGCAATCCACAAACTACCCCTGTTATAATAAACTAATGAAAATACAACACTCACAATCATTAAATTAACAACTGGCGTTACTGTCATACCTGGATTCATTGCATGAAGTAAAGTAAATAAAACAACTACTTACTAAAATCGCTATTACTATTCCCCATTTTTTTGCAAAGTGCGGAAGTAAATATCCTCTATATATTATTTCCTCATACGTCCCTTGAAATGAAAATAATACTAAACCAATTAAAATAGTACCTATATATTCAGTATTAAAAGTATAAGTCATTATAACTCCACAAGAGTCATTAAAATAAGCATCCCTAGTGGTATAAATACCAAATGCTTGTTATCATTGTGGTTTATTGCATCCATTCTTTTTTTAAACATATTTTACCTCTTATTTTTTCTTAATATTTATCCTATCTTATTAAAAGATACCCTTTTGGAATATTTTCAAGCTCAATTTAAATTTTGCATTTGCAAAATTACCTCCACTTTTATTTGATTTGTATGTTGCTGGAGAAAATAAAGACAACTGGTGGGTTAAATATAGAAAAATAATAAATACAATGCCAAGAAAAATGTTTGATGGAAAGACAGGCGATTATATCTATTAAAAATATTATGCTTAATATTGACATTTACTATTGCAAATTTCAAATAGAAGATTATAATATGAACAATAAAGCTGTATCAGAACAATTGAAATATCTTCGTTCTATAAATAAAAAACACAAAATGAATTTGAAGAATTAAGCATGATGAAATTCTAAAAAAGAGAATTAAATACTTGAAAGAAAATAATCTATTATAGTTTTAGAATTTTAATATAAATCGGTATACTACAAATAAAAGAGAGGTAAAAATATGAGATTTAGTGATTTATTCATCAGCTATAAAATTGGTTTAAAAGATATCAAAAGTACCATTCCATTCACTAAATTGCCACTCCACCGAAAAATTTTTTTAGTAATCTTTCTTACCGGTATTATCATCAGTGGCATTTTACTTATAGTATTTAAACAAAAATTTTTTTCATTCATTCCAGCAGGATTAAGTCTAATTTCACTTATCATTTTCTCTATAATTGATTCTCTAAAGGATAATCTGAATATAATGCTTAAAAACCACTATATCCCTTATTCTGAAAGACGAATAAATATGACAATTGAAATTTTAAAAAAATACAATATTAATATTGAGAATTTAGATTCTCTTGATATGCTAATTGATGAAGCAAAATACGCACAAATACAATATGATTACTTATCACAATTTAAAACACCTTTTAAAATATTAGGTTCAATCATTATTCCTATCATCGTATTTGTTGCTAAGAAAATGAGTGAAACTGCTACACAAACTCAAATGCTTAATATGGCTACACTATCAATAATTCTTATATTGCTAATCTTTTCACTCATTTTTACTTTAACGCCTATTGTAAAAGATTTATTTTATCGTGATTATAATAAATATGATGAATTAATATATGACTTAAGGCAAATAAAACTTTTCTATTCAAAAAAATCTAACCAATAATTTACTATTCAGTTATACATGTTAAAGGTGCATTTTTCTATTTACTATGTAGCTAACTTCATTTTAGAATATTCGATCGCTTAATAAACTGGATCATGGCGTAAAATGATAATAGCTCTCTTTGAAAATAAATGTGTTCAAAATATTATCTAAATTATCAAGGTGCAAAATATT
>PDWI01003873.1_pt1 | contig 20655 bp, 17 predicted proteins | sample 1430891 | NCBI WGS metagenome assembly PDWI01 (sample SAMN01162508, study PRJNA174530) | Oral metagenome, whole genome shotgun sequencing project. | biome: Marine environment; feature: Marine mammal; material: Swab sample of the gingival sulcus; isolation source: swab sample of gingival sulcus... | reverse complement strand
ATTTCGGGCATATTTTAACATAAACTTGCAAATTTGACCATAAAAAAATGAGATTTATCTTTTATTTTCAAAGTGTTGATTGTTTCTCAGGGTTGACTAATTTAGACAAAAAACGGGGCGATTTTTAACAGGTGTTGGACCCTATTGCCGCCCGCAATGCCTTGTATAGCAAAATTTTTCCGTAGTTCATCTGAACATGATTGATTACTTTTTACCAAACTATAAATTATGACATAAAAAATAAAATTTATTTTTATTTTCAACGTGTTGATTGTTTCAAATTGTCAAAAAAACTTGTTTAATCCAGTCCGCCTAGATAATTAAAGGCAGGCAGTTTTTTATATTTACCGCGGCCGGCAAGTCTTTCGCCTATTTCAAGCAATTCCTTTTTTCCTGCCTTGGTGCCGGTAAGATCAATTACGCCGTAATCCACTCCGGCATTTTTTAGCTGCCGCTGATATGGCAGCAGGGAAAAGGGCGCGGCCGGAAAAACCTGCACCAGACCGGCCCTTTTTTGCAGGGTAAAATGCTCATTTTGAGGCGAAGAGATGGTTTTGCCCGGCTGAAAATGACCGGCATATAGTCTGGAAGTATATAGGGCTGGTCTGCCATATACGGTTATCCCCGTTTTAATGCTGGTATTTCTTTTATGGCCGGCCAGCATTTGCTGGATGTTTTTTTCATCATTTTCCACCGAAATCTGGGCGGCCTCAAGCCCCAGTCCGGCGGCGGTTTGAACGGCCTGACTATTAAGCAGATTAAGGGTATAATCGCCAAACAGGCTAACTTTTTTGCCCGCAAACAAACGATACTGGCTAAGATGAGCAATCTGGAAGGAGCGGCAGCCGTTTCTAAGCAGAATTTTAAGCTGTTTTGCAATTTTCAGCCTCTCACGCCCCTGAATAATGGGCGGCAATGCCCAAACCGCCTTTTTGAAACGAGTGCCAAGCAGCCTTTTGGCTAGGCCAACCTGGCCGACTATCTGCTCGCTGATATTCAGCACCACCCGATCCGGCTGAAAAGGCAGGCGGCCCTGCAGGGTTTTCAGGGAATCAATTCTAAGCCAGATTTCCATCCTGCCGCCGCCGGATTTGCCCGCTCTTTTCCGGCTGTTATCTGTTTCTCCAGCCGGACAAACCTGACCGGTAATCCGGCGCAGCTCTTGCCCCCTTTTTTTCAAAATAGCGGCCAGATGCCTTTTTTCTGCCGCCAAATCAATATCTTTAAGAATATGCTTGCCTGGCCCTTTTGAGCCGGAATCAACCTTATATAAATCGAAAATCCTGCCAGCCGGAACCTTACCCGCAGGCAGACGTAAAAACGCCCGTTCGCCCGGCCTGCCGCCTTTTACATCCCGATTATTTATCTGCAAATTATTCAGGGTCAGGGAAAACCGCTCACCGCTGCGGCCATCATGAAGCCGTATCCGGTCGCCGAGGTTAAGGGCCGCTTTCAGCCGCACCGCATACCAATCTCCAGATTGGCGGGAAAGTTCAAGTTTACCCAAAAACAGGCCGATATTGCCGGAATGATGCGGCGTAATCAGCCCTTCTGCTTTTTGAAAATAGCCGGAAGCGGTTTTGCGGCTCATTGAGCCTTTGATTAACCCGTCCGCCTCTTGCATGGCCCCGGCCAGTTCATCAGCATCGGCATCAATAACCATACGGTAAGCCCTGACCACGCTTGAAACGTAGTGGGCAGAACGCAGCCGTCCCTCTATTTTTAACGATGCAATGCCCAGCCCGCCCAGCCTGCGGACGGCCTCCAGGCCGCTCAGATCGTTCATGGAAAATAGATACTCTTTCCGGCCCCCGTTATTTTTACCTGCTTTATATCGGCTGCCTGAACCGCAGGAATAGGCCCGGCGGCAGGGTTGTACGCATTTGCCCCGCAGCCCGCTTTTGCCGCCGAAATATGAGGAAAACAGGCAGAGGCCGGAATAGGAATAACACATGGCCCCGTGGATAAAAACCTCCAGTTCGGCCTGGCTGTTGCGGGCGATTTGTTCTATCTCGTCAAGACTTAGCTCCCGTGCCAGCACCACCCTTTCGCAGCCCAGCTTATAGAGGGTTTGTACGGAATCGGCATTATGGGCGGCCATCAGGGTTGAGGCATGAACGGGCAGGGCAGGGAAATATTTTTTGATAATCTGCAACAAGCCCAGATCCTGAATAATCAGGCCGTGCGGCTCCAGCCTTTCCAGTTGGGCCAGCGTCCGTATCACCTGCGGCAGCTCGTTTTCACGCAGCAGGCTGTTGGCCGCCAGATACAGCCGCCGCCCGTTGTTCCGGCAGTAATGAATCATGCCGCTGATCTCTTCAAGGCTTAGGGCCTTGCCGATATTTCTGGCGTTAAAGCCCGGCGCCCCGACATAAACGGCATCGGCTCCGGCCTCCACCGCCGCAGCAAAACTCTCCATATTTCCGGCCGGGGCCAGCAGTTCCATCATCAGCCTTCTATAATAACCAGATCCTGGCTGCCCTGTTCAGCCAGCCGCACCTGAATATGCTCATGCGGCTGCACCTTTACCCTTTGGCCGGTGTAGTCCGGCTGAATGGGGATTTCCCGGCCATTTCGGTCAATCAGAACCGCTAGCTGCACCGCCAGCGGACGGCCATAATCCATCAGGGCATCCAGGGCGGCCCGAATGGTTCTGCCGGTAAAGATTACATCGTCAACCAGGATTATCCGGCTGCCGCCTACGGCAAAGGGGATGTCCGTGGTTTTTACCACCGGATTCCGGCTGATCAGGCTCCAGTCATCGCGGTACAAGGTGATGTCCAGACTGCCAAAATCAATCTCTGCCCCGGTCTGCTCCTTGATCATCCGCTGGATTCTCTCGGCCAGATAGACCCCGCAGGTATGAATGCCGACCAGGGCAAGGCGGTCTGCGGAAGACTTTTGCTCCAGAATTTGCCGGGCAATTTTTTTGAGGGCAAGATCAATTTCCGGCCTGTTCATAATCTCTCTGCTCATTTCACCCGCTCCCAGAAAAAATCAACGCCCTTTTCCCTTACCAGCCGCAGGGCCTGCGGATATGCCTCGCACTCGGCGGCAAATACCTTTTCGGCAATATCAGCCGGGCTGTCCTGGTAAGCAAGCTCCACGCTTTTTTGCAGGATGATCGGCCCTTCATCGTAACGATGGTCGGCAAAATGAACCGTGCAGCCACTGATTGTACACCCCCTTTTCTTCACCGCCTGATGGACATGATGACCATAATAACCGCTGCCGCAAAAGGCCGGAATCAGGGCCGGATGGATATTGATCACCCTTTTTGTCAAGTTTTCAGGCGGCTGATAAAGCTTAAGGTATCCGGCAAGACAAATCAGATCCGGCTGGAAATCCATTATAATTTGATTTGCGGCCTGATTATCCTCGGCATAAAAGGCCGGATAACCGTAACCCCGCGCCTTTTCCAGCCCCAGGGCCTTCTGATTATTGGCAATCACCGTCAAGATTCGGGCGGGCAGGCTGCCGTCCTTAATACACCGATGAAAATTATCCAGCGTCCGCCCGCTGCCCGAGAGCAGCACCGCCAGTTTCAGCATGATTTACTCTCCCTAAAAATACTGATCGGCATCAATCCGGCCCAGCCAGTTATAGATGGCCGTATCATATCCAGCAGTCAGGGTAAAGGCCTTTACTGCCAACCGAAATCTGGTTTTAGGCAAGGTGTTGCCATATGCCTTGATTTCTGCCAGAATTTGCGGATAATCGGCCGGGTCAGAGGCCACTGTAACCTGATGAAAATTCTTGGCCGCCGCCCTGAGCATGGCCGGGCCGCCAATATCTATGTTTTCAACGGCATCAGCCAGCGTGCAGCCTGGGTTGCTGACCGCCTCTTCAAAGGCATATAGATTTACCGCCACCAGATCGATATTTTTAATGCCGTGCCTGCTGCATTCGTCTTGATGTTTCGTATCACCCCGCCGGTTCAAGATGCCGCCATGCACCAGCGGATGCAGGGTCTTGACCCGCCCGTCAAGTATTTCAGGAAAGCCGGTAAAATCCGAAATTTCCTTCACCATAATACCGCTCTGCCTTATTTTGGCAGCAGTGCCGCCGGTTGAAAGCAGCTCAATTCCAAGCTCGGCCAGCCCTCCGGCAAAATCCTCTATCCCTGATTTATCGGTTAAACTTATCAACGCCCGCTGCATCCTTTCCACCCTGACACCTCCTATAATTTTCGGATAAATTCCTTGATTTTCCTGCGGTCCCGCTTGCCGGGCTTTTTAGACGGCGGAACATGTCCGGCATTAGCCATCTTTCTAAATTCCCTTGTTTCCTCTCTTTTTTTAATGCTTTCCTCGCTTTCCACATAAAGCTGCCGGGCCTCTTTGGCCGGTCTTCTGGTTTTGTTAATACCAGTAATGGTAAGATTAAAGACCATGATTCCCTTGGTTATTTCAAGCTGATCTCCTGCCTGCACCAGTCTGGCCGCCTTGACCCGCTGGCCGTTAAGATGCACCTTGCCGCCGCTGACCGCCTTTGAGGCGAGGGCCCTGGTCTTGAAAAATCTTGCCGTCCACAGCCATTTATCAATTCTTATCCGGTCGATCTCCGTTTCCATAGAAGGCTCCACATTCAATTAGCTGCATCCCGCCAGCAGCAGACCGGCATTGATGCCGCCAATGGACAGCGGCAGTTTCATCCCGGCCTGCCGAGCAAGCTGCCGGATAACCGCCTGCAGGCCGCTTCCCTCTCGGCTAAGCAGCTTTTTGACCAAAAGCATCGGCGGGCGGTGAGGCACCAGTTCTTCAGCATTTATGGGCAGGACAGGCTTATTCATCAAGGCTCCCGCTACATATACATACCGCCATTAACCGAGAGTACCTGACCAGTCATATAACCGGCAGAATCGCCAAGCAGAAACTCTACCGCACCGGCAATCTCTTCCGCCTTGCCGGCCCGCCCAAGAGGAATAAGCGGCAGGATTTTATCCATCGGCAGGCTAGCCGTCATTTCAGTCTCAATCAGGCCGGGAGCCACAGCATTAACCAGCACATTACGCCGGGCCAGTTCTCTTGCCAAAGCCTTTACTGCCCCAATCAGACCAGCCTTGGCCGCAGAATAATTTACCTGCCCGGCCTGTCCGGTCTCTCCAGAAAGAGAAGAAATAGCCACGATTCTCCCCTGTCTGGCACCAACCATATAGCGGGAAAAGAGCTTGCCCAAAATAAAAAAGCTGTTGAGATGGACATCAATCACCGCATCCCATTCCGCCCTTTTCATCATCGGCAGCAGGGTATCACGGCTGAAACCGGCATTATGCACCAGCCCCCAGGGTACAGTCTCTTTCAGCAAGGGGGTAAGCAGATTCGATGCCGCCTCGGCATCGGTTACATCAAAGGGAAGCAAAAGACATTTTCTGCCGACCGACTCAATATCCTTTTGCACCTCCCTGGCCTTATCCTCGGAACTACGATAATTAAGCCAAATATCATAACCGGCCGCAGCAAGTCGGCGGGCTATGGCCGCCCCAATTCCCCGGCTGCCTCCGGTAACACAAACAATTTTATCTGTCATCCTGTTTTCTCCTAAAAATGATGGCTAGAGGTAGTGTTCAGAATTCTGTATCATCTTCCATGTCCATATAACCTTCTGCCATAGCGGAAGCAAAAGTCAGTTCCGAGAATGGGCTGCCTAAACGATCGCCGGAGGAGCCGACTTTTACTGAAGCGACTAAATTGCAACATGTTTATCTTCATCTTCATTGGGCATCCTATAGATTTTCAGTTCTTTTTCCAGCCTTACTTCAAAAAAAATCGCAAGCTACGAAATGGTAAGAGATCAATTCTGAATCGGCATCGTCCATTTTTTATGGTTCTTTTGAAATTCAGGTGGGTAAAACCTGGTGAAATCACCAACCTAAATTTACGGCAGATAGGTCAAAATTAAGTTGGTGATTTAGACAAAAAGTGGGTTAATTTTCAATTAGTGTTGCCCCAGAATCACCTGATATAATCAAGGACAATCTTCAACATTCTTCTCACCGGCTCTGCGGCTCCCCAGAGAAGCTGGTCTCCTACGGTAAAGGCGGTTAAATATTTGCGGCCCAGGTTCATCTTTCTAATTCTGCCAACGGGAATATTCAGGGTGCCTGAGGCTTTGGCCGGAGTAAGCTCCTTTTCCGTTACCGCCCGTTCATTGGGGATTACCCTGACCCACTGGTTATGGGCAGCAATAACTTTTTCCGCTTCTGCCGCACTGATGTCTTCCCTTAGTTTGATGGTAAATGCCTGAGAATGACAGCGCATCGAACCGATTCTTACACACTGGCCGTCAATGGGGATGATATTTTCGCCCTGCCGCCCCATGATCTTATTGGTTTCGGCAAGGCCCTTCCATTCTTCCCTGGTCTGTCCGTTTTCCATGGGAGTATCAATCCACGGAATCAGGCTGGCGGCAAGGGGCACCGGCCAGTTGTTCAGGGTAAGGCTGCCATCACTTAGTTTGGCGGTAACCTTCCGGTCAATATCCAGAATGGCAGATGATGGATTCGCCAGCAGTTCGTGTACTTCACCCTCCAATTCTCCCATCTGGGTAAGCAATTCCCGCATATTCCTGGCTCCGGCACCGCTGGCCGCCTGATAGGTCATGGAGCTTATCCACTCGATGAGATCCTGCTCAAAAAGCCCCCCCAAAGCCAGCATCATCAGTGATACGGTGCAGTTGCCGCCGATATAATTTTTTACGCCGCTCTCAAGCCCCTTGTCAATCACCTGCCGATTAACCGGATCAAGCACAATCACAGAATCATCGCTCATTCTAAGGGCGGAAGCTGCATCTAGCCAGTAACCCTGCCAGTTTTCACGTAATTTTGGGTAAACAGCATTGGTGTAACCGCTGCCTTGACAGGACAGAATAATATCCATTTCCCCAAGCAGATTTATATTGGCAGCATCCAGCAATTCTCTGGAGCCGCCGCCCACATCCGGCCCGGCCTGTCCGGCCTGCGAAGTGCTGAAAAACACCGCTTCAAAACCCTGAAAATCATTTTCAGCCAGCATCCTTTCCATCAGTACCGAACCAACCATTCCCCGCCATCCGACAAAGCCTACCCTGACCATGACCAAGCTCCTTTATTTTATTGTTACCCGCAAATAATTCACCAAAATTTCTTTGAAATATAAACTACACCCAAGTTCACGCTATCAAAACAGATTAAAAATAGCGGCTAATAAAAAAATTTTACGACCAAAGCCACTGACTAAATATTTCATCGTCCAGCGGCATGGTCTGGATAAAATATGTCCTGTCCCCGCCGTTAACGGCCACGGTGCCTGCCGGGGCATTTTCGACCTTTTTACCGTAACGCACCACCAGTCCGCATAATTTTTTGATGACTTCCCCGTCAGCCAAATGATCTTTGCCCCTTCGCAAAAGGCCAAAGGGGCCCGGGCGGTCCTTGGTATAAAAGCAGAGGTCTTCAGCCGATGCCAGAGCCTTTAGCCGCTGGTTTTCCCCCTTATTCCGGCCAAGGATAAACCATAGGCCGCCGGGCAGAACAAACTGCCGTCCAAGGAGCATCAGGGAAACATCCTGTTCGCTAATCTCGCCTGGTTTTACCACAAAATCACCCTGATAAACCCTTTTTATCCGCCTGCTCAGGATCGGGTCGGCCAAAATGCAGCCGCCCGCCGGGGCCGGAAAATCGGTAATACCAAGCTGCCCGGCCAAAGCAATTTGAGCAGATCGGCCCCGGCCGCTGAAACCATATAATCTTTCCCGGTCAACAAGCCCCTCGGTCTCGGCCCTGGTCGGCGGCATCAATTTTGCACTTAGCGGCCTTAGCAAGTCCATTTTTGTCCCGGAATCACGGGCTATAACGTTTAAGGTATCCCGCCGCTGGGACATGGGGCGCTGCCCCAGCACCTCACCGCTGATGATAAAGGATGCCCCAATCTCCGCCATGATTTCCCTTGCCCTGCTGACCATCAAAATCTTGCAGTCAATGCACGGGTTAAAATTCTTGCCAAAGCCGTGCAAGGGTTTCCGTAATAGCTCCAGATAGCCGTTACTGATGTTTTCCAGCCTCAAATCAAGGTGATATTTTTCTTTCACCCTTTTTATATAGCCGGTATCCGCCATGATTTCGGTGCCGAAAAAGGGGGTAACAAACTGCACGGCCAGCACCTCAACCCCCTGCTCCGCCACCACCTTGGCGGCCAGAATCGAATCCAGCCCGCCTGAAAACAAGGCCACAGCCTTTACTGCTGTCATTTAACCTGTTTCACTCCATTTTCCAGCAATTCCCTTGCCCAGGCTCTGGTCTGCTCGGTGGCGGAATCTCCGGCCAGCATTCTGGCCAGTTCATTCACCCGGTCAGCCTGCTCCAGCTTCCTGATTGACGATTGGGTTCTGCCGTCGTCCACCTGCTTGCTGACCATAAAATGCTCGGTTCCTCTGGCGGCTATCTGCGGCAGATGGGTAATGCATAAAACCTGATGATGACCTGATAATTCCTGAATCTTTCTGGCCACCGCCTCCGCTGCCTCACCGCCGATACCTGAATCCACCTCATCAAAGATAACGGTTTCCACCAGATCCTTTTTGGCTAAAATGCACTTCATAGCCAGCATCAGCCTTGATAATTCCCCGCCGGAAGCCACCTTGCTCAAAGGTCTGGCCGGTTCACCAGGATTGGCCGAGAAAAAGAACTCCAGCCGATCCCAGCCGGAAGGCCGCAGCTCCTCAAGGTTCTTGTCAACCTCCTGCCACCTTACCTCCAGACCGGCCTGCTCAAAGGCCAGCGAGGCCATCTCCGCCGCCATCGCCTGTTCAAGCTGGCTGCCCACCGCCTTTCTTTGCCGGTGAAGCTTATCTGCCTTTTCCAGCAGCGTTTTTTCAAGGGCGGCCACTTCCGTTTCCAGCTCCCTGATTTGCTGATCGGCATTATCAATTTGCTGCAAATCCGCCTCGGCCTGATCGGCAAAGGCAAGCACCTGTTCAATACTTTCCCCGTATTTTCGTTTTAGGTTCTGGATCAGGTCAATCCGCTCATTTACCTCATCCAGCCGCATCGGATTGATCTCCAGCGAGTCCCGATATTCCCTGAGCCTCTGGGCATAGTCCTCGGCCAGATATGAATAATTACCAATTTCTTCTGCCAGGTCTTCCAGTTCCGGGTCAAGCTGGGCCAGGGAAAAAACCGCCTTCCGCAGGCTGGCTAGCTGGTCGGCAATGGGGTTTGACAGCAGATGATAACTCTCCTGCGAAACTTTAAGCAGGGTGTCGGCCCCTTTCAGCCTTTTTCTCTCGGCCGCCAGCAGTTCATCTTCTCCGGCGGTGAGAGAGGCTCCCCGGATTTCATCTAGCTGAAAGCTCAGAAAATCCTTTTTCTGCTCCTTATCCTGCTCGGCTTTTTTTAATTCCTGCAGGGATGCAAGCAGGTCCTGCCATTTTTCATAGGATTTGGCAAAATCATCCCGCAGCTCCCAAATTCCGCCCATGGTGTCCACAAAATCCAGATGACTGCCCGGCTGCAATAGCTGCTGATGATCATGCTGGGAAGCGACATTCAAAAGGCTGGCCGTAAGCTCCCGCACCACCTTGACCGTTGCCAGAGAGCCGTTGACATAAAGCCTGCTGCGGCCTGCCGCCGATACCACTCTCTTGATGACCAGCTCCGGCTCACGGTCAAAACCGCATTTTTCCATATAATCAAGCAGGGACTTATAGCTGGGGGCAAGCTCGAACCTGGCCTCGACCACGCAGCTATCCGCCCCTTCACGCACCCAGCCGGACTGACTGCGTACCCCGGTCAGCAGGGTAATGGCCCGCAGCATGATTGATTTTCCGGCCCCGGTCTCGCCAGTCATCACAATCAAACCGGACGCCTGATCAAAAACAAGCTCCAGCGATTCGATCAGGGCCAGATTGGCGACCCGTAATTCACAGAGCATACATGTTATCCTTACTATTTTAGGTTAAAGACTTGACTACCTAACAAAATAATTATATAATCTTCGTAAATGTCAACCTAGGCATTGATGTTTATACCGTACCGAAAACTTTTACACAAGTTACGCAGGCCGCAAGAGGCATAACGCAGCAAAACTTTTACCCGAAAAGACAATATGAAAGAAAAAATTTCGCTTAGTGCCAGCCTTGAAGACTATCTTGAAGCCATTTATCATATCATAGAAAAAAAGCTGGTCGCCAGAAGCAAGGAAATCGCCGCCAGACTAGGTGTAAGCAGGGCCTCGGTTACTGAAGCCTTACGTACTCTTTCCAAAAAGGGGCTGATCAATTACGAACCCTACGAGGCGATTACCATGACCGAACTGGGCAAAGAGGTCGCCGAAGAGGTGGTGTTCAAGCACGAATCCTTGAAAAAGTTTTTTATTCAGGTGCTGGATATTGATGACGAAACTGCCGAGAGTGCCGCCTGCGAGATCGAACACGCCGCCCCCAGTCAGGTCATTGACCGGATGGTGAGCTTTACGGCCTTTCTTAAGGTCTGCCCGCGCGGCGGCGATGAATTTATCAAAGGCTTTGCCGAATTTTATGAAAAGGGCCGAGCCAAGGTGGACTGCAAGGACTGTATCTCGTCATGCCTTGAATTTACCCAAAATGACTAGGATTTTAACAGGGAAACTACCTCGCCGTCATTAGGGAACCTGTCCAGCTTTTTCTTTGAGAAGACCAGCTTGCCATCGGCAGTTACTTCAAAAACGCCGCCGGATGAGGGGATAAACTCTACTTCTGCGTCAAATTCCTTTTTTATTTCTTCTCCCAAACTGGAAGCACGGTTGCGGTAGTTTCAAGTCTGGCAATATTCAATGGTTATCTTCATTTTATTTCCTCCCTTGGTTAAATTATAAAAACTTGAGCTTATTACTTCTCCGCTCAGGATTCAATTATTTTTTTCAGAATTACTGCCGCAAGACAAAAATTAACAGAAAATAATCATGAAAGGAACAGAAATATATCAGGCCCTGGCCGATAATATCCAGCAAGTGGTGCAGGGCAAGGAAGAGATGGTAAGGCTGATGCTGGCCGCATTTTTCTGCGGCGGCCATGTCCTGCTGGAAGATGTACCTGGCACCGGCAAAACCACCCTGGCAAAGAGCCTTGCCAAATCGGTCGGCACCGGCTTCAAAAGGGTGCAGTTTACCCCCGACCTGCTGCCGTCCGATCTGCTGGGCGTTTCCATCTTTAACCAGAAAGAGGAAAGATTTATCTTTCATCAGGGGCCGATATTCACCAATATTTTGCTGGCCGATGAGATAAACCGGGCCAGCCCCAGAACCCAGTCCGCCCTGCTCGAAGCCATGGCCGAAAGGCAGGTTTCCATCGAGGGCCGTGAATATACGATGGATAAGCCGTTCCTGGTTATTGCCACCGAAAATCCGATTGAATCCCACGGCACTTACCCGCTGCCCGAATCACAGCTGGACAGATTCATGGTCAAATTAACTCTGGGGTATCTGGATCGTGATACGGAAGCTGCCATTATCGCAGGCCAGATGTTCAGTCATCCGCTATCCGGCATCCAGAGCGTGATTGACGAGGGCCAAATCTTTCAGGTGATGGAAGAGGTTAAACAGGTGAGGATTACCGAGGAACTCAGGTATTATGTGGTTGATCTGGTCAGCAGCACCAGACAGGCGGAACAGGTGGCAACCGGAGCCAGCGTCAGGGCCTCGCTGGCACTAACCAGAGCCGCCCAGGCCCTGGCCCTTTTTAATGGCCGTGATTTCGTAGTGCCGGAAGACATTATTGAGGCCGCTCCGGCCGTAATTAGCCATAGATTGCAGCTGCTTCCCCAAGCAAAATTTGCCGGTATCACCGAAGAAAGCGTGGTAAAACGGCTGCTCAAATCCTTGCCGGTACCAAAATGAACCGACTGGTTTATTTCCTCTACCGCAGGTGGTTTTCTTGCAGAAAACGGCTGGCTCGCCGCCTGACCAGCGGCGGCAAGGTATTTTTAGCCATGACCTTCGCAGCGTGCTTTTTTGGCCTGAACCCGGAAAGAAGCATGTTTTTTCAGTTATTTCCGCTGCTAATTATCATCATGCTGACCGATTTTCTGTTTTCACTTGGGCGGAAGCCAAGGCTGAAAATCAGGCGTAAGCTGCCGGAGACCTGCATTGCCGGTCAGCAGCTATCCTACCCGCTGGCTATTACCAATCTTGACCAGCAAAAATCTGCCTGGATTTTTATCAGTGAGCGGCAGGAGCAGCAGGCCGTATCCGGTGATGACTTTTTCAGTATTTCCACAGGCAGCCTGGTCAGCAGAATTAAACAATGGCGGCATCTGTTTGATAAAAAACCAGCGAACCATCCCGTCCATAGGCTACCGGAGATAAGGGCCGGAGCCAGTCTGGAGTTTACGGCAAATCTTCGCCCGCTAAGGCGCGGCAGTCTGCATTTTCAGGGATTAAAGGTGTTTTCAGCCTGCCCCTTCGGCCTGTTCAAACGGGAGATAAATTATCCGCAGCAGGCCAATCTGCTGGTACTGCCCAGGCTTTATCCGGCCCCCAAGCTGCAATTTACCGGCTCCAGAAAATATCATCAGGGCGGACTAAGCACCGCCGGAAAAAGCGGCGATTCGGAAGAATTTATTTCGCTGCGTGAATACGCCCCCGGCGATCCCCTGAAAAAAATTGACTGGAAGGCCACTGCCAAGGCTGGCGACACCATTGTCAGGCAGTTCAGGGACGAGTATTTTTCAAGATTCGGCCTGCTGCTGGACACCTTTTGCCCTAAAGATAAAGCCATGATCTTTGAAGAAGCCGTCTGCGTTGCGGCCTCCCTGCTGGCGGCTCATAACCCCGGGGAAAACCTGCTGGACACTCTATTTGCCGGTGATAAAAAATGCTGCGTGCCGACCCTTGATCAGGGCAGAGCGGATCAACTGCAAATGATGAAAATCCTGGCCTCCGTCCAGCCCTGCCTTGCCGATAATTTTGACAATGTAACCAGCATGGTCAGGGAACACCTGAAACTTCTCAGCGGCCTAGTGGTGGTTTTGGTCTCCATAGATCAGGATAGGGCAAAATTTATAAATTTTATCGCCGCAGCCAAAATTCCATACCGGATAATCCTGATTTGTGAGGACAAGGAAGCAGAGCAGGCCAGGCTAAAATCCCTTGCCGTTACCGCAAGAGTTGCCCTGCTGGAAATGGACAACATCGCTAGTGACTTGATAACCATATGAAAACACCGCCTTTTTTCACCGGAAGTGTAATCTTGTTCTGGGGGCTTGAATCAGGGCATATCCTGCTGGCCGTTTTGCTGGCCGCCCTGCTGGAATATTCGCGGCTCATCAAGGAAAAATGGACACTCTCCCAAGACGATTTTGTGCGGGTTTCAGACCTTACCTCGGTGCTGTTTATTGCGGCCATTGCCCTGATTCTGCTAAATCTGGAACCCTTGAACTTCTTTCGGGAAACCGCCATCTGGCTGCCGGTCATCTTATCTCCGCTGGCCGCCGCCCAACTATATTCGACCAACGATAAAATCATCATCGGCACCCGGATTGGTTCGGGGAAAAAGATAAAATATCAGCACCAGCCCATGGATTTCAGCCTGCTCTATACGGTGCTGACCATTTTTGCCGCCGCTGCCGCCAACAGCAGATCCTGGTTATTTTTCCCCGGAGTTGCCCTGCTGCTTGGCTGGCTGATGTTTTATAACCGGGGCCGGAGCTTTCCGCCCTGGCTTTTTGCTCTATGTTTGCTGCTGGTCAGCATCGGCGGTTATTATTCCTTTATCGGCTTTGCCAAGGCCCGCGAGCAAATACGCCTGATTGGCTGGGAAATGGTGAATAATTACTACCTGAATCGGTACGCCGACCCATTTAACAGCAGTATCGCCTGCGGCAGACTTGGCCGGCTCAAACTTTCGGGCCGGATTATTTTAAGGGTATCATCTCCGTCAGGCAAACCGCCGCAGCTTTTGAAAGAGGCCAGTTATACCAGATATTATGGCAATATCTGGAGAAATAACGATGATTTTTCAGCGGCCATTTTGGCAGATGAAACCAGCTGGCAGCTAATGCCGCCCCCTTATCCGCAGGTAAAAGAGCTTACTGTGGAACAAAACCTGCCAAAAGAAAAGGGATTGCTGGCAAGACCGGCATTTAGCACCAGGGCAGCATCGCCCAATCTTTTTGAACTGGAAATAAATCAGGCCGGTACCTTAAAGGCTCTGGACTGCGCCCCGATTGTCAAAAGCACCTTTTCATATCTTCCCCGGCTGGTTTCCCCAATGCCGGGGAAATTGCATCTTTCAGTGCCAAAAACCGAGCAGGCCGCACTTGAACATCTGGCGGAAAAAATATGGCAGAGCAAGGATTCAGAGCAGGAAAAAATAAAAAAACTGGGTGATTTTTTTGCCGGTAATTTTTCCTATACGCTGGAGCTTCAGGATAAGGGGGCAAATAAAACGCTTTTGCAGCATTTTCTCCTTAAAAGCCGCCGCGGACACTGCGAACTTTTTGCCACCGCAACCACCCTGCTGCTGCGAACTGCCGGTATCCCGACCCGTTACGTAACCGGATTTGCCGTGGATGAATTCAGCTCTCTGGAAAACTGCTATATTGTGCGGAACAGACATGCCCACGCCTGGACCGAGGCCTTTATCGGCCAGCACTGGATAACCGTGGACAATACGCCCCCTGACTGGCCGAATCTGGACAAAAAAAAGCGTAACCTGCTGGAGCCGCTGACCGATCTGGCCGCCTATCTAAAACAGATTTATAAAAGGTTCCAGATTAACAACGAACAAAAACACACCACCCTGCTGTCGGTAATAGTTGTGGTTCTGGCTGCCCTGCTTAGTTACAGCATTTACAAAAGGCTGCAAATGCAAAGAAACGAAACGGGGCAGCAAGTGCGGAAAAAGGAATTTCCGGTGCCTGAATCGCCTTTTACCGAGCTGGAGCAGTTTCTGGACAAAAATTTTGAGCCGAGGGCTGACGGGGAAACCTTTACGGTCTGGCTTGAGCGGCTTGCTAGCAAACATCCTGTTCCGCACCATCAAATCATCAAGGGCTACCGCCTGCATCAAAAACTAAGGTTTGATCATATTTCAGAAAATGAATATGGGGAGCTTGAAAAAATAATTTATCAAATAATCAATGAAATGCTAAGTAAAAAATCTGAGGAGCAAACAAATTAATTGCTGTCAAGGTAGCTGGTAATGGCCGCAGCTATGGTATCAAATATCTGTTCAAACTCCTTTTGATCCCTCTCCAGCAGGGTAACCCGAAAACCATTTAGCTCGGTAATAAACGAGGTTAAAGGCACCACGCAGACCCCGGTTGCACCGAGCAGATAGTACACAAATCTCTTGTCAAGCGCCGTTCCTTCGGCCCCGACCAGATCCTCAACCATGCCCCGCAGCTCCTCATTTTCGATGGGCAGGCTCTGTTTATGGTTAAGCACGCCGTCTTCAAAGCAAACACTCATATAAAAGGCACCATTTGGCCGATTAACCAGTACGCCGGGGATATTGCCCAGCTTTTCGCAGGCAATATTTGAATATTTTTCATACCTGCTGATTCGCTCGGCAAGATATGACAGATAATCAGGATGGGAAACAATCTGCGGATAAACAATCTGCGGCAGGGTGGTGGAGCAGACTTCCAGCATCTTGGCATCTAAAATGGACTGGATATAACGGGCAAACATGTGATCCTGATCGGCATTATATACCTCAATCCAGCCGCATCTGGAACCCGGCCAGGGCATCTCCTTGGAGGCGCCGCGCATGGCGATACCCGGCACCCGGCCAATGACATCGGATAAGGGCGAGGTGGCGGCCCCGTTATAAACAATATTATGATATACCTCATCACAAATCAGAAACAGGTCGTACCGCCCGGCAATATCTACTATGCGTTCAAGCAGCTTGGTCGGATATACTGCACCGGTCGGGTTATCCGGGTTAATCAGGAGAATGCCCGCCACCGCCGGATTATATTTGACATGATTTTCAATATTATCAAGGTCTGGATACCAGTGATTATTGGGGTCAAGGGTATAGGTAAGCGGGCGGCAGCCGGCATGGGCGGCCTCGGCCGAGGAATGGGTGGTATAACTTGGGCTTGGCACCAGAACCCTAGCCGTGCGTTTTAGAAAACCAAAAACCTTGGAGATGGCATCGCCAAGGCCGTTAAAAAAAATAATATCTTCCGGGCTGATCTGCACCTGCCCTCTGGCATTGGTCTGACCGGCGATAAACTCGCGGGTGGCAAGCACCCCCTTGGTGGGTGAATATTTATAGGAAGCATCCTGCTGCACGGCTTTAGAGACAATATCCTTCATCCAGCCTGGAATTTCTTCGCCCTTGGCTACCGGATCGCCGATATTTTCCCAGTTGGCCTTGACCCCAAGCTGCTGCATCCTCATCCCGACATTGACGATATTCCTGATTTCGTAAGTCAGCTCGCCAGCCCCAATATGAACTATATTTGTCCTCATTTAGGTATTTCCCCCAGACCAGATAATCTGCCGATAAAAAGACGCTGTGTAGCAGAAATAAGGCCGACTGTCAAGTTTGCCACAGGCAGCGGATTTGACACTTGAGATGAAGCGGGTTATAAAACTGCGGTGCATATAGATTAAATAAAACATAAGTTTTACAGGAACGGATAAATGAGCGATATAAAAAAGATGTACTCGGCCATTTTGGGCGATAGCTTCCCGGAAGAGATGACTATCAGTTTCGGCGGACAAAAGCTGATTTACCGGAAGCGCATCTGGCGGATCAGGCAGGATGACGGCAGCGTGGCAGAAAGAGGGCTTCGTTATGGGGAAAACCCCGATCAAGAGGCGGCCCTTTATCAGCTGGTCAACGGTAATCTGGTGCTGGGCGGCTGCTCCTTTATCGAGCCGGATAACGGGCTGGTTTCGGCCATCTCCGAAGAAGATATGCTGCAGGCGGGCAAGCATCCGGGAAAAATCAATCTAACCGATGTGGATAACGGCCTAAATATCATCAAATATCTGATGGATAAACCGGCTGCCGTGATTCTAAAGCATAATAACCCCTGCGGCGTCTCTATTGCGGGCAGTACAGCCGATGCCTTTAACCGAGCAAATCGGGCCGACCGGATTGCCGCTTTCGGCGGGGCGGTGGTAATCAACCGTCCCTGCGATCTTCAAACCGCCGAGCTGCTGGCCGCAAATTATCTGGAAGTGGTCTGCGCCCCTGATTTTGAGGACGGCACCCTGGAAATTCTTGGCAAGAGAAAAAACTTGCGGATTATCAAAATGAGCCGGATTGACCGCCTGGCCGAATTTGAAAATTTCAGATTTGTGGATTTCAAGTCCCTGATCGACGGCGGCATCATTGTCCAGCGATCGGCAGTCAATTCTGTCCGCCGACCGGAAGATCTCAAACCGGCTAAAGCTGCATGGCAGGGAAAAACTTATGAGTGTGAGCGGCAGCCGGACAGCCGCGAGCTTGATGATATGATTTTCGGCTGGGCGGTTGAACACGGCGTAACTTCCAACTCGGTTTTATATGTAAAAGACGGCTGTACGGTGGGCATCGGCACCGGCGAGCAGGATCGGGTGGGAGTGGCGGAAATTGCCGTGCAGAAGGCCTATACCAAATATGCAGATCTGCTTTGTTTTGATAAATTCGGCATATCTTATGCTGAATTTGCCGGCCAGGCGGCCAGCAGCGGAAAAAAGCAGGCGGAACTTGATGCCATTGATGAGCAGGTTAAGGCGGATCAGGCCAATCTATCCGGCTCAGTGATGATTTCCGATGCCTTTTTCCCGTTTAGAGACGGTGCCGATGTGGGCATTAAACAGGGGGTTAGTGCCATTTTGCAGGCCGGCGGCTCAATGCGTGATTATGAAACTATCATTGCCTGCAATCAGGCCGAGCCGCAAGTAGCCATGATGTACACCGGCCAACGTTCTTTCAGGCATTAGATTAAAAACTAATCAGCCAGCCATTTACGCATCAGCCTATAGAAATTGTCCGGCTCGATAGGTTTGCTGAGATGGCCGTTCATGCCTGCTGAAAGAGCATTATCAACATCATGCTTCATGGCATTGGCGGTCATGGCGATAATCGGCACCTGCTGATATTTTTCTCCAGGCAGGCTCCTTATTTCCCGGGTTGCGGTATAGCCGTCCATAATCGGCATCTGAATATCCATCAGAATCAGGTCGTAATCGTTTTCCTTCACCATTTTCAGAGCTTCTTTGCCGTTTTCAGCGGTGTGCGGGGTTATTTCCAGTTTGCTGATCAGGCTTTCGGCAATCATCACATTGATTTCATTATCTTCCACCAGCAGTACCCTGGCATCCGGCCTGATTCCCTGCTGCCCAAGACTTTCCTGACCGTCATCTTCAATTATGGTCAACTGCTCTTCAGCGGAAGAAAATCCGGTTTTCATATTAAGGCTTAGGGTAAACCTGGTGCCCTGCTCCGGCTCGCTTTCCATGGTGATTTCGCCGCCCAGCAGCTTGGCAAGGTTGCTGCAGATCACCAGCCCCAAACCGGTACCGCCGTATCTTCTGGAAATGGATGAATCTGCCTGGGCAAAGGCCTTGAAAATACGGGCCTGCTCTTCAACGGTCATGCCGATACCGGTATCCTTGACGCTGATTTCCAGATCCGCACTCTCATCGTGCTGACGCAGGCATTTGACAGCAATAAAGATTTCTCCCTCATCGGTAAATTTTATGGCATTACTGACCAGATTGGTAATAATCTGGTTTAGTCTTAATGGATCGCTGACCAGCATATCCGGCACATCAGGAGAAATATAAAGTTTAAGCTCAAGATTTTTTTCCCTGACATTTACCTTAAATGATTCAGTAATTGACTTAAACATTTCCCTGATATTGAAAAGCTGCAAGTCAATTTCCATCTTGCCGGCCTCAATCTTGGAAAAGTCCAGAATATCGTTAATTATGGAAAGCAGCAGTCTGGATGAATCCTGTATTTTGGCGACATAATCACTTTGCTTATGATTAAGACCGGTGTCTTTCATCATATGGCACAGGCCGGTGATAAAGCCGATCGGGGTGCGTATTTCATGGCTCATTTTGGCCAGAAAATCGCTTTTGGCATGAGTGGAAGCCTCGGCAGCTTCCTTGGCCTGCAGCAGTTGTTCAGAGATAAGATGCTGCTCGGTGGTATCCGTATGAGCCCCGACCAGTCTTTTGGGCAGACCGTCATCATCGATTACTATGGAAGCCCGGCTATGTATCCAGATAATGTGGCCGCTTTTATGGAACAGCCGGTATTCAATATCAAACTTATCCCTTATCTTGCCCTCCCTAAATGCCTGGACATATCCGCCCACTCTTTCCCGGTCTTCGTCATGAACCAGTCTCTTTAGGTTATCAAAGGTAAGCGGTTCCAGTTCATCCTTATTATACCCAATCTGTTCATACCAGCGTGGGGAAAAATAAACGTAATCCTTCTCAAGATTCCAGTCCCAGATGCCGTCATAGGAGCCGTCAACGGCCAGCCGAAACTGCTCGCGGCTGGCACTAAGAGACTCAATCAGCCTCTGCAGTTTGTCTGCCGTCCGGTTAAAAGCATGGAATAATATGGAAATCTCGTCATAACCTCGGTCTTCCCTGACACGGGTTTCAAGTTCTCCATGCTCCAGTAATTCCAGATTCTTATGCAGATTAAGGAGTCTTGAGAAAATATTAACGCGGTAAACGATAAACAAAATGGTGGTAACAATTGATATGGCAATGGTGGAGCCAATCAGATCCTTCCACAGCATGATTTTTTCCGCCTGCTTAATATCGGCCACCGAGTTTAGTTCAACTACTTTCCAGCCGTTATATTTCATCGGCGAAGCAACATAGATATATTCGTTATCCCGGAAAAAATTATCCTTTCCTGCAATACCTTCATTTTCATTGCTCTGTAGAAACGAAAGAACCCCCCGCAGCTCATTATCTGCAATTTTATCCTGCTCTTCCAGGCTGACCTTGCCTTGAGAAGACATAATCGGTTTATTTTTCCGGTCCAGCAGGTAAATCACGCTTTTTTGCCCAATTTTCTCAATATTTCTCAATACCTCGGTTACGGATTCTATTACCACCTGGCCGGTTACTACCCCGACTATACAGCCGTCTCGTTTTATCGGTGCAGCTAAAACAACTACCTGCTTGCCATCGTAACGGCTGGTAATCAATTTTGAAATATGGGGATTTCCGGCTGATGCTTCCTTGAAATAGGTTCGGTCGCCGACCTGCCATTTTGCCTCAGTATCATCAGAAGAAGCTATCAGCCTGCCTTCAAGGTCATATACATGTGCTCTGTTAAACTGTTTGTATTTATCTATGATTTCACGCATCCTGACGGTGGCTTCATGCCTGGCCCTTTCACCGTAATAGCCGGTCTCTATAATCGAGTCGCCAAGTGCGGGGATGATTCCCCAGGCCGTTACATTGCCGAGTGCATGTTCAAACCAGCTCTCCATAAAGTGTTCGGTAATAACCACTTCCTTTTTCAGGCAATAGGCAACCTTGTCGATCAAGGCACTGGTGGAGACAAAGTAACCATAGATGAAGGCTCCAATATGCCCAACAAAAAGCACCAGCACCGTAACTGCCAGCATTTTGGCCTGTATTGAAAAACGCATCATAAACCGCTTCCGCCAGTTAGGCTGTTCCATTTCGGCTGCACCCTCAAATAAGGCTTGTCAGTACA
>PDWI01003872.1_pt1 | contig 20659 bp, 15 predicted proteins | sample 1430891 | NCBI WGS metagenome assembly PDWI01 (sample SAMN01162508, study PRJNA174530) | Oral metagenome, whole genome shotgun sequencing project. | biome: Marine environment; feature: Marine mammal; material: Swab sample of the gingival sulcus; isolation source: swab sample of gingival sulcus... | reverse complement strand
GAATATCTAACAACAAAATATTACTTTTAACATTTGTCTTTTGCCTTTTAGTCATTATCCAATACTTCCCGTCATTTTCAACTAGATTATCGGTTGTTAGATTGGCAACATCAATATATGCTAATCCTGTAAAACAAGCAAAAATAAAAATATCCCTCACTTTTTCTAAACGTGGTATTGTTATTTTCTTTTGAATAATTCTTTTTATTTCATCGTCAGTTAAATATCCTCTATCAACTTTCTCAAATTTAATCTTATAATTTTGAAAAGGGTCATTATTCATTAAGTTATTATTTTTGGCAAAAAGAGAAATCGTACGAATATACTGTATATTTTTAGCTGTTGTATTATGACTACATTTCCCTGTTGTTTTTAAATATATTTCAAAATCATATAAGATAGTATGGTTTAATTCCACTAATTTTACATCCTTTCTGTTGTATTTTTTCAATAGAAATTCTTGAAAATGTTTTTTAGCACGTTCGTATTTTTGATAAGTCGCTTTGGATTTTGTTTTACCAACTAACTCTTTAAGGTCATCGTTATATGTTTGAAATACTTCCAAAAAAGTTTTCTTTTGAGTGTTAGAGCCATTGTATATACTTTTTATTTTCTCCAAACTTAAAGTTTCATTGTCTTCAAACTTGATTTTATTAAAGATGTTATTTAGTAAAGTTGTAATATTATCTAATTGATAATTTAGATTTAAGGCTTCTGCTGTTTTTCCTTTCATACGGCTATTTTTAGAATCCCATTTCTTTGGAATGATAGATAATCCAGAACTCCCTACATTACACATTTTACCATTTAATGAAATACGAATAATAATAGGAGATTTTCCTTCTTTGTTTTTGTAGTTACTACGTAGATAGTAAGACACTTTAAACACTGTTTTCATTTTGTCATTTTTTTGATTGTAACTTAACGCTACAAAGTTCAACATAAATATTTAATTACAAAACATTTACAGGTATCTGTTTGGTATCCTTGAAGTGTTTTTTGCTACATTTTTTTGAGGAAGTTTTTTTGTGTAGCAGAATTGTAGCAGAAATATGACATACTTTTGATTACTAAACACTACTAACAGGTATTTATAAGTGTTCTTTATGGATAAAAAAAACACTGTCTTACGTTTGTAAAACAGTGTTTTTGGATGTTTTTTGAGTCTTTATGACTACTAAAATGAAACTCATTCATTTTGCTTTTGCGGTATGGACGGGACTCGAACCCGCGACCCCCTGCGTGACAGGCAGGTATTCTAACCAACTGAACTACCACACCAAGTTTGTATTGCATAGAGAACGTTTTTCCTGTTTGCGAGTGCAAAGATATAGTGTTTTTTAATTCTGACAAAATTTTTTGATAAAAAAAGTTTTTTTTTCTTATATTTGTATCAAACAATCAATAAAAACAAATCTTAAAAAACAAATATTTATTTGATATTATGGAAGTTACTCGTTTATTTGATATTTTAGAACATTATTTGGAATATTATCCCAATCAAAATGTTGCACTTGCCAAGAAAAAAAATGGAAAGTGGAAAAAGTTTTCCATTCAAGAATATGTAGAAACGGTGAATACTGTGAGTTATGCTCTATTAAAATTAGGAGTAGAAAAAGGAGATAGAATAGGATTAATCAGTGGAAACCGTCCTGAATGGAATATTGTGGATTTTGCAATCATGCAGATTGGAGCTGTTTCTGTACCTATTTACCCCACAATTAGTCGTGAAGACTATAAACACATTTTGAATCATGCTGAAATGAAGATTATTTTCATTGAAGGTAAAAATCTGCAAACAAAAATAGAACCGATTGTCTCTGAATTAGAAACATTGAGAAAAATATATGTTTTTGATGATTTGAAAGAGAAAAAATATGAGCAGTATGATAGTTTGATAGAATTAGGAAAAGAGAATAAACAACCGGAAAAACTCTCCGGTCTAAAAAAAGAAATACTTCCCAATGACCTCGCTACCATTATTTATACATCAGGAACAACAGGTGTTCCTAAAGGTGTAATGCTTTCTCATAATAACATTGTAAATCAAATTCATGCCTTGAAAGTAACACCTGCCAAGTGGAGTAAAACTGCTTTTAGTTTCTTACCTCTGTGCCACGCTTATGAACGTATGTTGGTTTACCTCTATCAGTATCTTGGAATGTCAGTTTATTATGCTGAAAGTTTGGGAACGATTGCTACTGACATCAAAGAGATTAACCCAACAATGATGTCTTGTGTTCCACGTGTTTTGGAAAAAATTTATGATAAATTATATCTAACCGGACAAAAGATGGAAGGTGTACAGAAGAAACTCTACTTTTGGGCTTTTAATTTGGCAACTCAATATCGTATCGGTTATATGTCTCCTTGGCTAAAAGCAAAATTAAAATTGGCTGATAAGTTAGTTTATAAAAAGTGGAGAGAGGCAATCGGGGGAAACTTCGATATTGTTGTTTCGGGTGGTTCAGCTATTCAAACCCACATTGCTGCATTTTTCTCAGCTATCGGAATGCCTGTATTTGAAGGATACGGACTAAGTGAAACATCTCCTGTTATAGCAGTTAGTAAACGTGGAAAGAATGGACGTGAATTTGGAACAGTCGGTCCTCCACTTGATGGAGTGGAAGTTAAACTTGCTGACCAAAATGAGATTGTTTGTCGTGGACACAATGTAATGTTAGGCTATTATAAAAATCCTGAATTGACCAAAGAGGTTATTGACGAAGAAGGATGGTTTCATACCGGTGATATTGGAAAATTTAATGAACAAGGGCAACTCATTATTACAGGACGTTTGAAAAGTTTATTTAAAACGTCATTTGGAAAATATGTTAATCCAATTGTTATCGAGTCAAAATTCACAGAATCAGCTTTAATAGAAAATATGATTGTTTTGGGAGAAAATCAGAAATTTGCTGCTGCTTTAATTCGTCCTGATTTTGAATCTTTGAAAACTTTGTGTCGTATCAAGAATATTCCTGTTTTAGAAAAGAATGAGGATATTGCAGATAGAAATGATATTTATAAACTCTTTCAAGACGAGGTGAAGAAGTACAACAACTTTTTTGCAGACTATGAGCAAGTAAAAAGATTTGCTTTAGTTTTCGAGGAGTGGAGTCCCAATAATGATTTTCTCTCTCCAACCTTAAAAACAAAAAGAAGAGTGGTAGAAGCGTTTTATAAAGAGCAAATAGAGAAACTTTTTCAATAAAAATGATTCTAATGTGAGTAGATTAAAAGCGAGACTTAGTCAATAAGTTCTCGCTTTATTTTGATAATAAAAAAATCTTTTTTAATGGTTTATTAAAGCACCGAAAAAGCCCAAAGCACCAATTAAGATAATGATTGTTCCACTTAATCGGTTGACAAATTTAAGACCTTTACGGGTTATTTTTTTCTGAAAATGACCCACAATATAAGTTAATGTAAACCACCAAAATCCTGCTCCAAACAAAATAAACACCAAGCCTACAAGTTGCTTCAAAACACTATCTTCTATGGAAACAAACTCTAAACGAGCAAAAAGTGCAATAAGCACAAAAATAATTAAAGGATTGGAAAAGGTAAGTCCAAAGGAACTTATAAAATCAAAAAACAGCGAGGTATCTTGTCTATCTTTTGGTTTAGGTTGTGCATTGGGATTACTTCTAAAAATATACACTCCAAAAAGAGCTATAATAACACTTACAGCCAGTTCAATTACCAGTGCGTGTGTTTTAATAAAGCTGAGAATAAAACTCAAAAAGAAAAGTGTTATCAAAGCATAGATAAGGTCAGAAGCAGTAGCACCCAATCCTGTCGCAATACCGGATTTTTGCCCTCCACTAAGTGTACGCTGAATACACAACATACCTATTGGACCTAATGGCACAGATATGCTTAAGCCAATAAAAAAACCTTTGATAAATAATTCAAGCATTACTTAATAAGTTAGACAAAACATTAAAAAACATTATCCTATTATGGCCTTTGTTAGTTCATCAAGTGAAAATCCTGCAAAATATTGATTATAATCAATACCTTCAAGTGCTTCCATTATATGCTCCTTGTCATATTTTACTCCTTCCAATAATTGTTCAACAAACTCAACATTAGTATTGTTTCCAAAAAAAGTACCAAAAAACTTAATATTCTTTATCAACGCACTTTCTACATCAACAAAAACTTGTATTTTTCCTGCTTTGAAACGTTTTTCATTAACAATATTTGATTTTGGAGATTTCCCATAATTCCACTTCCAATTTCCAAATCTCTCTTTTCTTGCTTGTTCGATTTCCTCTAATTCTTCTTTATTTAACTTATATTCCACCATTTCTGGAAATTTTTGCTTCATATGTTCCAGTATCTTATCCGAGAATTGATGAACATTTATCTTATTGGGTAAATTCGGACGAATATTTTGTACTACACTTCTGACTGATTTGGTTCCACTCGATTCTATTTTCACTTTAGGCACTTCCAAAGCTTTCGACAACACAGTTAAATCCGTATCAAAGAGTAAACATCCATGGTGCATAACACGCCCTTTTATATAGGCTTGAGCATTGCCACATATTTTCTTACCATCTATTTGTAAGTCATTTCTACCTGTAAATTCCGCTTTAACTCCCAAATCCGCAAGAGTATCAATAACAGGTTGAGAAAAGGTCTTGAAATCAAAATCATTTCCTTTTTCTTCGTTCGATATAATTGTATAATTGAGATTATTATGGTCATGATAAACAGCTCCCCCACCCGATATCCGGCGTACAACATGAATTCCTTTCTCTTTTACAAAATTGGAATTTATCTCTTCAAAAGTATTTTGATGCTTACCTACAATAATAGAAGGTTCATTTATCCAAAGTAAAAAGACTTTGTCATATTGTAATAATTTCTTAAAACAAAACTCTTCCAAAGCAATATTAAATTCCGGATTATTTGATTTATTTACAATATGTATCATATTCTCTATTTGTAATTAAATACAAAAGTAGGTAAAAGAATAAGATTTCACAACATCAAAACTCATTTGAGGTAAAGAAAACACCTATTTACAAAATTCAATTAAAATCACTATTTTTGCATAAAATTATGGAAATAAATATTTATCAATTATTTAAAGAATACGGTTCTATTACAACAGACAGCCGAAATTGTTCTAAAAATTCTCTTTTCTTTGCACTCAAAGGAGATAATTTTGACGGTAACCAATATGCAGAAAAAGCCTTAAGAAATGGCTGTAGTTATGCTATTATCGACAACAAAAAATATGCTAAAGGAGAACGCTATATTTTAGTAAAAAATGTACTAAAAACATTACAACAATTGGCAAATAAACACCGTAAGATACTCGGCACAAAAGTTATAGGAGTTACAGGAACGAACGGAAAGACAACAACAAAAGAGTTAATTGCTTCTGTTCTAAGTCAGAAGTTCAATGTACATTACACCAAAGGGAACTTCAACAATCATATTGGTGTCCCTATTACATTGCTTCAACTTGAGCTGAAACACGAAATAGCAGTTATAGAAATGGGAGCCAATCATCCCAAAGAAATAGAAGAATTATGTCAGATTGTTGAGCCGGATTATGGAATCATAACAAACGTGGGGAAAGCTCATCTTGAAGGTTTTGGGTCGTTTGAAGGAGTTATGAAAACAAAATCAGAGCTCTATCAATACCTTTCACAAAAAAATAGACCAATATTTATCAACTCAGGTAATGATTATTTGAATGAAATGGCGACTAAATCAGGCTATACCACCAATAAAAACCAAATACAATATGCAGAAACAGAAAAATTAAATAATCATCTTGTCATTTCAACAAAAACTGTTACTGACGACAAACGTATCATTCACATCAACTGTGTTACTCCGAAAGAAAAATTCACACTTGATACCCATTTAATAGGAGAATACAACACAGAAAATGTATTGGCAGCAACAGCAATCGGTTTTTATTTTGGACTTAACAGCAGTGAAATTAAACAAGGAATAGAAGATTATACTCCCACTAACAGTCGTTCCGAATATCAAAAGACAAAATTAAACATCGTCAATATAGATGCTTATAATGCCAATCCCGACAGTATGAATCAATCAATAAAGAGTTTTGCAAATTCTGAAAGTAAACACAAAACCCTTATTCTCGGAGATATGTTAGAGTTGGGAAATTATGCCAACGAAGAACATCAAAAAGTGATTGATTTAATAGAGAGAAGAGATTTTGAAGAGATTTTTTTGGTAGGAAACGAATTTCAGAAAACAGAAAGAAAAAAAGCAATAAGAACCTATCAAAATGTTGGACAGCTAATAGAGTATATACAACAGAAACCACTAAAAAACAGAACCATACTGGTTAAAGGTTCACAAGGAATAAAATTAAATGACGTCTTGAAATATTTATAAAAATGAAAGAAGAAAAACAAAATAAACTATTTAAATTACTTGTTATTGCCATTGCTATTATTGCTACCTTAATAATAGGTTTACTTTGGTCAATCAACAAAAGCCACCAACAAAAAGAAGAACTCAAAGTGGTAGAGACCTACTTCCAAGAGGAAAAAGAAGAGTTAAAAACTGAGGCGGAGCAGATTGTTGACGAAATGGAGGGATATACTCTTTACATACACAACGACTCTTTGAAGCGTGAATTTGATTTACAAAAGAAAAAAATTAAAGAGCTACAGCAGGAATTAAAGAATACCAAAGCCTCAAACAAAAGAAAAATAGTTCAATTAAAATCCGAAATATCAACATTAAGAAAGTTGGTAAAACATTATGTTAGGCAGATAGATTCGCTAAACTTACAAAATGCAAGATTAATAAATGAAAACACCAAAGTAAAAAAAAGATATGCTTCTGTTTCTGCCACAGCAGAACAACTCGAAAAAGAAAAAGAGAATTTAAGTGAGGTTGTAAACAGAGCTTCTATTTTGGAAACTTACAACTTTGAATTCACTCCACTCAACAAACGAAAAAGAAAGACAAAAAGAGCAAAAAAAATGAGAACGCTTCAATTTTCTTTCACAATAGGTAAAAATATCACAGCAATTCCGGGCATCAAACAGGTTTATTTAAGAATCACAAGACCCGATAGCGAGGTAATGGTAAAATCTGAAACACAACTTTTTGATTACGAAAACAAACAAATAGCATACTCTCTGATGAAAGAAATAGAATATACAGGAGAAGCATATAATGATGTGTTTTATTGGAATGTAGAAGAGATATTGCAAATTGGAGATTATCAAGCCGACTTCTTTGTTGATGGTAACAGAATTGGTTCCTATCCGTTTAGAATAGAAAAAAAATAATCATTAAATATTGTATCGTTATTCTACAATACTTTGAAAACTACCATCTTTAAGGTAAGTTTGTACTTTGTCGCCTTTTTGAATACCTTTAATGCTTTCTATCTTTTTACCATTGACGTAAGTGATTGAAACGCCTTTTTCTAATAATTTCTGTGGAGAATTACTCTCGACTTTATATTCCCAAAGTTGTAGTTTGTTCTTTTCTTGCTCAAATTGATGTCGAACACTATATACTAAGCGATTACGAAGTTCGTTTAGATGATAATTTTTAGTAACAATATTTTTAGCAAACCCACTCTCTACCCTACTCTTTAATACTCGCAACTCATTATTCTTTGCATCTAATTTATTACGAAGTATCTGTTGAATAGTATAATAGAAATAGTCTAGCTGTTCGCTGTTAGCTTGCATTTTCCCAAGAAGAAAATCAGCTACTGCAGTCGGTGTTTTCAAACTTTGATATGCTACTAAATCAGCCACAGAAGTATCTCTTTGGTGTCCTATACCCGTCAAGACAGGAATGGGAAATTGTGCCACATTCATTGCTAACTGGTAAGAATCGAAACAAGCCAAATCGGTAACTGCTCCCCCACCCCTCAAGATTAAAACAACATCAAAAACATCAGCGTGTTCATAGATTTTATCCAATGCAGCTATAATCGACTCTTCTGCTTTTTCGCCTTGTACAATAGCAGGGAACAACTTTTTATAAAAAGAAAAACCGTTATGATTGTTCTCCAATTGATGACAGAAGTCACCATATCCGGCAGCTTTTTCAGAAGAAATTATCGCCAACTTTCTGGGAATAAGAGGAAATTCTACCTCTTTATTCATATCAAAAATACCGTCTGCTTTTAACTGCTTAATAATCTCTAAACGTCTTTTTGCTAAATTTCCAAGCGTGAAGCTAGGGTCAATATTTTGCACATTAAGACTCATTCCGTAGAGTTCACTAAACTCTACACTTACTGCCACCATCACTTCCAAACCAGCACGTAAAGATTCTCCTGTCGTACTTTCAAAATAAGGTTTAATCATTCCAAAAACCGACTTCCAGCAGGTTACTCGTGATTTAGCGATTATCTTATCGGTGATACTATCTTTCTCTATCAGTTCAAAATAAGCATGTCCGTTGCGTTCTGTAAACTCACTAATTTCAGCTCTTATCCAGACTAATCTTGTAAAATTAACTTTTATAGCTTCTTTTATTTGCTTATTTAGTTCAGATAAAGTAATGGATTTCATCTAACTTATTTTATAAATAATTTTGTTCCTATTTGATTATTTGAGGTTGAGATATGAATTAAGTAAACTCCTGAACACAAGTGATTAATATCAAAATTGGTGCTTTTTGAATTACTCTTTTTCACTAGAAGTTTATTTCCTGCAATATCATATATACTTATTGTTTTATTTACCAATAATTTTTCCTCCGTTCTAACAGATAATACTCCCAATTGTTTAACAAGTGTAATTTCTATCGTTTCCCTAGACTTTAAAAGATTAGTTCCTGTCTTATCCAACATTGCTAACGCTGTTTCAAAGTTAGGAATACCATATCCGGTTTGGGTAGTAGGATTAGCATACAAATGGGCAGAACGATACATATTATTTCTTAAATCTTCGAGTGTAAATTGAATTCCTTTTGCTTTTGCCGCTTGTAAATAACAAGCCGTTAAACCTGCCAATAACGGTGTGGCAAACGATGTTCCATTTCCACTCGAGACCATTCCGGCATTATTCAACAATATCGTTCCTTCACCTCTGGCACAAAGTTCAGGCTTTACACGTCCGTCCGCCGAATAACCGTAAGAAGAGAAAGAAGCTATCGTGCTATCCGCCTTTACCGCCCCAACGGTAATAACCCCTTCCGCATCAGAAGGGAGTCCTATCTTTTTCCACGATGCAGTACCCTCATTTCCGGCAGCAATTAACAACATCATTCCTTTTTTACTCGCAATATTAGCCGCAATGGAAGCACGTACTGTTTTTCCGTCAAGGTCAGCGTGTGTAAAATTCATCGTAGAATCATCAAATTCATAATAACCCAAAGAAGTAGTCGCAACATCTGCTCCTACACTATCTGCATACTCTATGGCTGACATCCAAAAATCAGCCTCACAAGGATACTCACCATCAGATGCTTCAGAACGCAACAACCAATAAGATGCTTCGGGAGCACTCCCCAAATAGTCATTGTTCTCTGCTTTTCCTGCCATTGTAGATAAAACCGACGCTCCGTGTGAATGCTCATTATAGATATTAGAAAAAGGATTAACAAAATCTTTGGTTCCGAGCAATCGACCTGCATCTCTCAAATAAGCAAATCCGGGATTAACATCTACATCATTAAAACCGGCATCTATAACCGCAATTTGAATATCTTCGCCTAAGAAACCGGCATCGTGTAAATATTGACCATTCATCTGCTTTATTTGACTTCCCGACTCGCCATACTCTACACTCACAATTTTCTCTATTGGAGAAATATAATTGGCTTGATTTTCTGTTGTTATTCCTGTAAATTCTACTTTCTTCACAAAATTCAGAGCTCTAACCGAGCTGATAACCGAACTATCTTTTACCAAAACCGTAACCCCATTCAACCATTTTGATTTACAATGCACATAAACACCTAAATCTCTAATAGAATTAACGTAAGACGGATTAACCGGTAAATCCAAACTATCAATAGGGATAGAAAAATAGTTCCTTCTATCAATGGAACGTTGCGTCAAGTATTCACTTGGATTGTTCAAAGAATAGGGAGAATTATTTTTGTCTGTTAGCTGTACATAAAAATAGTAGCCTTTATCTTGATTGGGTACAGCAAACGTAAAAATGGGATAAACAAAAAGTAATAACAAGAATAATGTTTTTTTCATAAAAAATAATTTTGTAAAATTGAATGCAAAGATAATATTTCTTTCAAAGAATGATTAAAAATCTTCCATTGAGACAATATTTTTAGACAAAGCATAAATAGCCAAGCCCGACGGACTTTTGACTCCTGTCTTTTGTGTTATATTTTTACGATGCGTAATCACCGTATGAATACTGATACTCAAACTTTCAGCAATTTCTTTATTGGTATATCCGTGAATAAGTTGAATAAGCACTTCCAACTCTCTTTCAGATAAAGTTTCACTAACAGCCTCTTTTTTATCATTTTTTAATAAAGAAGCAATTGTTGTGATAATATGCTGTGAAGTATCAAAAATAGAGATAGAATCTGAATAAATATCCATCGTTTGTCCGTCCATTAAGTTAGAAACAAGTGCAACAATGGAAAGGTTGGGATATAATTTTTGGATTTTAACTAAATCTTTTTTGTTGTTGAAAAACAACAAAGGATTAACAATCAACATATCAATAGAAGTCTGACATTCATTATCATCTATCAATTCATCAAGTGAGTTGATACGTATTAAATCGTGTTGCAATTCGGAGTGGCGTAACAAACTGATTATGCCCTCACAAATCACATCTGATTGTTCAAAAATCGCTATTTTATGATATATTGCCATTGTTTTTTTCTATCAAGATTCCATTGGGAATCAATATATTTTCTTCTATCAAAGAATGAATATAAAGGTCGTACTCCAGTTCCAATACAGAATTAAGTAACTTTCTGCGTATTGGCAAGTCCCCGTCAATATTGATATGCTTTAGCAATAGATTTTTAAAATCTCTCAATTTCATTTCAATATCGGTATGGTGGTCTTTGTATTCTGTTGCAGAATAATTAAATTCTTTTGTATCAAGCCCCTCGATTAACCGTGTAAAATAAGGAAAAGCAACTTCATCTTCATAAGATAGATGTTCTGTTAATTCGGTACAATACTCCTCAAAGAACTTTTCCAACAACTGCAATTCACGTGTCGGATGCTTTTCTTGTAACCTCTTTATAATCTGAATAATTTCAGGATACTTTTGATTACGATAGTAGTTATGACTATTTTTCAAGAAAAAAAGCACCTTATTCAAATCTTTTTTCGACTGTACAGGGTTATTTCTCGGTTTCGTACCTGAATAGAGATTAGCAATAGACAAAAGCAATGTTTCACTAATATCTATCTCTTCGGCTATCTCTTTTAATGTTTTGTCAGCAAATCTAAAATCGACATTAAAATGTTGCATCATCAACAACAACGAGGGATTTTCCTCTATCTGTTCAATCACTTTTCGATTGGATTGCAATATGCGTTTTTCGTAATGTAACATAATGTTCCTATAATAAATATTCTTTCGCTGTTAAAATCTGTTTGTTTAAAATATAATTTGTATCGGCAAATGTTAATGATGAAATGGTTAAATTAGTTTCTTTTTTACCCAACTTTACAAAGTTAAAACACTTTACGTAAAAAACAACTTTATTTTTAATTTTAATACTAAATTCTGAATTGGTTGCTAACAATTCGAATATGTATAGTGTGACATTCAAAAGCAATAATTTTCAAACACACGGCTCGTAACACTTGCCTCTTTTATTTTCATAACTCCTCAAAAGTACGAACAAAACACACAACTTTTTAACACCTAATTCTACTCGTATTATTTATACACTTGTGTTGTAAGTTAGTTTTTTTTATTCCCAACCTTTATAATTTGAGAAAGTTTCATAATCACACCCTGTTTCATACTCGAATTCCTTATTCATTCGCATTTCATAGGCATATTCTGCAATATACAACAACGGTTCAAAATCTCCATCTTTTGGCATTTTTTGGGGATTTTTCAACACCTTTTCAAAATAATCTTTTCCGTTTGCCACTACACAACAACGTACATACAAAAAACAATCTACTGAAAAATAGGCGTCTTTATCATCTTCTTTATAAGCATCTTCGCCAATGTTTTTAGCGTGTTCTTTGGTGTCTAATTGATACAACTTGTAAGCAAAATTTTCTTGAAATTGTTTAATCTCATTCACTTTTTTGTTTGCTAAAAACTCAATGGCAGGCTTCATTCGTTCATCGTCATCATCACTATCCCAATTTATTTTTTCAATAACTTCCCAAAATTCATCATCGGGAAGCATTTTTTTGGGTTTCATTCCTTTTTTTCTTTGTTTTTCTCTTTCTATTCGGCTTTTTTCTTCTCGCTCAGCAATCTCTTTTTTGAACTGTTCTCGCTCATTTTCCCACCTCCATTCTAAAAAAGCATTATTTGGAATATATTGTTCAAACACTCCTACCAATGAATAGCCTCCTTTTACACCTTCTCTGCCATCACCTAATTTAAAATCGATGCTTTTCTCTAATTCAGTTAAAGGCTTGTTTCCTAGATATTCATAATTTTTATGAAAATCATTATACTTAGGGTTAGTCGTAAAAAAATTCACACACAACTGATTGTTCCAGAAGAACCTGTTTTGAATAAGAATATTATCAAGTTGTTTGTCTGTTAGTTGTGGTTTTTTAATATGAACATAATCAAGCACTGCAATCATAAACAAGTCATCCATCATTTCATCAAAAAATGATTTTCCTCGTTTTAATATTTTGAATGCTCCATAAAAATTCCGTTCAAGTTTTGTGATAAATATATCGCCTTCTTTTACTTCCATAGTTTCTTGATTAAATGACACAGAACTACTCTCTACACGACAATAAACAAATAATATCTACTCTTTTTATTTTAGACAAGTTCATTATAAACATTTATTGTAATTGAACTCTTAAAAATTAAGATTTATGTTTTTTACCATTGAGTATCTTTTCTTAAATAAGAAGTTAATGATTCTGCTAAATTTTCCCATTCTCTCCTTGCTATTTCAAGTCCATCTTCTGTTACAAGAGGCTCAAAAACTTCACTTGGTTCATCTTCATTACCATTATTTATTGTGCTTCGTATCCATTTGTAATACGGATTGGAAATAGTCAGTCTAACTTTACTATCTTTTACATCGACAATAATAGTTTGTCTTACCAAAAATTCTTGAAACCCCTGATGAGTATTAAATACATACTTCCCTATAATTCGTCCTTGTTCTTTATCTGTAAACTCAATAACAGACCCGGCATAATCAAATGTATCAACAAACCAACTATTTGCACTTACATACAAACTATTTTTTGTTCTATTAGGAACTTCAATAATACGTTTAAAAGTTCGCTTTTCAGACGATACTACTGTTCCCAACATAAGAGAACAACCTGTTAAAGAAAGCGTTAAAACAAACAAAACAACTAATTTTACCGTTTTTTTCATATTTATAATTTTATTTACATTGCACATCTATCGTTCTTAATAGTATATGCTTTTTTTTATGTTCTAATTAAGCCCTAAATAGATATTAAGAACCTATTTAGGACTTTTTTATACAAATTACTCTTTTTCTTCTTTTGAAGTCTCTTTATCCGTTAATAAAGCCATAATCTTCTCTTCCAATTCGGCTTTTAATTCCGGATTATCATCAATTACTCCTTTTACCGTATCACGACCTTGTCCTAATTTCACATCGCCATAGCTAAACCAAGAGCCACTTTTCTTGATAATCTCTTTTTCAACTCCGAAATCCAATATCTCACCCACTTTGGAGATACCTTCTCCAAAAATAATATCAAATTCCGCCTTTCTAAACGGTGGAGCGACTTTGTTTTTAATGACTTTTACTCGCACTTGGTTTCCAAAGTGATTATCACCATCTTTCAATGCACCAATACGACGAATATCCAAACGCACGGAAGCGTAGAATTTAAGCGCATTACCACCCGTTGTTGTTTCAGGACTTCCGAACATTACGCCTATCTTTTCACGCAATTGGTTGATAAAAATACAAGTTGTGTTCGTTTTATTAATGTTGGAAGCCAATTTTCTCAACGCTTGGGACATTAATCTTGCTTGTAATCCTACGTTGGAATCTCCCATATCACCTTCAATCTCTTTTTTGGGCGTTAGAGCCGCCACCGAGTCAATCACCACAATATCAACTGCTGCCGAACGAATCAGTTGGTCGGCAATTTCAAGGGCTTGTTCTCCATTATCGGGTTGAGAAATCAATAATTCATTGGTATCTACCCCCAATTTATTGGCGTAAGACCTATCAAAAGCGTGTTCTGCATCAATAAAAGCCGCAATTCCACCATTTTTCTGTGCTTCCGCAATGGCGTGAATAGCCAATGTTGTTTTACCCGAAGATTCAGGTCCATAAATCTCAATAATTCTACCTCTTGGGTATCCACCTACTCCCAACGCAACATCTAATCCAATAGAGCCGGTAGGCACAACATCAATATCTTCTATTTTGCTGTCGCCCATTTTCATTATTGCCCCTTTTCCGTGGTCTTTATCTATTTTTTGCATTGCCAATTTCAACGCTTGTAGTTTTGCGTTTTGTTCTTGTTTGTTATCGCTTTTTGCCATAATTTTATATTTTATTTTTATTGTTTATTTATTTCTTTTATTAACGCCCTCCTTCTCCTCCAAAGCCCCTCTTAATCTCCCCAAAGGGGAGAAACTTCCTCCTTTGGGGAGGACAGAGGAAGGCTTTCTGTCTTCCAACTTCCGACTTCCCTCTTCCTACTCAATATACAAAGATAGTTTTTTTACACCACAAAATCTTCTTTTTACTTCATTTTCTCCAACTTCGCAAACTTCATCAACAGAGACTTCTTTCCTTTCTCCGAAAAATCAATCACAATCATCTCATTACTGTTAGAAGTGTAAGTTTCCAACACCTTACCCAAACCGAATACTTTATGTTTCACAAAACAACCCACAGGAAAATCAGAGTTATCAACACGCTCTTTTTGATTAACGTTGATTTTTTTCAAAGCCTTTCTCGGAGTGGAAGAGTAAGAGGGCATTCTATCTCTAAATTTGTTTCTTTCTATAGAGAAACTACTATTACCTTTGTTTTCCCATTGGTTATTATTACTAAAATTATTTGAGAATTGCGGCTCTACCTCTTCAATATACTCTTTGTCGATATCCGCTAAAAATCGGCTTGGATTACAGAACTTAACCATTCCATTTTTAAATCTTGATTTGGAATAACTCAAAAAACAATGCTGTTCCGCTCGGGTAACAGCCACATAAAAGAGTCGTCTTTCTTCCTCTAAATCTCTTGTTGTTTGAGCAAAAGGAGAAGGAAAAAGTTCCTCTTCCAATCCAACGATAAAAACCGTTTTAAATTCCAACCCTTTGGCAGCGTGAATGGTCATCAAAGTAACCTTTTCATTTTCATCCTCCACATTATTATCTTGGTCGGTAGCCAATGAAACTTCCGATAAGAAATCAATTAGCAACACTTTTGTGACACCATCTTCTTGCTTCTTATTCTCCGTATATTCGTGAATGGCTTTTAGAAGTTCTTGTATATTATCAATTCTACTTAAATCTTCTGCCGATTTTTTGGTTAAAGCATCGGAAAGCATACCTGTTGTTTTAACAATTTCAGTTCCTAAATCATAGGCTTCTTGCTCCATCACTTTGTCCGAAAAACCTTGTATCAAATCTCTGAAATTAGCGAGTTTACGTGTCGTTCCGGCATTGACGTTTACATTGTATTTTAACAAATCATCTAAAACAGCCCAAATCGGAACGTTATGAACATTAGCAGTTTCAATCAGTTTGTTCAATGTTACATTTCCAATTCCACGTACTGGGTAGTTAATGATTCGCTTTAACGCTTCATCATCATTCAAGTTGGCAACTAAACGAAAATAAGCAATGACGTTCTTTATCTCTTTGCGTTGATAAAATGAAAGTCCACCGTAGATTCGATAAGGAATTTTCTTTTTTCGAAATGACTCTTCCATCACACGAGATTGCGAATTGGTTCTGTACAACACAGCAAAATCGGAATAGTTATAAGGTTCTTCTCTCATCAATTCTTTCACTTTATTCGCCACATAAGTTGCTTCTTCAATGTCGCTTGTTACCGAATTTAATCGGATAGGTGTTCCTTTATCCTTATTGGAAAAAACTTTCTTCCTTATCTGTTCCGAGTTTTTCTCAATCACACAATTGGCGGCATTTACAATCGTCTGTGTAGAACGATAATTCTGTTCTAACTTAAATATTTTCGTGTTTTTAAAGTTCTTTTGAAAGTTAAGGATGTTATCAATATTCGCTCCCCTAAATGAGTAGATACTTTGAGCATCATCACCGACAACACAAATGCGATTGTGCTTTTCTGCCAACTTCTTGACAATTAAATATTGCGAGAAATTGGTATCCTGATACTCATCTACCAAAATATATTGAAAGAAAGATTGATATTTTTCCAATATGTCAGGGTGCTTTTGAAACAATAAGTTGGTCTGCAACAATAAATCATCAAAATCCATTGCATTGGCTTGTTTGCACCGACTTGCATAAAGAGCATAAATCTCTTTGGTGCGTGGAACACGTGCATTAGCATCACTCAATTGCAAATCCTTATTTTTATAATACGCCTCTACTGTGATAAGATTGTTTTTAGCCGTAGAAATCCGACCTTGAATGCTATTAGGCTTATAGACTTTTTCGTCTAATTGTAACTCTTTGATTATCGACTTTATCAAACTTTTAGAGTCGGCACTATCATAAATGGTAAAGTCTTTGGTGTAACCAATATGCTCTGCTTCGGCACGTAATATACGTGAAAAAATAGAGTGAAACGTTCCCATCCATAAATAACGTGTATTCTCAAATCCGACCAACTTCCCAATCCGATTTTTCATTTCTCTGGCAGCCTTATTCGTAAAAGTCAATGCCATAATAGAAACCGGAGAAACCCCTTTCTCCAACAGATAGGCTATTTTATAGGTCAAAACACGCGTCTTCCCCGACCCTGCTCCCGCTATTACCAGCGATGCCCCATCGGTATAAGTGACTGCTTCGTATTGTATTTTATTGAGCTCGTTCAGAAAGTCCATAATGTATCATTTTTACATTCCACAAAGATACTATTTCATAACGAGAAAAACAAAGTCGTCGGAAAAGAGGGAAAGTTAAAAAAAAGAAAGTTGGCAAAGGCAAAATTTGACAAAGAAAGAGCAATAAATAAGTAGAAAAAAGAATTATCTACTTACAGACACATTAAAGGCAATATCCCATTTATTGATAGGAAAAGGCAATAAAAACTAAAACTATTTATCAGTACCCCAATATTTTCATCATTGATTTATAACTCTGCTCTTTAGAGAAAAGTTTGGTTGTATAGTTTCCTTCTTCATCTCTATCAATAATTACCAATTTAGGAGAAGGAATCAAACAGTGCTGAATACCTCCAAATCCTCCCAACGACTCTTGATAAGCTCCTGCGTGAAAAAAGCCAATATACTGTTCTTTTGCCAATTTCATTTTGGGTAAGAAAACAGCATTAGAGTGGACTTCTGCATTGTAAAAGTCTTCACTATCACACGTCAAACCTCCCAAATTTACACGTTCATATTCTTTATCCCAATTATTAATCGCAAGAAAAATATAACGTTGGTTGATTGCCCAAGTATCGGGCAAAGTAGTCATAAAAGAACTATCAATCATATTCCACAACTCTCTATCATTTTGTTGTTTTTGATTGACAATAGAATACAACATTGCTCCACTTTCCCCAACAGTGTAGCTTCCAAATTCAGTAAAAATATTTGGTTCTTGTACTCCGTTTTGATTACAAATCAACTTAATTTGCGACACAATCTCTTCCGTCATATATTCGTAATCATATTTGAATTCAAGATGAGTAGGAATAGGAAAACCACCTCCGATATCCAAACTATCTAGCGTAGGACACTCTTTCTTCAGCTCACAATAGAGATTAACTGCTTTATTCAGTTCATTCCAATAATAAAGTGTATCTTTTATTCCTGTATTTATAAAGAAATGCAACATTTTTAAATCAACTTGTTTATTCTTGGCTATTTTCTCTTTATAATAAGGGATAATATCATTGTAACGAACCCCTAAACGAGATGTGTAAAAATCAAACTTCGGCTCTTCTTCTGAAGCAATGCGTATTCCCACATTTATCTTCTTATCAAAATTTTCAAGAAATAAATCCAATTCAAAAATATTATCCAAAATAGGAACTACATTTTTAAAACCGTTATTTATCAATCTCTTAATATTTTCCACGTAAGCAGGACGCTTAAAACCGTTACACAAAATAAAGGTATCAAGAGGAAGTAGAGATTGCTCGTTTAAGTTTTCAATCAGATTAATATCAAAAGCAGATGATGTTTCGATATGAGCTCCATTCTTTAACACTTCTTCCATCACAAATGAGAAATGGGAACTTTTAGTACAATAAGCATAGTGATATTCAGCCTTATAATCTACCTTTGCCATTGCTACATTAAACATTCTTTTGGCTCGCTGAATATTGTTGGAAATACTCGGTAAATAAGAAATACGAAGTGGTGTACCATACTGTTTGATAATTTCCATCAAAGGAATATCTTGCCAAATCAACTCATTATCTTCGACCCTAAATTCATAATTTGGGAATTCAAAAGTCTGCTCTATTAGGTCTGAATATTTATTTTTCATTTTCTATTTTGTCAAAAGTGAGTGCAAAAGTACAAAATAAATTTAATATTAAAAGCCATAACATTCTTAAGACTATAGTGTTGTATTTACTTTATGGTATTGGAATAAAAAACAGCTATTCAACCCTTTATAATTAACAACTCCAAACTCTATTATTTTTAGAACTTTTTATTATCTTTGCATAGAATTTAACTCTCTTTTATGATTACACAAGAGCTAAAAGAATATCTCAAAAAAAATGACTTCTCAACATTAAAAGTCAAGGCTCTTTTCTTCGATATGGATGGTGTTTTATTTGACTCAATGCCTAATCACGCTTCTGCTTGGCATCAAGCAATGAAAGAATATGGTATTGAGTTTTCTCATTATGATGCTTACAAAAATGAAGGACAACCCGGATTAGACACTATTCGTATCTCCTTTGAACAACAAAAAAAACAAACTCCAACCGAACAAGAGTGTAAAAAAATATACAAGAGAAAAGGAGAACTTTTTTCCAAATTAGGAAAGCCCAATACCATTCCTTACGCCTCTGAGATGATACAACTTGCAACACAAAAAGGGTTAGATGTATTTATTGTAACCGGTTCAGCACACCAAGATTTATTAGAAAACCTCTTGAATCATTTTCCTTCAATAAAAAAAGAAAATGTGATTAGTGCATTGAATATAAAAAGGGGAAAACCTCACCCCGAACCCTATCTAAAAGCATTGGAACTCTCCGGTTTACAACCAAGTGAAGCGATTGTGATAGAAAATGCACCCCTTGGCGTTCAAGCTTCTTCTGCTGCAAAAATCTTCACGATTGCTATTAACACAGGACCTTTAGATAAAGAGATTTTATTAGAAAATGGTGCAAATGTCGTCTTTGATAGTATGGAAGCATTATTTAAAAGCTGGAATCAATTAAATTTATAATAATAAAAAACAACAAAATGAAAAAGATTTTTTTTATTCAACTATTTCTTTCTTCTTTGTTACTGCTACAAGCAGAAACAACAAATAGTAAATACACTCCTAAATTAGTTGGAGAAGTAAGAGCGAGATATGAATACAACACAGATTTAAATGCTCAACGCTTTCAAACAAGAAATGCACGTTTGAGTTTGAGTGGAAAATTTAGTGAGTTCACTTCTTACAAGACAAAAATAGACCTTTCAAATCAAGGACGTATCAGAATGCTTGATGCTTATGTGAAATTAACACCTACAAAATGGTTTAATATTGTAGTAGGACAACAAAAAATTCCTTTTGGTATAGCCAATTTACGTGGGCCTAGTTCTTATTACTTTGCCAGTCGTCCTTTTGTGGCAAAACAATTGATAAACGATTCACGTGATGCCGGTATTACAGCAATATTTTCTAATAAAACAGTTTTTCCTGTCAATCTTAAATTAGGTGTTTTTAATGGAGATGGCATTTATACCCAAAGAGTATGGAAAAAAGAACTTGACTATGTCGCAAGATTAGAAGTCGCACCTATCAAAAACTCTAAAATTAGTTTTAGTTATAAGAGCATAAGACCCGAAACGTTAAGAATGAATGTTTTTGATGTTGGTGCATACTATGAAATTGCCAACTTGCACCTTGAAGCGGAATACATATACAAAACCTATGAGAACAAAGTTTCTTCCGAAACACACGCATTCTCAACTTTTGCCTCTTATGATATTTTTACGCATCAAAAACATTTACAAAAAGTAACTCCTCTGATTAGATTTGATATGATGAATGACAATAATAGAGGTACAATGAATGATGCAGGACAATATCAAATGGACGGTGCTTGTAAAAGAATTACAGGCGGTATCACATTGAGCCTAAACAAACCTTTCTTAAATGACCTAAGATTCAATTACGAACATTATATGTACGAA
>PDWI01004920.1_pt1 | contig 20665 bp, 14 predicted proteins | sample 1430891 | NCBI WGS metagenome assembly PDWI01 (sample SAMN01162508, study PRJNA174530) | Oral metagenome, whole genome shotgun sequencing project. | biome: Marine environment; feature: Marine mammal; material: Swab sample of the gingival sulcus; isolation source: swab sample of gingival sulcus... | reverse complement strand
CCTAAGGACTTCGTAATGGAGTATTTGACTGATGAGGACTTCGAAGGAGCAAAGAATTATAAGGCTTATCTTATGCCTTTTATTCCACAAACTTGTGCAGGACCGATTTGGATTATAAATGCAGGTGATGACTATAGGAGAGAATCCTATGATATGACAGGTGAGATGCATATTTCTGTCTACAAGGCTGATGAGGGTGTGCAATACTCTTGGTATAAGGATGGCCATAGGCAAGATGGTAGTAAGCGAACTGTGGATGCAGAAAATTCACTAGCGAGAACCATGGATATTATGACTCTCAAAGATTATATGGCAAATGATTTCTCTGACCTTGTCTATGCTGAGGTGGAGCCAGCTAGTGAGGTTCAGGTCTTTGAAAAAGATTATGGTGATGAAGAGATACTTTATATGCATTTTGAATATAAGGATGAAGCTGAAAATAATGTGATGAGAAGGGTTTGGTACTCCTTAGAAAATCATATAGCCTACTTCGTTATGGAGCAATATTTAGATTTTGAGGATATGGAAGCTGCAGAATACAGCTTGGATAAATTTGAAAAAGGCGATTTCTCTGATCTTATGGAAGTGCCTAATGATGTGACTTACAGGGAACTACCTTCTGATGACTCACCTATTACAACAGTAATGAATAATATTACTGACTACGATTTAAAAGAGAATACTAATTATAAAGCTTATGTAAAACAATGGATTCCACAGAGTGATGCAGGTCCATTCTGGTTGATTAAGTCAGGTGATGATTATAGGATGGAAGGTAGAGATTCGATAGGTCAAGAGATTGTTACAATATATAAGACAAATGAAGGTAAGTCATATGAATGGTATAAGGGTGAGTCTAAAGGTATTGTTAGGAACTATGGAAATAGAATGCCTAGACTAAATAAAATAGATATGTCTTTGTCTATGTTTGATGCTATGGACTTCGAAGGATTACTTATGGCTGATGTAATTCCACTTAGTGAGGTCACTGCTTTTCAGCATGCTGATAGTGATGAGCAAATACTACATATGGTATTTGATTACTTTGAGCCAATTATAAGTCCTTATGTTGAACCAGGAGCTGGAAATGATATATATCAAGAAGTTTGGTATTCTTTGGATAATCACATCATATACTACATGACTTATGAATATAATGGAGATAGTGAACACATTGATGAGTACACTTTGGGTGATTTCCAAAGAGGCGATTTTTCTAATGAAATGCTAGTACCTGATTATATAGAATTTCAAGCTGGTCCAGCAGGCGAATAATATTTTATTAATAGGTGAGTAAGGAAAAAGTATATTTAGGGCAGGTATTTAAGTATATGATACCTGCTTTTAGATAGAGGTAAAGAGATGACAGCTAATGAGTTTTATACTTTTAATCAATTTTATACGGTTATATACTATACCATCTTGATAATGGTGACCATAGTAATCTATGGCTACTATTATTACCGTATAGCTAGGAGGAAGAGGCTGATAAGTTTTGCTGCTATTGCGCTACTTACTTCGTTTTTATTTGCCATGCTCAAGTATATAGCGGTTACTATAAGTTCCAAATTTATTTTAGCTGTCCTATCATATTTTCTTGGTAGTCTTCATTTATTTTTAATCTTATTTATTTTAGCTGGTGCTATTAGTCAAAAAAAGCTATTTAAAACTTGGAAGGGTATATATGCTTCACTTTCGTATCTGATGATAATATTTTTATATATTCTAGGTTATGGCGAGTATTTTTTCATTTCAGCATGGATGCTTTTCAACTTTGTTTTTATTATTAAACCGTATTTGAATGAGGGCATGAGCTTATCTATATTTACCTCGGTAAATAAGAGTCTAGTAAACTATATCTTTGTAGTAGGTGAGGATGGAGAGGTTTTCTACACCAATAATGCTGTAAAAAATTCTGGTATTTTTGAAGAGAGGACAAATATTGATGTAGGAAACTTGGCCTCGTTATTTAAGGCTAAGGTAAGTATTAGAAGGATAAATGGAAATGAATTTATCAAGTTTGAAGCAGATGAGCCTAGGTATTTTGCTTATAGTAAAAAGAAGATACATCCAAAAGATGTCTCTAAGACTAGAAATGGAATAATTTTGACTTTTACAGATCTTACCAAGTCCATAGCTATGATTGATGATTTGGCAAAACACAGTGAAGAGGTTCGCAAGGCTAATATTGCTTTGAAGGATAAAAAAGGCAAGGTATACGAGTTAGAAAAAGAACGTGAAATTACCCATTTATTGGATAAGGTAGCCAATGACCAATACAAGGCTATGAAGGAATTAAAGGTAAAGATAGAGGAGCTAGATACCTATAGTAATAGCTTCGATAAAGACTTATCAGAGCTTATTGTTCTAGCTCAGTCAGATCTTAAGTTGGTGAGGGAAACTGTGAGTTCGTATAAGAATGTATAGTATGTTTTATTAAAGGAGGTAGTGTATTGAGAGTGCTTATAGCTGATGATCAAGAATTGCTTAGGAAGTCACTTGGTCAGCTTTTGGATTATAATGATGATATAGAGGTTATTAAATTAGTGGAAGATGGTGAGCAAGCTGTAGAATACGTCAGGGAATTAAAACCTGACATTGCCATACTGGACATAGAGATGCCTAATATGAATGGGATTTCAGCACTTAGAATAATAAAGGAAGAGATACCTGAGACCAAGGTGGTCATGCTTACTACCTTTGATACTAGGGAAAATATCACAGGAGCTTTTATATATGGTGCAGATGCCTATGTGGGTAAGGAGGTAGCTCCTGATGAGCTAATTTTGGCATTGAGATGTGTGATGACAGGGATGACTGTGATTAGCAACAGTGTAAAAAATCTCATGATAGAGAAGCTCGATTCAGTTATGAGTGCGCAGAGCTTGATAGATGAGCTCGGCAAGGAAAATGTAGCTATAATAAGGGCTGTAGTAGATGGAAAGGCCAATAAGATAATAGCTGAAGAGCTAGGTTTTAGTGAGGGTACTGTCAAAAATAAGATTAGTAAACTTTATGAACAACTAGGCATAGAAGATAGGTTGGGACTGGCTGTTTTTGCTATGGAAAATGGCATAGCTTAGAAGAATTTAGTGAAGCTGATATATCCGACTAGACTTTGTCTCCCCTGAAAATTTATATGTAATTTGGTGAAAAGATGATTAGTGAAGATTTGAAATATGAAATTAGTATAATATGTGGAGTTCATATTGTGGCGATAATTATTTCGCTTATTTTGCTAATCGTTTTTTTTGTTAGGGTTAAGAGGGATTGGTCGCTTTATTCCTTTTGCCTAGCCCAGCTTAGCATAATTTTTTGGATGGTTTTTAAGATATTTAAAACAGTAGCACCCAATGAGATTATCAGGTGGATAAGTGTAGTTTGTTACTACTTCTTTATCTATGCTTTTGAGGTCGCAATATTTAATTTTGCTTATTCATTATACAGGAAGAGTAAGCCTGGAAAAGATGAGAATTTAGCCCTTATTATACTAGCTTTTATGCAGTTTTTAGTAGTTTTTACTAATCCTATACATCATCAATTTTACAAGGTGTATAACTTTCATATGGATAGGTTTGGTACTATGTTTTATGTGAACCAAGGTATATTGTATCTGTTGATTATTATCAGTTTATACTATGGTATTTTGCATTTTAGGGATAAGTTGAAGGATTTTTCTTTTAGATATAAACTTGGTATGTCTATCATAATAATGGTGCCTATGATTATCAATATGCTCTATTTAACAGGAGTTCTTAAATATATTACAAAATATTTTTCCATTACTACATATTTTGATATTACTCCGATTGCCTTCCTTCTTGCAGATTTTGTATTTTATTATGCTACCTTTGATAAGGAGATCATTGGTATAAGACCACTTATGCGTCATGAAATAGTTAGCAATTTAGATACTGCAACCTATGTCTTAGATTCTTCTTTTAGGGTCATTTATAGCAACGATAAGTCTATAGACCTCCTAGGAAGTGAGGGTAAAACAAGGGTAGAAGATGAGGTAAAGGCTCTAGGTATGAGGGCTAAGACAAGTGAAAAGGCAGAGTTTGACTGTGATAATAAGAGTATAATACTACATGCGCTAAAGGTAGATAACTTATGGGAAACTCAGTATGTAGTTACCCTAGATGATGTCAGTGAGTACAAGCAAATACAGGAAGAGATAAGGCTTCAAAATCTTAAATTATATGCTTTAAATGCAGACTTGAGGGAGGCTATAAAGGAGCTAGAAAACGCTTCGAAGATAGGAGCTAGAAATTTCGTTGCAAAGGAATTGCATGATATTATAGGTCACTCCTTGGTAGTGGTTATCAAGCTGATGGAAGTGGCTAAGATGTATAGCTATAAGGATAGAAAGCTAAGTAAGCTAGCCCTAGATGATGGTATCTTGACCCTCAATGATGGTATAGAGGATATGGCTAATATCAGGGAGCACAAGGATGTATACAATACCAATATGCTGCAGGAAGAAATTTCCAAGATGCTTACCAGGATAAAAACCTCTGATATAAAAACACATTTTAATTTCAAGGGGATTAAAAAGGAAATAAAAGCAGAAACTTATGATACTCTTATTAGGGTTTGTGGTGAACTTGTAACGAATTCTATTAAGCACGCAAGCGCTAGCGCTATATTTATATCCGTTTCTATAGAAAAAAGTGGCATAAATATTTCTGTTATGGATGATGGGATAGGCTGTGATGACTTGGTAGAAGGTAATGGGCTTAAGGGTATAAGGGAGAGGCTAGGTCAAATAGGTGGTAAGATAGATTTTATCTGCTCTCAAAATGAAGGGTTTATGAGCAAGATAGCTGTTAGTTTATAAGCTTTTGACTCATAATTATACTATAAAAAATGATATTTTTTTAACGAAAAATGACCTAAGTCATTTTTCTTATAGGTAAAAAATGACTTGTGGCTAAAAAATAATTACTTCAAGGGTATTTGCAAATCATAAAAAATATATTATAATGTATACAGATATGAATTTGAAATATTTATATTTTAAGATTCAAAGTCTGTAACTAAAACTTATTATTATTTGTAGAAGGAGAAAATTATGAAAGAGACAAATAAGATGATATGTGCATTAGCTTATATTTTATTCTTTGTTCCACTTATTGCTGATAGCGAGAATAGCGAATACAGATTCCATGCTAATCAAGGGTTAATTCTATTTTTAGCTGGTATTATTCTTACATTTGTAGGTATGATTCCATTTATTGGTTGGATACTTGCACCTATTTTCGGAATCGCTATTTTAGTATTTGCTATCATGGGTATAGTAAATGCTCTTAACGGAAATATGAAAGAATTACCACTTATCGGTAAATTCCAAATAATCAAATAAGTGAAATTTGGTATTAGCGCCTTAGAGATAGGGCGCTATTAGTTTTTATAAGGGCGGTGAAGCGTAAGGTGTGGGCAGTTGTTCGACTCCACACACCTTATAAATAGCTTTATTGCTTTTTTATATTTTTGATATAAAATAAACATATGGATTTTAATATTAAAGAAGAGATAAAAAAACTCCCGATGCAGCCAGGAGTTTATATAATGTATGGGGATAAGGAGACAGTCCTCTATGTGGGTAAGGCTAAGAAGCTAAAGAACAGAGTGAGTTCATATTTTAGAGAAAATGCTCCACATACTAAGAAGATAGCCATGATGGTTAAAAATGTGCACTACTTCGAGTACATACTTACAGATACTGAGGTAGAGGCTCTAATCTTAGAAAACAACCTTATCAAGCAGTATAGACCACCATATAATACTAGGCTGAAGGACGACAAGACCTATCCATATATAAAGGTTACGCTTGGGGATGAATTTCCTCGGGTGTTTTTGACTAGAGATTTCAAAAAGGATGCCTCTAAGTATTTTGGACCCTACACCAATGTTCACAATGCTAGAGAAATCATAGAGATAGTTAGGAAATTATACAAGATTCGCACCTGTTCAAGGAACTTGCCTAGGGATATTGGCAAGGAGAGACCCTGTCTTTATCACCATATAGACGAGTGTGATGCTCCGTGCGCAGGCCTAGTAGGTCAGGTCGATTACAATAAGGACATAGATAAGGTTATCAAGTTTTTAAATGGAAATTATGAGGGAGTAGTAAAAGACCTGATTAATAAGATGAATGAATACTCTGAGGACTTGGAGTTCGAGAAGGCAGCTGAGGTCAGGGATAGGATAAATGCAGTTAAGCAGCTTTCTATTAAGCAAAAAATAGTTTCTTCTGATAATGAGGATAGGGATGTGATAGGCTTTGCTCGTTTAGATGGAGAGATGATATTGCAGGTCTTTTTTATCAGGGCTGGTAAGCTTATTGCCAAGGAGCACTTTCGTTTAGATGGAATAGAAGAAGTGGAAGATGAAGATGTTATTTCTAGCTTTATCAAGCAATTTTATTCTGGGATTTCCTATATACCAAAGGAAATTTTGCTTGGCTTAAAAGTGAGTGATATAGAGCTTATAGAGGAGTGGTTATCAGACAAAAAAGAAGCTAGGGTAAGTATAAAGCTCCCACAAAAGGGTGAGAAGTCTAAGCTAGTTAAACTAGCTTCCTTAAATGCGACACACATCTTGAACCAGCACAATGATAAGATTAAGAGGGAGCAGGCTAGGACTAAGGATGTGATGAAGAGCTTGGAAGACCTCCTCGGTATGGATGGCATACATAGGATAGAGTCATATGATATTTCCAATATCAGTGGGGCATATAGCGTGGGTTCCATGGTGGTATTTAATGATGGTAAGGCTAAGCGTAGTGATTATAGGAAGTTTAGGATAAAGGATGTGGTGGGGCCTGATGATTATGCTAGCATGGAAGAGGTGCTCACTAGGAGGTTTACTAGGGGAATAAAGGAACAGATTCAGATACTTAAAAAGGAGCTCAAGCTAGAGATGGGTAAGTTTAATGTCCTGCCTGATGTCATTTTGATGGATGGTGGTAAGGGTCAGATTTCTGTCGCTAAAAGGGTTCTTGAAAAACTCGGATTAGATATAGCTGTCTGTGGTATGGTAAAGGATGATAGACACAGGACTAGGGGGCTTATTTTCGAAGACGAGGTCTTGCCTATAGAAAGAAATAGTGAGCTATTTCGTTTCATCACTAGGATACAGGATGAAACGCATAGGTTTGCCATCACCTATCATAAGAATCTTAGAGCTGATGAGATGGTGAAGTCTGAACTGGACTCTATCAAGGGAGTTGGTGAAAAGAGGAGGAAGTCCCTGCTTAGGACTTTTGGCTCCGTTAAGAAGATAAAAGAATGTAGCGTAGAAGACCTGCTTGAAGTAGAGGGTATTAATGAGGCTGTAGCTAGGGAGATATATGGACATTTTCATTAGAAAATATCTCCTTAATCCCTTGTTAAAAATATGATTTTCATATAGAATATAAAGTAGGTTATTTTTCGCATAGAAAGGAATGAATAATGGATGGGCTTTTGATTAAGGATTTGATTGCAAGTATGGATTTGATGAACTACTTGCCTGAAATAGATTTAGAGGGAAGAAAGGTTTTTTTATCTGATATAAATAGACCTGCGCTTCAGCTTACAGGATTTTTTGACTACTTCGATTCTGAGAGGGTTCAGATAATAGGTAAGGTAGAAGAGGCGTTTATTGAGGGGCTTACTATTGAAGAAAAGGAAAATATATTTTGTCAGTTGTTTTCTTTTCACATACCTTGCTTGATTTTTTCTAGGTCTATAGTGCCTGATGAGGTAGTATTAAAGTGCGCTAGGAAGTTTAAGGTTCCTGTCTTGGGTACCCATTTATCTACCACCTATTTCAATTCAGAGCTCACCAGACTGCTCAGGTATGAGTTAGCTCCAGTGATAGCGGTACATGGTGTTTTAGTAGACGTTTATGGAGAAGGTGTACTCATCCGTGGAGAGAGTGGTATAGGTAAGTCTGAAGTGGCTATAGAGCTGATTAGACGTGGGCACAGACTAGTGGCTGATGACGTGGTAGAGATTAAGAAGGTCAGTGAGCACAAGCTTATAGGAAAGGCACCTAAGATTATTAGACACTTGATAGAAGTTAGGGGTGTCGGTATAGTAGACATCAAGACGCTCTTTGGTGTGGAGTCTGTAAAGGACCAGCAACCTATAGACCTCATTATAAATCTAGCAGAGTGGGATAAGCAGGCTGATTATGATAGGCTTGGCTTAGAGGACAAGTATGATGATATCTTGGGTACACAGGTAGTAAGTCATACCATACCTATTAGACCTGGTAGGAATCTTGCCATCATAGTTGAGAGTGCAGCTGTAAACCACAGGCAGAAGAAGATGGGTTATAATGCGGCAGTAGAGCTTAATCGAAGGGTTGAAGAAAACTTAAATAAGGAGAATGAGGAGAAGTAGATGTACAATATTGGAGTGGATTTAGGTGGCACAAATATTGCTGCTGCCATAGTAGATGAGAAGGGGAAGATAGTAAAAAAGGCTAGTAGGCCTACCCTAGCTGATAGGAGTAACGAGGTCATCATAGCTGATATGGCAGACCTTTGCAAAGAATTGATGGAAGAGATGTCCCTTGAATTAAAGGATATCAATTCAGTAGGAGTCGGTAGTCCTGGTATAGCTGATGCTAAAAATGGTATTATTATTTATAACAACAACCTAGGTTTTAGAAATGTAAATATTAAAGATGAGTTCAAAAAACACCTAGATGTAGATGTATATGTGGAAAATGATGCCAATGTAGCAGCCTATGGTGAATATGAATTCGGTGTAGGCGAGGAGTATGAGGATATAGTTGCCATTACCCTGGGGACAGGTATCGGTGGTGGTGTAGTAATAGGTGGCAAGATCATGAGTGGAAGCTTCGGTGGTGGAGCTGAACTAGGCCATGTTGTTATAGATATTGACGGACACCAGTGTAGCTGTGGTAGAGTAGGGTGCTGGGAGATGTATTCTTCAGCTACTGCCCTAATTAGAGATGCGAGACAAAGTGCCTTAGACAATACAAATTCCCCACTATACAAGGCTGTAGATGGTGATATGACTAAGATGAATGCCAAAATACCATTTGACTTGGCAGCAGAGGGAGATGTTTTCTCCAAGGCTATCATAGACCAATATATTACAAATCTTTCTAAGGGACTTGTAAATGTGGTAAATATATTCCAACCAGAAATCATAGTCTTAGGTGGTGGTGTCTCTGCTCAAGGAGAAGTATTGCTTAAGCCCCTGCGTGAGAAGATGAAGAAGGAAATTTATGGCGGAGAAGATATGCTACAGACTAAAGTAGAAGTAGCTAAACTAGGAAATGATGCGGGCATAATAGGAGCGGCATTTTTATATAAACAGCACAAATAAGTATTTGGAGAGTTTATGAGGAGCAGAGCAGAGTGTTTACTTGAAGCGTTTTATGATGTAGATAACGACGTTAAAGGAACATATGATAGGCTTAATTTAAATAAGTTTGAAGATAATGGCATAGAATATGCTGATAACACCTTATTATTGATGAGGTGTGAACTTCTTATGGGTAAAACGGAATTTATTCACAAGAATTTCGATAAGATTTTGTCTATATATGAGGCTAAGGGAGACAAAGTCGGAGAGTTTTTTACCCTTAGCCTATATGGCCTTTCATGTCGTATTATTGAAGATATTACAGAGGCTACAAGGGTTCTTAATAGGGCGTACAAGCTCAGCTTTGAATTGGATGACTTCAATTTGATTATTATTGCCCTCGTAAATCATATTTGCTTGGATGAAAATGCTGCAAGCGACTCTGTGATAGAGCTTTTTGAGGATGCTAGGAAATATGTAAAAGAGCTAGGTCATGGTGCGATAATTGGTTCATATTATTTGAATTATGGTTACTTACTCTTCTTAAAGGGCCGTTATGATGAGGCTCTTGCAAGCTATGATAAGTCATTAGCTGCTTATCGGTCTTTTTATAAGAACCCGTATGCGTCCAATATAATGGCTGTTATGGCAAATAGGGCTGAGATTTATCTCAAGTATGGTGAGAATGAAAAAGCCATTGCTATGTTTGAAGAGCTTTATCAAAGGGGCAAAGAAGCAAATGATAACAATGTAATATATGATGCGCTGAAATCACTATCTATTGCCTATGAGGAGGTAGGGGATTATACTAAGGCCTTTGAGTATTTGAAGCTATTAAACAAGCAGATTTTATCGTATAAGCAGATTAATAGCGAGGATAATTCCAAAAAGATTAATGAGTATTTATCTGTAGAAATAGAGGATACCAAGGATAAGATAATTTTAGCTAATTTAGAATTAAAAAAGAAGACCTTGGAATTGGAAGCAAACTTAAAGAGGCTTAATCTTATATCGGAAATAGGCAAAAAACTTACCTCTACCACAGATGAAGCAGAGTTATTTCATTTAATTACTGATATGATTTATGAAAATATGAAGGTCGATTTCATAGGTCTATTTTTGGTGAATCAGAGGGAGAGGACTATTAGTCTTAAGTACACTATAGATAAGGATGAGAAGGAATGGTCGGCACTGGAGATATCATTTGACAATGAGGATTCCTTTTCTTCTTATTGTGCTCGTGAGGGCAAAGATGTCTATACAAATAATCTTCAAGAAGAGATGGATAAGTATGTAAAAAGTCCGTTCAAAAAACAATCCACTAAAAATAAAGAAGAAAAGATAGAGTCTATGATATATTGTCGCCTGCTTAGTGAGGGCAAACTGATAGGGCTTTTGACAGTGCAAAGTGCTAAGAAAAATGCCTTCGACTTGACGACCTATAAGACTATAGAGTCTATATCATCCTACGCTTCTATAGCGCTTTCCAATTCTAATAAGAGTAGGCTGCTAGAACAAAAGAGCGTAGCTCTGGAGAAACTTAGTTATTATGATGGTCTTACCAGATTGGAAAATAGGCGTTCTTTCAATAAGTATACTGAGACTTTAGAAGCTAATCCTAATGCATATAAGACGGTTGGTTTTATAATAGCAGATATGAATCATTTGAAGCTCATAAATGACAATATTTCCCATATTGAGGGAGATAGGTATTTAGTAGAAGTGGCTAATTTACTTGAAAAGGCTGCTTCAGGTGGAAAGGTCTTTAGGCTTAGTGGAGATGAGTTTGGCGTAATAATGTTAAATATAGATGTGGTGGACTTGATTTCCTATATTCAAAAGGTTAAGGAATCGTGTAAGAATAAAGAATTTGAGCCTTATCCATTGTCGCTTGCCATGGGATATGCATATGCAGAACAGTTTGAGATGAGGGAACTTTTTTATAAGGCTGAGACCATGATGTATGCAGATAAATCTGAATATTATAAAGAAAAGAAAATAGATAGAAGAGAACATTCGTAAGAATATACTTATAAAAATAAATACGGCTCTTGATAAATTATTTACTTATATGTAAAATACTTAGAAAAGCTAGTATAAAAGGAGATATTATGAAGGAAAAACTAGAACAAATAAAGCAGTCTACACTGGAAAAACTTAGTGGGGCGACTGACTTAAAAGTCCTAGATGAAATCAGGGTAGAGGTCCTTGGTAAAAAGGGCGGACTAACTCAGATTTTGAAGGGAATGAAAGACTTATCTAAAGAGGAAAGACCTGTGGTGGGTGCACTTGTAAACGAGGTGCGTGAAGAGCTAGAAAATGCGATAAGTTCTACCAAGGAAAAACTTGACAGAGAGAAATTAGAAAGACAGTTAAGGGAAGAGGACATAGATGTTACCATGCCTGCTAAACCTTTAAATCTAGGGCATAAGCACCCTATGAGCGTGGTTTTAGATGACATTAAAAAGATATTCTTGGGTATGGGATACTTTATCTATGATGGTCCAGAAATAGAGGAAGATTATTATAATTTCACAGCTTTAAATATACCAGAAAACCACCCTGCTAGGGATGAGCAAGATACCTTTTATATAAATAAAGACTTCGTACTTCGTACAGCTACATCTCCTAGTCAGATTCATGTGATGGAAACTACTGAGCCACCTATTAAGGTAATAGTACCTGGTAGGGTGTTTAGGTCTGATGAGGTCGATGCGACTCACTCACCTATGTTCCACCAAATAGAGGGATTGGTAATAGATAAAAACATCACAATGGCAAATTTAAAAGGAACTTTAAATGTATTTATAAAAGAGCTATACGGTGATGATGTACGTACTAGATTTAGACCTCACTACTTCCCATTTACAGAGCCTAGCGCTGAGGTGGATGTGTCTTGCTTTAAGTGTAAGGATGAGGTGAAGCACGACTGTCCTATCTGTAAGGGTAGTGGTTGGATAGAGATACTTGGTTGTGGCGTAGTGCACCCAAATGTTATTAAGATGGCTGGGCTTGATCCAGAAGTTTACAGTGGCTTTGCCTTTGGTATGGGTCTTGAGAGGATTACTATGCTACGTTATGGAATAGATGATTTGAGATTGTTTTTTGAAAATGATGTCAGATTCTTAAAACAGTTTTAAAGGAGGTCTAAGATGAATATTTCGTTAAATTGCTTAAAATACTATGTAGATTATAGTGCGGATGCCCAGACTTTTGCTCATGAGATGACTATGGCTGGAAGCAATGTAGAGGCAGTGCTCGCACCATATAAGGATATAAGTGGGGTAGTAGTAGGTAAGATACTTGAGATAAACCCACACCCAGATGCTGATAAGCTAGTGGTATGTATGATAGATGTAGGTAAGGAGACCTTGCAGATAGTTACAGGAGCCAAAAATGTCGAAGTAGGACAGCTAGTTCCTGTTGCCCTAGTGGGAGCGAATTTAAAAGATGGATTTAAGATTAAAAAAGGTAAGCTTCGTGGAGTGGAGTCCTTTGGTATGCTTTGTTCTGTAGAAGAATTGGGTATGGATTTAAACTTATTCCCAGAGTTTGACCCAGATGGTATTTCCATACTTTCTGACTTTGGTGAGGGATATGAACTAGGCATGGATGTAAGGGAGATATTCCATATGATGGGTGATACCCTAGTGGAGTTTGAAATCACTTCAAATAGGGCTGACTGCTTTAGCTATATTGGTATAGCTAGGGAGACTGCTGCTGTACTTGGTGGTGAGTTTAAGATGCCTGAGATGGACTTTGAGGAAGTAGATGGGGATATAAATACCCTCGCTTCAGTAGAGGTAAAAAATCCAGAGCTATGTAAGCGTTTTGTGGCAAGGGCACTTACTGATGTTAAAATAGGAGAGTCACCACTTTGGCTTAAGGATGTGCTTAGATCAAATGGAATTAGACCTATAAACAATATAGTAGATATTACGAACTTCGTTATGCTTGAGATGGGTCAGCCTATGCATGGATATGACCTAGCTATGTTAAAAGATGGTAAGGTGATAGTTCGTACTGCTAAGGATAAAGAAATCATGATGACCTTAGATGGCGAAGAGCGTGAGCTTGATGAGACCATGTTGGTAATAGCTGACGAGGAAAAAGTTCTCGGCGTAGCAGGTATTATGGGTGGAGAGAGTTCCAAGGTCACAGCAGATACCAAGACTATTTTGTTTGAAGCTGCAAACTTCTCCAACGAGAGTGTAAGAAAGACTTCCAAGAAGATAGGACTTAGGACTGATTCATCTACTAAGTTCGAAAAGGGACTAGATGCACAACTGCCTAAGTTAGCCATAGCTAGAGCCTGTCACCTAGCAGAGCAAATCGGTGCAGGTAGGGTAGTAAAAGGTGAGATAGATGTGGACTTCAGCGAGTATAAGGAGAGAGAACTAGTAGTAGACTTCGCGCGTATAAATGCTATACTTGGTACTGAGATTAGCGATGAAGAGATTATGAAAATTTTAACAAGCCTAGAGTTTAAAGACCTAGGTGGTGCTAAGATTTCAGTTCCATCATTCAGGGATGACGTTACTATGCAGGCTGACTTAGCTGAAGAAGTAGCTAGGATTTATGGCTATGACAAGCTGCCTGCTACCATTGATGTAGGTAGTGCTACGGTAGGTAAGAAGACTAAGGAGCAGGAGGTCGTAGATATCATAAATGAGGTAATGCTTGCAAATTCCTTAAATGAGACTATGACTTATTCTTTTGAGAGTCCAAAGGTTTTTGATAAGCTTTGTTTAGAAGAAGACAACTATCGCAGAAAGGCTGTTATCATTGATAATCCACTAGGAGATGACTTCAGCGTGATGCGTACCCAGACTGTAAATGGTATGCTTACATCCCTATCTACTAACTATAATAAAAGAAATGAAAGGGCTTATCTATATGAGATAGGCAAGGTTTATATAGCTGATGAAGTGCCTATAATTAAGCTACCAGAGGAGAGGCAGATGCTTAGCCTTGGTATGTATGGTGGGGTCGACTTCTTTAGTGTAAAGGCTGTACTTGATAGCTTATTTGAGAAGTTTTATTTTGGAGAAAAAGTGGAGTATAAGAAGTGCTCTCGTAGACCTTTTATGCATCCAGGTAGGACTGCTGATATATTTATAGATGATGTCAAGGTGGGATATGTAGGTGAAGTACATCCTACAGTAGCCAAGAATTATGGCATAGGTGAGAGGGCTTATATTGCTTGTCTTGAGCTTAGGGCACTTGTTGAAAACGCTAGCTTTGAGAGAAGTTTCAAACGCGTGAGCAAGTATCCTTCTACTGTAAGAGACTTAGCCTTAGTTTCCAAGGTAGAAGTGCCTGTAGGTGATATTAAGAAGGTCATAGTAGATGCTGCTACTAAGATATTAAAAGAGGTCAAACTATTTGACGTATATACTGGTAGTCAGATAGAAGATGGCTTTAAGTCTGTGGCATATTCACTTACCTTTGGGGCAGATGACAGGACACTTACCGAAGAAGAGGTAACGACTGTTGTAAATAAGATACTTAAGAAATTAGAGACTAATTTGGATGTTAAAATAAGAGCGTAGATATGAAAAAATATATTATAAGTCTAGCATTTTTGATTATATTTTCGCTTAGCGCCTATGCAAGTGATGAGGTAAAGGTCGGACTTACGACTTTTTGGGAAGACGTAGATGAGGTCGAGTTAAACAACAAGACTTTGAATCTGGGCTATTATGATGGCGAAAGATTCAATGAGCTTCTTAAGGTAAAAACCTCAGGAGAGGGCTTTACAGCTAGGCGAAATACTATGGACTTATACATTAGCGACCTGCCTGTTTCCGAAATAGGTTCTTTTGATGCTGCGAAGATAGTAAGAGATGGTGAAGTTTACTACGTATCTAGTGAGGATAGGAGCAATGAATTTGTAAAGTTTTCCTATCTAGATGCCAATACCATAATAGCCCTTGACTACTATGAGGGCACAGTGTTTTTAGATGATAATGGGAACTATGGCTATGACACCTGCCTCACTAGTGATGACCTTAGAGATGGTGTTCCGCTAGTATATGTGGGTCAGCGTGCTTATAGGGGATGTATAGAGTTAGTGCCTTGGGCTGGCAAAATAACCGTAGTGAATATAGTGGATATGGATGAATATCTTTATTCTGTAGTATGTTCAGAGGTTTTTCCTGGATGGAATGAGGAAAGTCTAAAGGCACAGGCAGTAGCTGCCAGGACTTATGCCAAGTATAATAGTGGTGAGAAGAGCAAGTTTTCGCACATGGCTTATGACCTAGCTGATGACCAGCGCTCACAGGTTTACAAGGGCTATAATATCGAAGATGAAAGGGTACGTGATGCTGTCGATGCCTGTAGTGGTGAGATGATTTATTATGATGATGAGCTAATAAATGCATTTTTCTTCTCTACTAGTGGTGGTAGCACCTCTGACTCTGAAGATATCTGGACTTATGAGGTTCCATATCTCAGAGGAGTGCCGGACATCTTTGAAACTGACCCTGAGAGGAAGCCGTGGATAAATGAGATGGCTATGTCAACTATAGAAAAGAAGCTAGCTGCTAGGGATATATATATAGGTTCTGTGATTTCTGCCTATGTCAATGAGGTAAATGATGATGGTATAGTCATGGCGCTCCAGATAAATGGTACAAACGGCTCTACCGTATTACAAAAAGAAAAAATCAGAGGACTCGGATTATACAGTAGGAAGTTTGTTGTCTTAAATGAAGCTGAGAGGGCTGATACTACAGTTTCTATACTTTCAGCTGGAAATAATTTTGTGGATAGGGACATAGAGGATGTCTATGTGCTTAGTAATACAGAAGTAGAGAGTATACCAGTCAGCAAGCAGGCTATAATAGTCTCTGACAAAACCATGAGGAATATCCCCCTAGAAAGAGGCAAGTCAGGTCATATTAGCTTCGCTGGTATGGGATGGGGACATGGAGTAGGTCTGAGCCAGTCAGGTGCCAAGTGTATGGCTGAAAATGGCTACGACTACAAGGATATACTGAAGCATTACTATACTGGGGTAGAGGTTCGACTTCCTAGACCTTAGGTTTTAATAATATTTATAAGACTTTTTTATAGATATTTTATGCTTCATAAATAGAAAAGAAATAAGTGAATTATATTATAACATTACCCCTTATTCATACGAAAGTATGGATAGTTCATATTTACTCCCTCATACAAATAGTAGAGATAGTTATAAAATAAGAGTCGTCCTATAGGACGACTCTTATTTTATTCCTTCATAGAGTGAATGATGTAGTACATCACTGGGACGATTATGGATCCTCCGACTATGTTTCCGAGTGTTACTGGAATTAGGTTGGAGAAGAGGGCTGCTATACTTATATCTGCTCCTAGAAACGTGGATACAGGTATGAAGAACATATTTGCTACACAGTGTTCATACCCTGATATTACAAAGACACTAACTGGTAGCCAGAGTGAGAGTATCTTTCCACTCATGGCCTTGGTGGCTAGGGAAATCCATACGGCAAGTACCACTATGATGTTGCAGAGGACTCCACGATAAAAGGCTGGAGAAAAGGCTAGGGTGGTCTTTTTAAGTCCTATGCTTACTGCGACTTCTCCTATGGAATTTAGACTTCCATCCATGCCCCAAAGTCCACTTTTGTATACTAGAAATGCCATAAAAATAGAACTGATAAAGTTTCCTAGATATACAGCAGTCCAGTTTTTGAGAAGTCCTGACGCTTTTATTTTTTTGTTTAAAAGACCTACGCTCATAAGGGCATTTCCTGTAAAGAGCTCACTTCCTGCTATTACGACGAGGACTATTCCTACAGGGAATACTGCTCCACCTAAGTATTTTTTAGCTACTGAACTTCCATCCATGCCCCAGATAACCATGGCACCTATGGCTCCAAGTGATATAAAGATACCTGCCATAATGCCAAGTAAAAGACTCTTTAAAAAGGGAAGATTCGCCTTTTTAACAGAGTTATCTATCATAGTTTCGTATATTTCTAAGAGACTTAATATTTTTTCCATATAAACTCCTTTTAATTTTATAGTAGGGCAAGAGAATTCCAAACCTTTTGCCTTGATTTGTTCGCACAATAAAGTAGTATAAGATAAAAGGAATGAAATTTAATTTATTCTTATTTGCTATATATATTATCTGCTAAGTAATATATAATTAGACTTAATAAATGTTTTAATATTTTAGAAAAGATAAGTTTATACTTATCGTGAGGAGGATGGTATGGAGAAAATATATTTTTTTGACTTTGGTGCATTTAATCCACATAGGATGATAAATGTTAGTTTCAAAGCAAATGAGGTAAAAAAGGAAAACGTGATACTTTTTAGGGAAGAGGAAGAATGGGAAGTAAGATATGATAATTCATATCCAAATGTTTTTTATGACCCTAAGTATGATATTTATAGATGCTATTATTCTACTTTTACTAGGGATAGGGGTTCATCGGATTTTTCTTTAGAGGAGAGAAAGGGCAAGCCGTATCCTGTCTATGAAGATAGGATGGTATCGCTTTGTTATGCTGAGAGTAAGGATGGTGTGACTTGGACGAAGCCAGTATTAGGATTGGTGGAATTTAATGGAAGCAAGGAAAATAATATCTTGGGAGATTGTCTTCATGGTACTTCTATACTCTTTGATGAGCGTGAGACAGATGAGTCCAAGAGGTATAAGATGTTTACCAAGGTCGACTATGGCAATAGCAAGGATCACTTCATGGCTGTATGCTTTTCTGAAGATGGTATACATTTCAGTGAGCCTATTCCTACACCTGATTTTAATCCTAGGGGTGATACCCACAATGTGGTTTTATTTGATGAGAGGATAAATAAATACGTGCTTATAAGTAGGACTTGGTCTGATTCTATGAGGATGCCTATTATTTCTTATAGCGATGACTTCCTTCATTGGTCTAAACCGACTATAGCCCTTCCTAGTAGGAATTATGGGGCGCAGATTTACTCCATGCCTATTTTTAAGAGGGGTGACTACACTATAGGTCTAGCTTCTATCTACCATGAGGGTGATAAGATGGATGAGAATTATGATACAGTCGATGTAGAGCTGACTTATTCATACAAAAATGGTGGCTGGAACTATGTTTCTCCTGACCAGCCTTTTATACCTATTAGTGGTGGTTCTTATGGGGAAAACTTCGATGGTGGATGTATATATACCTCATTACCTGTGATGATGGGGGATAGGACTTACTTCTACTACCTAGCTAGTAATGGTACGCACAATGGATTTAGAGAGGGTAGCTATGCTAGGGCTTATATAGAAAATGATAGGTGGGCATATGCTACAAATAAGAGGGAAGGTGTAGAGGCATTTTTATATACTAATGGTATCAAGTTCTTTGGTGGCGATGTATTTTTGGACTTAGAACTTGGCGAAAATGCAAGTGTTAAGGTCGAAGCCTTTGAAGTAAAAACACATAAAAAGATAGAAGATGTGAGTATCACTTTAGAAAAGTGTGAAAATAATCACAAACTTATTTTTGATAAGGAATTTATAGGTGAGGCTAGGCTGGGTATTACTTTTATAGATGCCAAGATTTTTAGCCTAGAGGGTGATATGGAAGTCATTAGGATAGAGAATGAGACAGGACTTTTTAGGGATTAATTTATATTAGGGAAGGTATTAAGTCGCTGAGCTTTATTGCTAGTTTTTTATGCTCGCTAGGTTCTAGGTGCATATAGTCTATTTTGTTCATAGTAAGAAATTCATCTGTATTTAAAAAGGCACAGTTATTAAGCTCAGCTACCTTTCTAAGCTCTTCAATTAGAGCGACTGACTTCTCATGGCAACCGGCTCCCATATTTGCAGATATTTCTACATTATTGGTGTACTCTTTTCCTATCCTAGCAGGTGCGAGAATAAGTATTTTCGCATTTGCTAAGAGTTCTTTTTCCATTTTGATTTTTTTGATTAGCCTGTTTGCGCCTAGGGCTATATTGCTCGCATTTGCTGAAAATCTTTCCTTGGTATCATTGGTGCCAAGGGCTATTATTATGAGGTCGACAGGTGTATGTGTCGCTAGGCAAGGTCTGATATAAGATAATCCTGATAGTCCTTCTGTAAATGGGTCGTCAAAGACGAAGGTTCTTCCACTTAATCCTTCCTCTATAACTCTATATTCTCCGCTTCCTTTTTCATTTAATAATTTTTCTAAAACCCTAGGGTAACGAGTATTTTCGTTATAACGTGTTAAATCAGCTGCATTGTATCCCCAAGTGTTTGAATCCCCAAAACATAGTATTCTTTTTTCCATAATAAGCTCCTAAACAATTATTTATTATCAATTATACATATCAAAAAAAATTTTTCAAGATATCTTAACTTGTATTTTAATAAAATTGACATAAGTTAATAGGTATGTTATATTATTTTTATCAAATTTTAACAAGGTATTTTATTTTTAAGGAGGAAAAATGAAAAAAATTATCAGTTTATTACTAGTAGTAGTTATGATGCTATCTTTGACTAGTTGTGGTGGTGAAACTAAGGAAGAAACTACAGCTAAGCAAGAAGAACAAGTAGCTACTGAAAATACTACTGCTGCAGAGCAGGAAGAAGCAGGGATGACAAATGAAAACCCACTTTCAGATGTTAGGGTAAGACAGGCTATAGCTTATGCTATAGATATGGATGCCATCATTGAAAGTCTTATGGGTGGCAAGGCTATTCCAGCCGATGCGCTTACACCAAATGGTGAGTACAAGGTAGAAGGTCTTAACCTTTACAAATATGATCCAGAGAAGGCTAAAGCTTTATTAGAAGAAGCTAACTGGGATCCTAACTATGAAGTAGACTGCGTATTCTACTATGGTGACCAACTTACTGTAGACCTACTTACAGCAGTTCAAGCTTATTTACAAGATGTAGGTATGAAGATGAGCTTCAGAAAACTTGAAGGTGACCTAGCAGCTCAGCTATGGGTAGCACCGGAAGATGTAGAAAATGGTCCATCAGAAGTAGAGTGGGACCTAGCTTATGCAGGTATCGCAGCACTTGGATTAAACGAGTATTACAACAGATTTAGGTCAGGAAATCCAGGAAACTCTCATACACCTATGGTAAAAGAGTTTGACGAGATGATAGACTTCGTAAACTCAACAGCAGACGTAGCTAAGCAAAAAGAAGGCTACGCAAATATAGAAAAATATGAAAATGCAAACCTACCTATTATACCACTTTACTACCAACAAATATTTGTAGTAGAGAGCAACAAGGTAGATAGAAAAGGTGCTCCATACGGAAACGAGCAGTTCAACTATGATTGGGATATAGTGAACTGGGAGCTTGATACTAGCAATGGTGGAGAGAATGT
>PDWI01004243.1_pt1 | contig 20665 bp, 18 predicted proteins | sample 1430891 | NCBI WGS metagenome assembly PDWI01 (sample SAMN01162508, study PRJNA174530) | Oral metagenome, whole genome shotgun sequencing project. | biome: Marine environment; feature: Marine mammal; material: Swab sample of the gingival sulcus; isolation source: swab sample of gingival sulcus... | reverse complement strand
AAATATTTTCCCAATCAGCTTCCCTCAACATTCTACGGGGAGCTGATTGGGAAAATATTTTCGATACTCATTTTACCCACAGATTCTCCAGAAGAGCCATCTTATTTACCGATCTGGTATCCTTATGGGAGATATTGCCTCTGCAGATGGTAATCTTGAGAAGGCATTGGGTGTATACGAACAAATGCAGAAATTTGGAGCTCAAGATCCCGCATTATACAAAAAATTATGCTCTGTTTATGTTCAAACGAATAACGTAGATAAGGCTAAAATTACCTACGCCCGTCTTGAAAAAATGTCACCAAACTATGAAGGGCTGCAAGAATTAAAAGCGAAAATTTTGAAAATGGAAAGTAATGAAAAAGGATAAAAAAACTCCCCCGGGTTATTCCCAGGGGAGCAACAACAAACAAAAAACCTCAGAGTAGTGACTCTAGGGCTATTTATTTCTAATCATATATACCGGTTACTGTCAAGATTGGTCGAGGACTAACATGTTACAAACCTTTTCTATTTTTATTGCCGTTCTTGTTATTTTGATAATTGTGCATGAATTTGGTCATTTTATTGTAGCCAAATTTACTAAAGTTAAAGTTGAAAAATTCGCTATCGGTTTTGGTAAAGAATTAATTGGGCGAACTTTTGGTGAGACTCGATATTGTGTTAACCTTATACCTCTTGGTGGATATGTTAAGCTTTATGGCGAAAACAGGTATGACAAAATTGATGATAAAATGCGGTACCGGTCTTTTTTTGATCAATCTTATTGGGTCAGGTTTTCCATTATTTTTGCCGGACCTTTTTTTAATTTGATCTGCAGTCTTATGGTTTTGTTTTGCCTCTATGCTTTTGTTGGGGTTTATGGTCCAGATAAATCTGCAACTGTGAATGAGCTTATAAATGATTCCCCTGCTGCCTTGGCTGGCCTTCAGGTTAATGATGTTATTGTTGAAATTAATGGAAAAAATATAGCTGATTGGGAAGCGATGACAGCCTTTATAGAGGCAAATGGCCCCAAGCCCATTGTTGTTACAGTCTCAAGAAATGGAAAAAGAATCTCTTATAATTTAGCACCTCAGCTTTTAGAACAATCAGTAAAGGATGGCGATAAACCTGCGTATAAGATTGGTATCATAAAAAAAGTTAATGCTATATTTACTCCAAGCCATTCCTATCGGGAGGCTTTATACCAGGCTGGATACACCTGTTTTTCAATGTCAAAAGCCATTATTGTTACAATTTCAGATCTTATTATGCAAAAAGAAAAGGGGGTACAAGACATCGGTGGTCCTATTGCGGTTGCCAAGGCTACTCAAGTATCTTATGAAAGAGGAATGTCTTTCCTGGTATATATTTTTGCCATGCTTGGTATTAACCTGGCTCTAATTAACCTTATCCCTATTCCTATGCTTGATGGCGGGAGACTGGGGGGACTTTTTATTGAAATATTGCGAAGAGGAAAACCTATGCCGGATAATATTACTCATGTTGGTAATGTTACCGGGCAAATTATTATTGCTGTGCTGCTTTATATAGTCGTTTTTAACGACATAAAAAATATTCTTACTCAATAATTATTACAGAGGATTTAAACATGGGAACTACAGTGACAAGCGAAGAATTTAGAAATTTAGCTAATACGCATCTTGCTAATTATATGCATGATGCGAGAGAGAAGGGCATTGATCCTGAAAAGGCTGTTTTGGGGCTTTTTACCGCGATTACAACCCAAATAGAAACAAAGCATGGCATAGAGGAAACCAAGCGTTTACTTACTGATTTTGTTTCTAGTTTTCGAAGTGTTAACGAAAAATGAAAATAACAACGAAACAGGTAAAAGGGGAGGAGGTAAAGGAAAAGCCTCTCCCCTCCCCTGCTCTTCCTTCCGATACTTTTGCTTCTCTTTATGCTGAGGAAACTTTACTTGGGACTCTCCTCAACAACCCGTCCGAAAAAGAATTAGCTCAAGGCTATTTTGATCTCCTTGAACCATCTGATTTTCAAGATATTGAACATCAATTACTATTTTCAGCTATCAAGCATGTTTTTGAAAAAACAGGGCGTATTCTCCCTGCTGATGTTATAAAATTACTTCGAGACGAATTCGCTACTAAAAAAATCAGCATTGAATTGTTTTCTCGATTGGCTAATGTGATTATTTTTAGTGGCGATCTATCTTTTTTGATTTATGAAATTAAAAAAACATCTATTTTAAAATCACTAGAAAAAACGATACAGGAAAAATTTAAATCAAAAGATTCATTTGATGTCTTAGGAATAATAAATCAGTGCGAGGAGTTGCTTGCTGAAAATAAAAGAGTACTAATTCAACTTGATAAGCAATTACTAAATGGAAAACAAAATTGAACCCTGGAATATTTTAGTTATTGATGATGATGCCACCATTCTGAATACCATTAAGGTTTTTCTTAAAAACCTGTCATTTCAAGATAGGCCGGTAAAAATCACATGCGTTAACAATAGTAAAGAAGCTAAAAAAATTCTCTCCAGTAAGAAAATTCACATTGCTCTAATTGATTTATCCATTGAACAAAAATATAGCGGTTTGGATTTGGTAAAGTATATACGATCAAATCTTAATAATTTTATAACCAGACTTATAATTATCGCCAGTGTAGTTGATTCAAACAAAAAAACATCTCCTGAATTTATAACAAGAGAGTTTGATGTCAATGGTTTTATCCTTAAACCTAACATCGTCCAGGAAATCCTTGTAATGTCAATTATTACAAGCCTTCGTGCCTATGACAAACTCGAATATCTTAAAAAGCAGATGTATGCTCAGGAAGAGACTACCAAAAAAATAAGTCTTCAATCTGACAAAATACTGCAAACCAAAAGTATTCTTGATGCCATAATTAATAGGGCTATGCAAATGCCTTTAATTATTGTCTCAGATGATCTTGAAATATCTCACTACAATGAAGCTGCATCTTTATTTTTTGGAATTCCTCAAGAAAATATTTTAGGCCGTTCTGTACGTGAAATTCATCAAAGCCTTGGTATATCTCCTAAAAAAGTTGGCGAGGCCATGGATATACTTGAGGGTGGTGGTGAATTTACTTTTGGCATAACACGAAGTGTCAACGGTAGAAAATTAACCTGTAACATACGTTTTTTTTCTATTTATATAGAAGATCAATCTTCCGTTTTTGTTCTTGCTGGTGATAAAAAAATCACTCCATTAGTAGATAATTCTGCCCCTTTTTCAGAACCTGGCAAATTAAAAGGTGACACACAAGTCTCCCCTATTCCCAATATTATAACAGGGGACCCTAAAATGATTAAGATTTGCAATATGATAAAAGATTTATCTTATTCGTCTGCTTCTATCATGATTACAGGGGAAACAGGTACCGGTAAAGAATTAATAGCTGAAGCAATTAAAACGTACAGTGTTAGGAAAGATAAACCCTATCTTGCAATTAACTGTGGGGCTCTTCATGGCGATCTTCTTGAAGCAGAACTCTTTGGATATGTTAAAGGAGCTTTTACCGGAGCGGATAAGGATACAGCTGGTTTTTTTGAAAAATGCGATGGCGGGACTTTGTTTCTTGACGAAATTGGAGATGCCAGCCCTTCTGTGCAGGTTAAATTGTTACGTGTATTACAGAACGGAACGTTTTTACCCATCGGCGCTAGAAAAGAAAAAAAGGTTGATGTACGAATATTAGCTGCCACTCATCAGGATCTGAGGGAAATGATTCGCGAGAGAAAGTTTAGAGAGGATTTGTATTATCGACTTAACGTTGTACCTATTAATTTACCTGCTTTAAAGTATCGTCAAGTAGACATTGGACCGTTGGTTCAGCATTTCCTTTCAGTGTATTCCGCCGGGGATAAAATAGTATCTACTCAATGTCTAAATGCATTATGTGATTATAATTGGCCCGGTAATATACGAGAATTACAAAACGCAATTGAATATGTATCTGCTATTTGTAAAGAAAAAGTGATCCAAATAACTCATTTGCCCCAAAGTCTGCAAGATGAAATTAAAAAATTTGGGTATATTACAAGAAAAATTGAATCAACCAGAACCCCAGAGGCAAATGATATAAACCGAAATCTAGAACTAAAAACAATAAATATAAAAAAACAGTCCTTATCTGATTTTAGTGACGAAGAAATTATAAAAAATCTTTTAGAATGTGATGGCCACAAAGGTCTTACAGCTGGTCGTTTCGGTGTACATCGTAGCACCTTGTATCGCCGGTTACAAAAAATCAGGAATTCAAAAAAATAACACTAACGATTATTTCTAACCCCCCTACCCTTTTTCAATATAACAATATCTAGCTATCATGATATTATTATATTATGATAGCTAGATAGTCAACAAACACAACTTTTCACTTTATTTCAAATAGATATCAATATTCCACAGATCAATATGGTCGTGCTAGTATGATAGTGTGTTAGTATGCTTGCAAAAGTGGTTGTTAATATGTTATTGTAGTAGCTTAATAGCTTCGTATTTTTCAATAAGGTACTTTTATGAAAATCATATCGTTTTTGAGTCAAAAAGGCGGTGTTGCTAAATCAACCTTATCTCGGGCGATTGCAACCCAAGCGCAAAAGGAAGGCCTTATGGTTAAGTTGGCTGACCTTGACGTACAACAGGCTACCACTGTCGAGTGGCACCAAGATCGACTACTTGCCGGATATGATCCAGTAGGATCCGTGGAGTTATTCCGTGTGGCCGAATCCGTAAAAAAAATCGTTGGCGATTATGATCTTGTCGTTGTTGATGGTCCACCAAGAGCTTCCGTTGGCACCTTAGAGTTGGCCCAAATATCTGACCTAATAGTCTTGCCAACATGCACAAGCAAAGATGACTTAAGACCATCAATTAGACTTGCAATTGAGCTTGTGGACAAAAATATACCAAAAAACAACATCGTTTTTGCGATAGTACGAGCATCCAAAGAAGCCGAGGTCAATGCTGCAAAAACGGCTATAGCCGATGCTGGATTTAACTCTCTTGATGGTTTTTTATACGAAAGACCTCTCTATCGCATTACTCAGGATAAGGGGTTAGCTATAACTGAAGTTAACCACAAAGGTCTTCGAGCAAAAGCAGCTGTACTGGTAGATAGCTTGGCCGATATATTGATGCAAAATATTTAACTACAGCGGGGTTCTAACATGGCAGAGAGTAAGAGAAAAAAAGCACGATTTGGTGACCTTAAAAATCTCAAACCAAGCAATAATTTAGTTGCACCTGAAGTTGCTCCTAAGGAACTTGCATCTCCAGAGGAATCGGTAAAAATTACTAAAGATGTCCAGTTTAATATTCGAATTACTAAGAGTGATGCTGAGCTCATACGCCTAATTTGTTTTAAAAAAAGAATTACAAAAATCGCTTTTTTCGACGAATGCTTATCTGCTTACCTCGAGAAGAATGGAATAGATAAAGATGGTAAAAACCTCTAATTCTTTGCAAACACCCTTTTGCTAGCAATTTAGCATGCTAACTTAATACGAAATTAGATTACTACCACCCTTTGCACTTAACCTACCTGCCCTTCTCCGCTTTTTTCTTTAAACTTTAGTATTTCAACCTTTGAGTTATGCTCCTTGCTACCGATCTGTATCAAGATATTATGCTATCATTATATTTTAATAACATAATATCTTGATCGTTAGACTAACTGCAATTCTGGAAACGATTTTTTCTACTATCAACCAGCCAGCAGTCAGCATGCTACAACGCTAAACAACTAACTGAGTATTTAATTAGCATATTAGGACAATATAACAATATTATGATAATAATATATCATGATAGCATGTTATCCTTTTACAATGGTGCCAAACAATATCCTCAGAAATACGGCGGGGAATCGACGCTAGACATTTAACAGGATATTACACAAGAATGATAGAAACCAGGCCGCACTTTACAATGCATGAGCGACCAGAAGGTAAAATCCAGATACCACACTAGACGCTATCAAACTATCATATTAAATTAATATACATATAGCACGACAGCTTCACATACAAAAAAGGCGGAGCGCGAGATCGAACGCTTACCAAAAAAATTTACGACGATAAAATATAATTCTATCACTCTACAACCATAAAATGCTATTATAATAGCTTGATAGATTGGTATATGTCTAAATTTACGATATATTTGAAAAGTAACTCTGGATAAAGAACTGCCGATACATGCTATCATGATATCGGAGTAGCTTAATAGCAGGGTAGGGCGCTTTGGGATTATTCTACAGTGAAAGAATTCGCGAAATTTTCGCCTTTTTTTACAGCACGCTGCAGATCTTCAAATTCTGTGTGTTGATATATCATCGTTGTTTCTATATTTTTATGTCCAAATAATTTTTGGATTGTCACAATATCAACACCGTTCTTATGTAGCATTGTGCCCCCTGTGTGTCGCAACAGATGCGGTCCATACGATCTTTTGTTAAGCTCAAAGCTACCTAGCATGTATTTCCGAATTAACTTTTGGGCTCCTCGAACCCCTAATCCTTTTTCTCTTCCCTCTACTCGCCTGGAGGCAACAAAAAGAGCATCATTATTTTCTTTATTTTGTCTGTAATTTAGCATTTTTTTAATGCGATCAAGAGTGCGATCCTGAACTGGCAACATCACTTCACTTCCACCTTTTCTGGTAACCAGAATTTTTTGTTCTTCAAAAAAAACATCCTTGATCTTCAATTTAACTAACTCAGAAATCCTTAACCCTGGGTTGATCAGTAAATCGACGATAGCCAAGTCTCTCAGCATTATCCGCGGCTCTTTCTTCGCAAGTATATTTTTATACAAAATTTCCAGTTCACTTTGAGTAGGTATTATTCTTTCTTTGCTATGAACTTTAGGTGAAGGAATCAACTCGGCAACGTTTTCCAGTACGACAAAATTGGATTCCAAAAAATCAACGAAATGTGAAATAAAACGTTTTTGGGTAAGTTTTGTACTATTAGCAAGCTTTCTCGATTTGAAATATTCGACTATAAGTGTTTTGTTCAGATCACTGGGTTTATTCACTCCTTTTTTGTTTGCAAATGACACAACCTTTTGCAAGAGGTTTAATCTAATTTTGATTGTTGAAGATGCATGTCGGCCAGATGCATATAGATCATCTTCGTATTTATAAAGAGCCTCTTGCCAAGTCCAATTTTCATTATTTAACTCTTTCATGGAAATACGCTGTCACAAAGGTTGGTATTCTTAAAAAACTATTGGTAATTTTCTAAAATTCTTTGGAAAACCCCATAAAATTTTTTACTTTTTTTCCAGATTCGTCCATCCAAAATCCATAAGTTTTTATCAGGAACACCTTCACGCCGAATTAATCGCCCGATCCCTTGTTTAAAAAGAAAAGCAGCATCATTTCTTCCTGAAGTAGGAAGAGGTGTATATTCACCGTTCTGCATTTTTCGCCTAGAGTTTCTGTAAAGTCCAGTCATTGTACTATTCATACCAAACGGCACCCGAGGAATAACCAAGTCGGTCAAGATGTTATCTTGATCAGCTGGAATACAAAGATGCTGACCTGAAATATTAATGCCTGTCCATGCATTTCCCAGGGCAAACCATACCGGACGATCTCCAGCATGTGACCTGTCAATAAACTCTTTAAGTTGTGCACTAAAAGGTATGTGTCGATCCTGAAATATCATCCTCAATTTATATGGTGAGTTATGGTATTTCATATTCATTTTTTCTAACAAAACATAGGAGGTTGCAAGAACGAGCGTTCCACCAATTGATTTGTTGATTATTGTTGATTCTATAAAATTAGCAATGGTATCAAGCCAACGTTCAAACTTTTCCTGGTTTTTATCCTTATTTCTTTTTGAATCTATTTCCTCAGATGTAATAATCGCCGGAACAAAACTATCCATTTCCAGAAGGGGAGGGGTGTGCAGTTTAATTGGTTTGTATAACCATTTTTGCTGTATTGGTTGTGTTAATACAAGTCTTTCGTTTGGAATATTTAAAATTTTTCGTATATGGGATGCGCTTGGGTGACCAAAACTGTCTGGTAATGTCAGTGTTGCTGAAACCAGAACCGCTTGCTTTGTTCTATTCCATAGATTTTTAAAAAGATGTTTGATAACCCCTATACCTGGCCCAACCGTAAAAGATGGAAAATTCCGCACTGGTGAAATAGTAAATTTAACAGGATTCTTATGACTAGATATTCGTGCTAAAGTAATTGTCGCATCCTGTATCTGCTTATCTATAATAGACTTGGCATTATAGGTATAATATGCTCCTCCAGGAAATAAGGCTTTTAAATATTTTTGCAATTGTTCAAGTTTATTTAATACTTGAAATGCAGCTGCTTCCTCACGTTTAACTTCGTCATTTTTCCAATCATTTGGTTTAATAAAAACCTCATTTAATGCTTTATTATTTTTGACTTTATCCATAATATCTTTACAGATATTTATGGCATATTTCCGGTTCTTCTGATTGCCAAGTTTTGTTTTTCTTAAATACGATAGAATCGTTAGAATCGATATATCTGAACTATTGATTGAAGAAACAGACATCTCGAAAGAGTGTGCTTCATCTATAAATAAAGCTTTGGGAATTGGTAATAAATTAATGTTACTCTCAAAATTTCTAAGATGCATATCAATGGCGATCATTGCATGACTACAAATAATAATATCTGCATCTATAGCATTTTTAAACATCTCTTCATAAACTTCCAGAGCAGGAGAATATTCATTATCTTCTGCATTTTTAACAGTGGAAGGAGAAAGCGTGAGTCCTGGAATGGAAGCGGTTTCCGGCGATATAGAATACATATCCTCCGCTAAATATCGAATACCAGGACATGTAACTTCTAAATCACTTGAATCGGGTAGGGGAGGGCACCCTGCACCTAGCCATTTTCTTAGATTGTCTTGTCCAGATATAGTTTTTGATATATCTGGATCATCAAGAACTTCTTTTAGGTTTTCAGGAACTATAAATTGTGATTTTCCAAAAATTATTGCTATGTTTAAACTGTCTGTGTCAGGTACTTCCTCTATTTCATTATAAATGTGTCGCATAACAGCAATGGTTGGAGCGGCTATACAAACAGGTCTCACCCCTTTAGCGACTTGATCTCGTGCAAGAGTAGCTAAAACACGACTTTTCCCAAGACCGGTACCACCCTCGGCTAAAACAATATTTTTTTTCTTCAAATGTGAAGCTATCTGAGTATAATATTTTTTTTGATCAGGGCGATTCTGAAAATCGCTTTCTTCGTTTGTTTTTCTTTCAGCTTTTTTAAACTCTAAAAGCTTGGTGTAGCAAAAAGCACCTATAACCTTACCAATCGGGTAATCAATCCCATGATCAGTACAGCAACATTGTTTTGCTAACTCCAGAAGAAGACTTTCTTCTTCATTAAAAGCGATGCTAAATCGATTTAGACCAGCGGATGGCAAAAGAGATGGAGGTAACCCTTCTTTTATGGCGTCCAGTGCCATTTGTTTTATTGCTTTTCCTTTACTTTTGTTATTCCTATATTCTTTTGGAATATCAGGTACGTATACTGTTACGTTCATATGTTTACTACATTTATTTTTATATAACAGATTTTATTGCTATAAATAATAATATATTTGCTAAAAATTTTTTAAATATATGCTTTGGCATATAATACTATGGAAATAACCACTCAGTTATTATAACCAAAAAAATTTCAACATACGAACCAGCGTACAATGCTACCCACCTATGATTTCTCGAAAAATAGAGATCAAGAAGAACCTTCAATATACGCACTTTCGTACAATGCTACATAACAGGAGAACAAGGTAGCTCAAACCGGTCCAGGTTTTTAATATACGCACTTGCGTACAATGCTACAAAAGCCAGAAAGTAAATATCGTAACGTTGATATTTTTCAATATACGTTTTCGCGTACAATGCTACGAGTTGGTAAGTTACCATTGAGCTCAGAAACAGAGTTTCAATATACACACTCGTGTATAATGCTACCTGGCGGGGTATCGTAATCTTCTATAAATAAACATTTTCAATATACGCTTTCGCGTACAATGCTACTTAAAAAAATGGCGATGTACAACTACATGATGCTGTTTCAATATACGCTTTCGCGTACAATGCTACAAGATTACACAATCACATACGATACGCATGACATGTTTCAATATACGCATTCGCGTACAATGCTACGTAAATGGCTTTACCACTTTATAGATAATTTACAGTTTCAATATACGCATTCGCGTACAATGCTACACCCAATTCGCGGCGCTCATAGTCGCGTTTACAGGTTTCAATATACGCATTCGCGTACAATGCTACACTAAGTGCTGGTTATTGTTTTTACGATCAGAATGTTTCAATATACGCATTCGCGTACAATGCTACAAGCTTGGCATTTTAACGGCCTGAGATCAGGCGAGTTTCAATATACGCATTCGCGTACAATGCTACCGCCTACCTTGCAATTATCTTATTTAAAAGACTTTTTTAATAACTTTTTGCGAACTTAATTTTTTACCCCCTCTATAGGTCATACTGTTTATCTATTTTTTTAATTTATGCTTTGAGTAAAGCATATTGCGAACCTCTTGCTAAATTATGTTTACAATTGATTCGCGCTATTTTTTCAGGATCTACGGGTGTTTGACAAGGTTCGAATTTTGTCTTGTCCCAGTATGGCGGTCGGCATACTCTCATTGCCCTGGCAAAACCTTTTTTTGGGGGAGCTTCTAAAGAGAGAGGAGTTGTTCTAAGTTCCCATAATTGCTTTGCCTCGATATCTTTTGTAATTTCTAATGAAATTATTTGGCCAAAATTATTCCTGCTGAGTTTTCCTAAATTTTGAATTCGGGAGAGTAACTCTTTTAAGCGACCTTTTTCACCTATACACCAGGCAACAACCTTTTCCTGCCATTGACTCGCTACTCGCAAATCAAATGCTTTGAATTTCCCGCTACCTGGAGTAAATCTTTTGATTTTTGTTTCATAAAAAACACCCGCATCCTCCATATACACATTAAACGGTTTAGTCATAGAAGTAACCTGGATTGATGAAGCCGGATATCGTATCAATACACTGGCTTTCCATATATTATCGGCTGTTTTTTCTAAAGGGAGATTTTCTATTACAGAAAAACAATCCTCTACTCCATTTTCTCTTGCTTCATCAACTAAAGCCCATGCTACTAAAGAGTCAAGATGGATTGGATAATCTGAACAGACCATCGGCCTATTCAGACTCCAGGTAATGCATAAAGGTTCCATTACTACTCCTTTTTATTTCCCTTTTGGGACTTTGTTTCTTTTTCGGCTTGTTCCAAGGCTTTTCTTTTTCTGTTTTCAATTTTTTTCGCTACAACAGGATCCTTATAGGATGCAAAACTTTCAATATCTGCAGCGGTGATATCTTCAAGACTCTCATCAAGGGCCAAAAGATAACTATCTATATCCTCGTTATCCCTGTCGAGTTCCCATCCGGTTACAGTTTTTTTCAATAAAGATGAACTGGCAGGTTTGAAATTTTCCAAGACTGTCATTTTAGCATCTAGTATCTGGTAACGACCATACCCATTTCGTGATTGCCCACCAATATTTTGAAGGTTACAAAACCCCTCTATGGCTTTCAAAAATAGACCTCTTTGTGCTTCATTGTAACTGTTTAGTGTGGCTGTAAAATAGAATGTTGTCCCAGGGACAACTATTTCGTGTGCAGTCCATGATCTAATACCCTGAAAACGTGTTTTAGACTTTTCTTCATCATCAAGGTCACCAGTTCCGTTTGAGGCAACAAGTTTTCTCCATTTGTCGATTGACTCGATACTGTTGTCAACAACATTGAAAATATGAGGATCAGTAAGAGTTAATGCGTCATCAACACGTCTGCAGAGTATCACCTGCGTGCATCTTTCTTTTGTTTTATGAAGATCGCATGAAGAAGGGACCAACCCCCCGTTTATGGTTATGTCGTTGATATGATATGCTGTATCTGTTTTGAGGCGTGATGGCAACATTCTAGGCGTACCCCCAAAAATACCGAAAAAAAGATGCCCCTCTGCTTTTTTAAATTCCTCAATGGTTGGCTCCTTTCCTTCCGGGTACCCATTAGCACTCCCTGCTTTTAGGGTGTGATAAGCATCCAAGGTTAACTTTTCTCCTCTTTTCGAAAGATGATTGATAACAACAGAAGATGCTATTCTCCTCAATCTTCCTCTTATTGAGTTGGCCGGTATAATAACGACCCTCTTACTGCTACGGCCTTCCTCCTCCTGGTGTTCCTCCCTAATTAAAACGTCATGAGTCTGCTGGCGTATACAGGGTGTGCCCACGCCAGATCCACCAAAAAACATATTCCCATTTTTAGGATCAACCCGAGCTTCCTCTGGACTGGCAATATGAAGGGGGGATGTCAAACTTAAAACTGCGCTAACTTTAATCATGTTGTTTCTCCAAATATGTTGTTTGGTTATTTAGGAATAAAAATTTGCTGAACAGGTTTTTCCTGCTTTTTCTTAGCAATACTTGCTAAAGCCCAGGTTTCACCTAATGTATTTCTTTTAAGAAAATTTAATATTTCCTTCATGTTAGGGTTGGTAATCGCTATTTGTTCAGCAAGGTGGCCAAACTTACCATGATCGATATTTTTTAAATTCCTGTCTAAACGGCGGTATGGATGGGTATAATTTGCTTTTTTATTATCCGAAACATCGCTGAGGATTTCAGCGGCATCCTGGCAACATTGTAAAGCCTCAAGCAATCTTGAGTGTCTTATCGTTAATATTTGCTTGTCTACCTTTATAGATATCTGCTCATTGTCCAGCGTAACAGGAGTACACCAAGCATGATGCATAACATTACCAGTGTTTATACAGGCAACATATGGTGGTGGGGGCGGGGTGAGAAAAAACCATGTGCGTTGTGCATCTGTGTTAAGTAAATACGACCCTTTTTGCGTATGCACTTTATTTGCTACAGCTGCCATATTGCTTTTGCTTAACCCTTTTTTTACAAACGGCGTACACCATTTGCACCCAACTTTTGAGCTTCGACAAGCCATTGCATGCTCATCAGTAAATAGCGATAGTCCTTTGAGGGGGGAAGGGGTTAACTCCTCACCTTTTTTAATAGGAAACCCACAAAGACTACAAACAGTATCTCTCGTGGCTTTTTCAATGCCAAAAGGATTTATTTCTAAGGACTCAGCCACTATTCTTGACGGACGGAGCATTTTTCCTCCTTATCTTTATTGGTTGGTTATGTCTGAAAAAATCAGCCATTCAAAAGAGATTTACGCTTTTTCTATAAGCCCATATCCCTTATTTTTAAGGTGACCAACATGGACGATTCCGCCAATATTTAATCCTGCGCGGAACGTTACATCCAGGGCGGCTATTTTATACCGGTTCGCCCGACTATTTATTTTGATAGGTATGTATTTTTTGATATTTATGTCACCTAATGTGAAGTCTGGTTCAACAGGGAGGTTGAGATATTGCGCATGAAGGAGGATCCCATCCCTGATTTTTTGCTCGATAACCTGAGCAAGGGCAAAGGTAAGTTTCTGTTGTATCAAATCTTTTTTATGTGTTTTGTACATCTTTGCGCTGTTCATAAAAACCATTGAGGCAATTTTATATTCGCGTAGCTGGTTTGTTTCGTAAAAAAAGTATTCCCCTCTTTGTCTATGCTCTGTTACTGGTCTCCCTAAATAATTCGCAATGAACCGTGAAATTTTATGTCCGTTGCTTTCCAAATATTGAACAGCGTCAGACCCAACAGCAAAAATTTTTCCGGTTTTTCCTGTAGAGGATATTCGGAATTCGGGTATCTGCTCTGTCCGGGGAAACCCTGCTTCAGTATAGTTAAACAAAATGGGATCTAATTTTTCGCCTGCTTGAGCAATATCATTTTGTTTGGCTAATATTTTCCTGAACTTTGTCCCGTACACCATTTCCTTATCGTTAATTTTATTTATAGACAACTGCATCCATTGCGACGCCATGTAGTACCTCTTTTTATGTTTTAAAACAATATCTCTATCTATTTGCTTTACTATAAAATAATCTATTTTCTTTCTTACAACAAATAAAAAAATATTTCCATCGTATAAGTTGCTTTTTTTGTTATCTTTATATATACTTTAGATGTTAATAATTATTTTTTTGAGGGCATAATATGCAACATATTGCTTATATCACTGTTGGTAAAAACAAGGGTAATGCGAGGATCTGGCTTGAAGGAAAACCGTTGATCCATTCTAATTTTACAGCTGGGCAACCAATAGACATTTCAATTGACAAAAAAAATAAGGAGATTCGCTTGTCTCTTTCTAATTCAGGCTCTAGGAAGGTCACCAGCAGCAAAAGGCGAGGCGGTGAATCGCGACCAATTATTGATCTTTGTAACGCAACTGTCACAAAAGTGTTCTCTGGAATTAAAAAAGTTAAAGTTCTTTTTAAACAGGGGTTGATATTTATATTCATTCATCCTGAAGAACAAGCCCGGATCGAGCGAAAAACCCGCTTGGAAATTAAATTACAAAAACAGGAACCCTTGTTATGCGGTTCTGTTGCTCACGGTGGTGGCATTATGGACCATGCTATTCATCAAGGGCTAAATGATGTTGGTATCCTCTCCAGTCTTATGCTGGGTATAGAGATTAAACCAGAATACCTAGGATGCTCTATACGTAACAATTCCGCATGGCATCCTGACGGTATTGCTATTCAAGGGCCCATGGAAGAAGTTGAAATGTCGGATCTTCCCCAACTTGATATTTTTCATTCTGGTATACCATGCACTGGTGCCAGTAAAGCTGGCCGTAGTAAAAATAAAATTAAATACGCCGAAGAGCATAGTTCAGCAGGTGCTCTTTTTTTGTCTTTCTTGAACATCCTTCGTGAAGTTAATCCAGCCATTGTCGTTCTCGAAAATGTACCTGAATATGCTCACACAATGTCCATGGCCGTAATTAGAAAAAGCCTGACATCATGGGGGTACCACGTTCATGAACGTGTATTAAACGGTAATCAAATGGGAGCATTGGAAAACAGGGATAGATTTGTGATGATCGCTGTAACAGAGGGGATTGAATTTAATTTTGCAGATCTTCAGCCTGTTCGTGAAAAAGAACGATCGCTCAAGGAGATTATGGACTTCGTGGAGCTAGATAGCCCTGCGTGGAGAGAATTTAGTTATTTAAAAACCAAAGAAGCTGCAGATAAAAAAGCAGGGAAGGGCTTTAAAATGCAAATTCTTGACGAGAACGCTCCTTTATGTGGAACAATTGGGAGAGGATATGCCAAAATTAGATCCACAGAACCCAAGATTGCTCATCCTGAAAATCCACGCTTAATGCGCCAATTCAGTGTTTCTGAGCATGCAAAAGTAAAAGGTGTGCCGGAGTTTTTAGTGGATGGCTGCAGTGCTACAACGGCTCATGAAATATTAGGTCAGTCTGTTATTTATCCAGTTTTTCAAGCGTTGGGAAGACTAATAGGCAACACTCTCAACAAGTGGTTGATTGTTGAAACTATTCAGAGTCAAAGGCAATTGTCTATATGGGATTTGCAGGTTGCGTAAGAAAAAGGGGAGGGGGTTAATGCGGTTTATTAGTACCCATATTTTGAAAAATTTATGCTTTTATAACTATGAAACTTCAAACATTTGATTTGCAATCTCTGGTGACATCTTATCAAAAATATACATCAAATTCTGTGGAATTCCTTTTTTTCTGGGGACATTCTAAAAGTGATAATCAGGAAATAGATAAAAATTGTTTAAGCAACTGGTATCCAGCTCAATTTAAAATCAATGGTATTGTATATCCTACTGTAGAACATTACATGATGGCTCAAAAATCTTTACTTTTTAAAGATCACGGTACCTATAAAAAAATACTCGCTGCAAAATCTCCCAAAGAAGCAAAAATATTAGGTAGGCGAGTTCAAAATTTTAACGAAACAATTTGGATAAAATATCGTTATCGTATTGTTAAGGAAGGGTGCCTTGCAAAATTTTCTCTTAACCCTGACTTAGCTTCTTTTCTTTTGTCTACCGTTAATAAAATTATCGTAGAAGCTTCCCCTTATGATAAAATATGGGGTATTGGGATGACTGAACAACTTGCAAAAGGGAAAAGTCCTGCAAAATGGCAGGGATTGAACTTATTAGGTTTTGTTCTTATGGATGTTAGGAAAACTTTACTTGATTGGTCTGTGAAACAGATAAAAGAATATACAGATATTAAATATATAACTAAAAAATAATCTAGCTATGAAGGTGTTATATCAACCTGATATTTGTTGTAGCTATACTGTTTCAATTCCTTTTTCTTTACATTTTTTTCGATAATATATCTCAAAATCACAGTCCTTTTCTTCCATAATTTTTTCTTTCAAAAACGGAATGAAGGTATGCTTTACAGCTGTTACGGTTATACCTTCTTTTTTGTATATTTTTAATAAAAACTTATTTTTATCTACCTCTAATACTTCCTTAACGAATCTCTTTTCAAGGTCAACCCGTAATTTAGAAGGTATTGCCTCGAAAGTGCTCCATACCTGATCTGCTAAATCTCTATGGAATTTTTCTTTAAGATCTTCTTTTATCTTCTGAAGGTGTTCCTTTTTTTGCCTATCTTCTATAGCCTTTTGTTGTTTTTTGGTTAAAGATTCTTGCTCTAAAAGTTGCTTTCCCCCATCCTTTATAACTGCAATAGTATACCCAGCTAAAGAACTTGTTACCTTTCCTTCTTTTACCTTTTTATTGACATACTCAAGAGATTTCTCAATTTCAAGTTCATCTGTAGTTTTAAGTATTTCCCTAGCTTTTTTCTCCGATATTTCAAATTCTTTGGTTAGCCTGTGATATAAAGCAATGTTGTCGAGTTCTATCAATGCATCTGGAAGCGGGATCTGTTTTGCGGTTTTTTGCCGCTTGGGGACAGGGATATTTTTATTTTTCTTGTTTGGAGAAATTTTGAATTTTAGTTCAGCTATAGCTCGACCACCTTCAACGGTCTTAGTTGCTAACTCAACTTCTATGTTGGAAATTTTATTTATCTCTTTTATAGGAGCTCTAATAACACGAACCGCAAGATATTTGTATTCCGGATATTCATGATCAGCCAATCCCATCAATTCCCGGAATTTTGCAACAGAAATCCACGGTGTTTCACCTGCTTGCCTGGATATATCAAAATAGTCTATACAAAGTTCATATAGAGCAAGAGAGTATTTACTCTTAAAAAGGTTTTGTGTAACTAGACTGATCCGAGCATACATGTCAGGATTGTATAGTTTCTCCCGTAATCGCTCATTAAAGGAATAATGACAAACTCCATTGATAATCTCGGCACCGGAGATAAGTGTCGATACACCCCATACATCCTCTGATTTATCTTTACCCAGGATATTCCACTCTACCTGGTGTTTGTTTAACTCTCGTAGCAACGATTTTAAATGTTTTCTATTGCTTGAATTGTACGATAATTGCTGACATAGTTCGTCTACTCGGATCGAGTGGGTTTCTTTTTTTAGTAGTTCGTTATAACTATTATACAAAAGGATATTCCAGGCTCGCCGTTGCAGTAAAGTGACAGTGTTTGCTACATGAATAGCAGCACTTGCTTTGATTACATGCGGAGTTGATTTTGTAACTTCCTTTTTAGGGCTCATACCTAAGTTCCTTTTATTGCATTGACATTAACAGCAACCTGTACGGAAAGACTCACCGTATACGTTTTTTATAACCTTTAGACTTTAATGTTGCAATATAATTCCTCTTGTTAACCTTTAGTTAAAAGGATAACATTTCGAACATAATCAAATTTGACTACTTTGCTCCAAATTACTTAGCAATATCCGGCGCGAAACAAGCATCAAATCTGTCCACCTTAAAAGATCATTTCAATCAATTTTGACTACTTTAACATATTTAAAGTGTAATCTTAGGTTGTTACTGCTTTGATAAACACCAGGTTTTCCTCATAAAACTTGGGGATTATCAGGGTGTAGAACTGCCATTAAATTTGACTACTTTGCTGTAAAATCAACGTTACATTAATCACTTACAAACAACACTTTCTACATCTTATTTTTTTTGTCGCGCTAGGAAACCAAAATAGGCATAGCTGCGGACCATCAAATTTGACTACTTTAGCATATAAAACATGTAATTCCAGCTAATTAAGCTTAAGGCGACTAATCTCTATAAGTAATTTTTATGCTTCCTCATAAGAAATAATCAAATTTGACTACTTTTAACTATAATTATATGAAATATCAAGCTGATAGACTAATTTGAGCATATTAGCCTTAGAATCTCAAATCTGTTAACCTAAAGAGATGAGAGGAATTAAAGAAACCCCATCAAATTTGTTAACCTTATGCTATATAATTGTTTTTTATCAGATAGTTATAGAGGGGAGAGGGGATTTTATGAATTGCTTAGGATGGAAATTTTAAGATCCAAAATCTTTTGCTTGATAACGATCAAATCCGTTAACCTACATTTCTATTTATACGTTATATCAGGGATATAAAACTTATTTTTCTTATACAGTTATCACGAGACCTGATACCTTAAGAATGCGTATCAAATTCGTTATAAGGTTATTCGTCACATCAAAATTGACTACCTTTGATACTTTTTACAATATTTTTAACCCTTTAGGTGTGGTTTATTTAGTTATTCAGATTATCAAAAATGTTAACCTTTACCTGAAGGAAAATTTTCTTCCAAATATCAAATCTGTTAACCTTTACTTATTATTTTATATATTTCAATTAGTTACAGACTTTAATTGTTGATTTAATGGGTATCAAAAACTGTAACCTTTGTTTTCGACCACCAATTCAATGGCTCTGCAGCACTGTATTTCTTTTGCCATCCAGCCAGTTTTAAAGAATCATCAACCTTCTCAAGGAAATAAATTTAAAATTTTTAAATTTATTTAAATATTCCAAAATTTTGTTTTTTTGTCAATTTTTTTTATTTCTCATTTTTTACAAAAGTAAAATCAGCATTATAAACTTCGTATTTTGCTTTATTTATAGCTATTTACAGGTGTTTGAATACATTCAAAGGGTCCTCGTTTTAATATTATGGCTGAGAATAGCGAGAATATGTACACCATCCCAAGATACCAAATGACCTTTATGTTTTGTTCTACCATCAAATTTGATAACCCTTGATCAAACCTGTTCACCTTTGCTACCTTTTTCAGAGAATAAAACAGTTGTTAAAACAGACTTAAAATTATTAAACAACAACTAAGGGCGGGGAGCATTTCTAAGTATTACCGAGTAAGTCGGGTTGTTGTATTTTTGAGGCAAATCTTCTCCTTTCGCTTTCGTCTTTGCTAAACAAAATAGAAAGGAGAAAGCGATGACTTACAGTACAGAATGTACCCAATTTGACTTGGCAGTGGAACTGTTGACTGAGCATGAATTTGAAGGGATTGCTGATTATGTTGCAATCCTGATGAACTCAGCGATGCAACTTGAAAGATCCCGTCACCTGAGTGCCGAGCCTTATGAGCTGACAGTTCGTCGAACCGGCTATGCCAATGGATACAAAAACAAGACAGTGAGTACGAGGTTTGGAGAGGTAACACTCGCCATTCCACAAACATTGCGAGGTACGAGCAACGAAGGCTTGGCCTTGATAGCCTCGCCGATTAGCGCTATGCTTGAATTATAAAGGAAATTTACAGAAAAGAAGTTGCTTTATCCAAGTATTATGAGACAAAGAGTTACCAGAAGGAAATCTTAGTTTATATATTCAGTCAGGCTACGTTATCAAATTTGTTCACCTCTGCTTCTACCTTTTTCAGAGAATAAAACAGTTGTTAAAACAGACTTAAAATTATTAAACAACAACTAAGGGCGGGGAGCATTTCTAAGTATTACCGAGTAAGTCGAGTTGTTGTATTTCTATTTTTTTAAAAGGTTTTTTATAACTTATCGGATTGATTAATTTTTAATGATTTAGCTATAAAGTGTAAGGTCGAGCTTATTAAATGATAATCTTCAGCTCTACAACCAGACTGAATAATTATTACTTTTTTTAGATTTTCGAAAAAATAGACAAGCTGATAAAGATAATATTTTTTGCTACCATTTCCTGTCTCCATTTCAATTTCCAGACATTGGATTCCATTTACGGTAATCATGGTCGCACTGTTGATGCGTCCTTTCATGTCTAAAGCTGATTTTCTAGCATATGCCTCAGAGAATTGATCTATTGAGGTATTTAAATTTGCTATCCGGAATTGGACACCAGCAGATCCATTGGGATGGTTGACTTCAGACACCACAATTCCAGATCTGTAAAGATGAGCCTTCCAATCCAAAGGGTGAGTAAATGAGTAACCGCGTTGAGTATCTGTAAAAACAGAATAAAACTTTGCAGCATTAGGGGAACCACTGCCACAAAAAAGAGTAATGGCAAATAGAAAAATTGGAAGAATAGAATTGCGAATCATATTAACTTTTTAGGGTCAAGACTAGAACAGCATCACAAAAAATGTGATATAGTTCTGTTATGACGACAAAAAACAAGTATGCAAATCGTTCCAAAATTTCTGAGAAGAAAACACGAGAAATAATTAAGCTCTTTTCGTTTGATTTAGATGCTTCTCAGATTACAAAAATTA
>PDWI01003870.1_pt1 | contig 20665 bp, 22 predicted proteins | sample 1430891 | NCBI WGS metagenome assembly PDWI01 (sample SAMN01162508, study PRJNA174530) | Oral metagenome, whole genome shotgun sequencing project. | biome: Marine environment; feature: Marine mammal; material: Swab sample of the gingival sulcus; isolation source: swab sample of gingival sulcus... | reverse complement strand
CGGCTACCATGAAGATATGACAAAGGCGAAAAATGAAGCTACAACGGAGACTGTGGGGAAAAATCATGCCTATATCTTTCCTGATATGCCATGGGCCCGCCGTGTTTCAGGAGTCTTTGCCAACCATAAGGCCAGACAAAAAAAAGAGATCGCCCATGCCATTATTACACAACAGAATGATATTCTACGGATAAGTGTACGGGCACCGCTGTCTGATCCGCACCATGCCGATACCCTCTGTAAAAAATTTGCCACAGGAGGAGGCAGGGCAGCAGCGGCGGGCATCAATGCACTCCCCAAAGAGGAACTATCACGATTTTACAACGAATTTACAAACACATATAAATAACAACACCATCTGCACCATGAAAAATATCGCCGCCTTTCTGCTTGCCTTCTTCCTCTGTTTTTCCTTTTTGGACAAGACAGCAATGGCAGAGAGTGCGCCGAAAAACACTCCAATCAATATCAACAGCCCGGCATATAAAAAGCTCCTTGCCGAGCTGGAAAAAAAGCACCATTTTACGCCACAGGAATTGCACCGGCTGTTTGCAGATACCCGTATCGACCCCAGGGTGCTGCGCCTTATGGATAAACAGTGGGGAAAACCACTGCCGTGGTACAAATATAAAAAGCGGTTTATCACTCCTGCAACTATCCGCAGGGGAAAAAGCTATCTGCAAAAATACCGCCCTCTTTTTGCACGCATTGAACAGCAATTTGGTGTTGACCGAAATGCCATTATCGCCATCTGGGCGATAGAGACCAGATTTGGCGATAACTGCGGCAGGTTCAATATGTTTCGCAGCCTCAATACGCTGTTTGCCGCCTATCCACGGCGCAGCGATTTTTTCAGGAAGGAACTTGTCAACTACCTGCTCCTCTGCCGGGAAAACGGGCTTGACCCAAAAACCATTGACGGTTCCTATGCCGGAGCCTTTGGCCAAGCACAATTTATGCCATCAAGCTATCGACAATATGCGGTGGATTTTGATGGTGATGGACGAGCCGATCTGCTGCATTCACGCCCGGATGTTTTTGCATCTATCGCCAATTATCTGCATACATTCGGCTGGAAACTCAATAGTCCGACATTTATCAATATTGGCGACAAACTGAAATCTGCCGCCCTTATCGCCACCAGTCTGCGGGGGAGAAAAGGCAGGATTTCCCGGCAAACAGTGGCAAGGGATCAGCAAATATCCCTGCCGCCCGTACCAGATAATAAACCGCTTACCATCATCTGCCTTGAACAGAATGCCAACGGAAAAAAACGCTGTATTGCCGGCTATCCAAACTATCAGGCCATCCTCCATTATAACCACAGTGTAAAATATGCAACCGCCGTCAGCAGTCTCGCCGCAGCATTTACCAAATAGAGGGATATTCTCCTTTATCATATTTATCGTACTGTTTTTCTTGATAACAGGGACAGGATTTGCCACCACACACAAGAACGTGTGTAATGCTTCACTATACAAAGTCTCATCAATGACAGTGGATTTCTTTGACAATGGCGATACAGCATCCCTTATTACAGCAATAAAAAGTCAGCTTGAATGGATCAATATGCAGCCCCGAGGGCAGACCGTGCACTTTGGCAATGGCTCCATTCTCTGCGCCCATATTGCCAGGGCACTGGAAACACTACTGCGTTATCTGCAAAAAAAGCCATCCACCAAGCGGATAAACCGCTATATACAAAGACACTATGATATTTATCAGGCCAGAGGGTTTGCTGATCATCCACCGGGAGAGATGCTGGTTACCGCCTATTATGAACCAACCTTTACCGGCAGTAAAAAGCAGACCATAAAAGCGCGATGGCCGATCTACCGATTCCCGAAAAAGCTGCCATCGCCCATGCCAACACGGGCTGAAATTGAGAACAAGGCTCTCTTGCTGGGAGAAGAACTGGTTTGGCTTGAAGATCCCTTTGATGCCTATTTGCTGCATATACAAGGTTCAGGAAAGATTCGTTTCGCCGATGGAACGACAAGAGCGGTGCGCTATGCCGGTAACAACGGCCACCCCTATATGAGCCTGGGCAAACTTTTTGTCGACAGAGAGATCATGCCGCTTGAGGAGGTGAACACCCTCTCGATGCGGCAATGGCTGACTGCCCACCCGCAAAAACGAAAAGAGATGCTGCAACAAAATCCTCGCTTTATCTTTTTTTGCTGGGGCAGGACACAACACCCGACAGGCAGCAACGGCATGGCTCTCACCCCCGGACGTTCCATTGCCATAGATCCGGAGATCCTGCCTACTGGCAGTATCGGCTTTCTGCACAGCCAGATACCACAACCATCAAGAAACAACACCGGGGAAATACACTGGCAACCTTTTCACCGCTTTGTTTTTCCACAGGATAAAGGTGCTGCAATCAAGGGGCCAGGACGGGTTGATCTTTTTCTTGGCGCAGGAAAACAGGCAGAATATGCAGCAAGTATTATGCGAGAGCGGGGACAGCTCTATTTTTTACTGTTGCAGGGCACCCCGGTCAGACGGGAAAAAGACTGCCAGTAATCGGGAAAGGATTTTGCCACACACTCCTCACCAGTAATCCTTATCTGCGGCACTTTCAGACCCGCCAAGGAAAAACTCATCGCCATACGATGGTCATCATGGCTTGCAAGCTCTGCCCCATGCAGCCGCGAACAGTCACCGCCCATGCCATAAATAACCAGCGCATCATCACACTCCTCGACCTTAACGCCTATTTTTTGCAGATTCTCTGCCACCACCGCCAGACGGTCACACTCCTTTATCCGCAGATGAGCGATATTGCGGAGAACAGTTCTGCCTTGCGCAAAAGCGGCAACAACGGCCAATGTTGGGACAACATCGGGAAGATCACCCATATCAACATCTATCCCCTGCAAATGCCCACCGCCAGCTACCGCCAGTCCTCGCCCGGTCTGCTCGACAACACATCCCATGCGCCCCAACAGGGAGGCAAACATAATATCCCCCTGGAGAGAAGGAACCTTCACATTTTTTACCACCACCCTGCCGCCGCATATTGCCGCTGCCGCCCAAAAATAGGAAGCATTTGAGGCATCACCCTCTATCTGATACTGGCGGGCGGAATAGTACCCTTGAGGAATGGAAAAATAACGATAATCCTCAGAACAATCGACGGTAATACCAAAATCATGCATAACCGCAAGAGTCATCGCTACATAGGGGCGGGACGGCGGCATTTGCATCAATCGCAAGATTGCCGGATTCTGCGTATAAGGCGCTGCAAGCAAAAGGGAAGAGATATACTGGCTGCTGCCTCCCTCCGGCAGCAAGGTTTCTCCACCAGCAATACCTCCATCCTTGCAGGGCGTTATCTGCAAAGGCGGACAGCCGTTCTTATAAACAGAGGAGATATTCACTCCCCAGCCCCGCAAGGCCTGCAGCAACGGCTCAATGGGGCGGCTTGCCATGCGAGTATCCCCCTCTATACGACAAGAGGTATATCCCAGTGCGGCAAGAGAGGCAAGAAAACGAGTAGCAGTACCATTATTGCCCAGATAAAGCGGCTCCTTACCTGCAGTAATGGTACCTCCCGTACCAATAATATGCCACTTGCCCTCCTCCCTTTTTATCGATGCCCCCAACTGCATCAACGCCGTTGCAAGATATTCGGTATCATTACTGACCAGAGGATCAAGCAGAACACTTGTTCCTCTGGCCAATGCTGCCGTTATCAGAGCGCGCTGGGTAAAACTTTTCGAGCCAGGAACAGAAACAACCGCATCAACAGTGTCAACAGGAATAATTTCAATCATATCTCATCTAAAAGAACAGGAAAAACTTGCTTTTTCCTTTTGTTATGCCATAGTATCGACATTTATGGCTATAATATACACTCTAACCAATGCTTCCATTTTTTTAAACAGCCATGCCTGAAATCTTCTTTCTCATATTTGCCACCGTCCTCGGCGCAGCAGTGGGCAGCTTTCTGAATGTTGTTATTCTCCGCCTGCCAAAAGAAAACAGCTCCATTGTCTTTCCCGCATCACATTGCCCCAAATGCCTCTCTCCCCTGCGCTGGTATGAAAATATCCCCATTCTCAGCTATCTGCTGCTCCAGGGGCGATGCGGTCACTGCAAGAACAGAATATCACTGCAATACCCAATCGTTGAAACGGCAATGGCCACACTTTCTGCCGCTCTTTTTTATCAATTTGGGTTATCAATCCATTATATCGGGTATTTTATTTTTACAGCAGCTCTGCTTGCCATTATTTTTATTGATTATCAGCACTATATCATTCCCGATATTATTGATCTGCCAGGGATTCTCCTTGGTTTTCTCTTCTCTTTTGTCAACCCTCTTGTTAGTTGGCAAAGTTCTCTTATTGGTATTATTGCTGGTGGAGGAATTTTATGGTCAGTAGCAGCTATTTACTCTTTCTTTCGTAAAAAAGAGGGAATGGGAGGAGGTGATATCAAATTACTGGCGATGCTTGGCGCATGGCTTGGCTGGCAGAGCCTGCCATTTATCATATTTTTCTCTTCATTTTCAGGAGCAGTTATTGGTTCCATAAGCCTGTACCTGCTGAAAAAGGATCAGGCAAGCCAGATTCCCTTTGGCCCCTTTCTTTCGGTCGCGGCTTTCCTTTTTCTCTTTTTCAACAAACAGATTTCCTCTCTTTATCAACTCTATCTCAATGGTCAATGGCCATAAAAACATGCAAGAAATCACAACAGAAAATCAAAAAAACAGACAGATAAAAAAAGAGGTTTTTGCCTCTGTTCTTCTCTACCTCATATTTTTTATCTGGTGGTACTGCACCGGCTACGGAATTGCAGAATCTGGAACCCCGGCCACCTATCACTATATCTGGGGACTGCCAATGTGGTTTTTTCTCAGTTCCGTAGTGGGGTATATCTTTTTTTGTATCGCCTCTGTTCTGGTAGTAAAAATAGTATTCAGGGATTTTGACCTGGATGAGGAAAAGGAGGAAAAATGTCATACCAGCTAACTCTTGTCACCGTTCTACTTCTCTATCTTGCAATAAATCTTGCCGCAGGGCTGTTTATCAGCAGACGACAAAACAATACAGAGTCCGGCAAAGGCTTTATCAATAACTACTTTATCGGCGGCAGGTCTATGGGTGGATTGGTGCTGGCAATGACGCTCATTGCCACCTTTACCAGTGCAAGCTCCTTTATTGGCGGACCAGGTGTTGCCGCCACAAAGGGACTGGCATGGGTCTATCTGGCAATGATTCAGGTGCCAACTGCTTTTATTATTCTTGGTATTCTTGGCAAAAAATTTGCTCTTATCTCACGAAAGATAAATGCTGTTACTGTCAACGACTTTCTACGCGCCCGCTACCAGTCGCCAGCAGTAGTAATCCTCTCCTCAAGCTGTCTGATTCTTTTTTTTATCGCACAAATGGTATCACAATTTATTGGCGGTGCAGTGCTTTTTCAAGCAATCACCGGATTTAACTACCACTATGGACTACTACTGTTTGGAGTAGTGGTAATTGTCTATACTGCGATTGGCGGCTTCCGGGCAGTGGTCGTTACCGACACCATTCAAGGTATCATTATGGTGGTTGGCAGTATTATTCTCCTTTTCACCATTGTTTCCCAGGCGGGAGGAATTGATGCTCTGACAACAAAACTACAAACCGCCAACCCACACTATGCCGATATTACCGCCAATGGAACCATTACCAAACCATGGCTGATGTCTTTCTGGATTCTGATAGGAGTTGGCGTACTGGGGTTACCGCAAACTGCTGTACGAGGTATGGGCTTTGCCAACACCAAATCCCTGCATCAGGCAATAATCTACGGCACCATTACCGTCGGTTTTCTAATGTTGGTAATGCATATTGCCGGCGTTTTTGCACCAGCAATTATTGATCCGGCAAGCCTTAAATCTTCAGACTACCTTATCCCGGAAATTGTTGTCCGCTATATGAACCCAGTTATTGCCGGAATTTTTATTGCTGCGCCTCTTGCAGCGGTGATGTCCACCGTCTCTTCACTTCTCATTCTTTCTTCCGCCGCCCTGATCAAGGATATTTACCTTAACTATATTGCACCACAAAAAACATCTATAATCAAGAAGGAAGAGAAAAAAATCGCCACCCTCTCCAAAGCATCCACTTTTTTGACAGGTTTCATCGTTCTTGTTCTTGCAGTATCGCCGCCAGATCTTATCGTCTGGATCAATCTTTTTGCGATGGGCGGGCTGGAATGTGCCTTTTTTGCACCAATTATTTTCGGACTCTATTGGAAAAAAGCTAATGCCACAGGAGCGCTGCTCTCCTCAATCAGCGGTGTTGCCAGTTATCTCATTATCAAGACAACAGCATGGAGCATCGGAGGAACACGAGCAATTCTTCCGGCTATTCTCATTTCCATTACTGCACTTATTATTGGCTCACTGTTTGGGAAAAAGACAGATAGTAAAACCACAGCACTCTTTTTTCCTGATGCATAATGCGGCAGCACCAAAGATTCAACTCTCCCGCTGCATTATTTATGCAAAACCTTGTGGATTTTGCACCTGCCAGCGCCAACAATCTTCGCACATCTCATCAAGGCCATACCTTGCCTGCCAGCCAAGTTCACGCCGAGCCTTGCCCGGATCGGCGTAACAGGCAGCAATATCCCCCTCCCTCCGGCCAACAATCCTGTAGGGAATCTCCCGCCCGCAAACCTTGCTGAACGCCTCTACCATCTGCAATACAGAGTAGCCCCTGCCTGTACCAAGGTTATAGACCATTTTTCCCGGGTTTTCAGAAAATTTTGCCAGCACAGCGACATGACCAAGAGCAAGATCAACAACATGAATAAAATCCCGCACTCCAGTGCCATCAACCGTAGGATAATCATCACCAAAAACAGACAGGCACTCCAGCTTCCCCGCAGCAACTTGTGAAATATAAGGCATTAAATTATTAGGAATACCGTTTGGATCTTCTCCAATCAAACCACTTTTATGCGCACCAACAGGATTAAAATAGCGTAAAAGACAGACATTCCAATTGGGATGGGCAAGCTGCATATCGGTTAATATCTGTTCAACCATCAGCTTTGTCCAGCCATAAGGGTTGGTACAGGAGAGAGGAAAATGCTCGGTAATAGGCAATGATGCAGGATCACCATAGACGGTTGCCGAAGAGCTGAAAACAATATTATGCACACAAAATTCCTTCATCACGGCAAGCAGAGACAGAGTCCCGGTAATATTATTCTCATAATACATCAACGGTTTGGCAACAGACTCTCCAACAGCCTTTTTTCCAGCAAAATGAATGACCGCATCAAAAGGCACATCACTATGAGCCTGAAAAACCTGGCGCAGCTTGTCCTTATCAAGAATATCAACCTGATGAAAACATATGTCCCTGCCGCAGAGTTTCTCCACCCTGCGCAAGGATTCAAGACTGGCATTGGAGAGATCGTCAACCACTGTTACTTTCTCCCCCTTATTCAACAGCTCCAGACAAGTATGACTGCCAATATATCCCACTCCACCAGTAACCAGAATATGCATAATTCTCCTTTTTCTGTATCTTCCTGTTTTAACTTTTCTTTCCCGGGTTGCCCTTATAACAGTAACAAAGTATAATATTCACAATTTTATAATAAAATAATAGGAGAAACCCAAAAATGGCAAGCAGAAAACTTCTTGCCAAAAACAAAAAAAGGAGGAGACAATGCCCTATGTAAACATTCGGGTTGCAGGAAAACTCAGCAAGGAACAAAAAGCAAATATTTCCAAAGGGGTAACAGAAGTTATCAGCAAGGAAGCCAATAAGCCCCCGGAAGCAATTCTGCTCATGATAGATGAATTGGAGCCAGAAAATATTGCCAAGGCAGGGACACTGCTTGACCCTCCCCAATAATACAAACTGGATGAAAACAGCGTGCAAGCAGTCTTCTGCCGCCGTTTTCATCCGTTGTCACAAACGGGTTAAAAGGCAAAATCCAAAGAGACGGACACAACGCTCACATCACCACCGTCATACGCCTTTTCATCAAGAGCATTCCAAAGAAGGAGACCGCCACCATCAACATGGTAATATCCCCATTGCATCTTCAGTGCCATATTCTGACGAAAATCCCAACGAACACCAAGAGTGAAAGAGAGCTGACCAGAATAGACCCGTTTATACAGGCTGTTTAACGTCTCGGCAACAGAGACCGCTTCCTGTGGAAACCCGGCAAAAGCTGCCACTGGAATTCCCAGATCATCCTTTCTGGTATGCACTCCGGCAAGAACTCCATAAGGAGTCCATTCTCCGGTAACATACCCCACCAACAGATAAGCCGTGGAAATATGAATATCTCCAACCTGCTTAAACCAGAAATGGTTTACCTCTCCTTTTACTATCCACGCATTTTTCTGTGTGGATGCACCAGCAATAAAATAGTGTACAGGAACATCGTCCATATCAACAATTTTTCTAAACTTGTCAGCATCGGGTATTCCATAGCTGTCAAGCAGCGACAATGCAGGACCAAGCTGCTTAAAAACAGGGGCAACATCGGTTACATTTGCCCATAGATAACTGGCAAGAAAGGTACTGTCAAAAGTAGAGAATTTTACCACAAAACCAACCATCGGATCATAGCGATAGTCTGTTGTTGCAGTATCCCTTGTCAGAAGGGATACATCAAATGTACCGGCAAATCCTTCAAGAGAGAGAATCCCCGTTGTCAGCCTACGGGTATAATGCACATCAACCCCCGGATAGGATTCCCCAAAAAGCATGGCATAAAATTCGGGAACAGGCCGCAATATCAACTGGGAATATCCTATCGCCCTGTTATCAGAAGCCAGATAAAGTTCCAACGGATTTCTCCCAATCCTGACAGTACAGTCATGCCCTATCCGCGTATCAATATAAGCGTAGTTAATCAGATGCTCAAGATCGTTCTCTTTCCGCTCTCTGGCAAACAGTTGTACCCCTCCCGAAAATTTTTTATAATGCGCATTCAACTGCACACCCAGACTGGAATCTGCCTGCCAGACAATTTTCCCCTGCTCAACAGGGGTTTTCTGATGATAATCGCGAATAAAGCCAAGTGTATCGGAATCTGAAACAGAAAGACTAAGAGAACCAAAGGTATTAACCCGAAAGCGAACATCCTCAATCCCGGCAACACATAACGAACAAAATCCACTCCCAAGCAACAGAGCAGAAACCAACAAGCAACAACAACTCCTCATCATAATTCCCTACAACTCTCGTTTTTAAATTTACCTCCAAAACACTGAAAAATAAGCAATTGTCATAATAGACAAAACAATCTTGGAAGTAAAGAAAAAGCAAAGATTTGGCAAGAAAGAGACCAGTAACCGACAATAAAACTACCAACTCTCCCTGGCTCTGCTCTGCCATAGATGATCCACCGGCCCGCAACCACTGCCAATCTGATATGCTGCCCCGGAGTTGATAGCCCCGGCTATATATCTCTTTGCCGCAGTAACAGACTCTTCCACAGAGAAACCTCTGGCGAGAAAAGCGGCAATAGCAGATGAAAGAGTACAACCGGTTCCATGGGTATTTTTTGTTAAAACCCTGGGAGATGACAGCCACACCGCCCGATCCTCTTCTCCAAGCCATAAAAAATCATCGGCACCCTGCCTTTCCGCAAAGAGATGCCCACCCTTGACCAGTACAGCACTGCACCCCTTGCGGCAAAGTGCCCTCGCAGCCTCCTCCATCTCTTTTGCCGTGGTAATCTTTTTGCCAAGCAGCCTTTCTGCCTCGGGAAGATTGGGGGTAACAAGCGTCGCCCTTACCAACAACAGCTTCTGCAACGAGTCAACAGCATCTTTTGCCAAAAGAGAGGTGCCACTGGTGGCAACCATCACCGGGTCAAGTACAATTTTTGTTATGCCGTAGACAACCAATCTTTCAGCAACCACTTCTATTAATTGTGAGGAAAAAAGCATACCAATCTTCACCACATCAGCACCAATATCACCCAGAACGGCATCGAGTTGCTGGCGTACAAACTCGACAGGTACAGGATGCACAGCGATAACGCCTGTGGTATTTTGTGCAGTAAGCGCAGTAATAACGGAGGCCGCATAGCAACCATTAGCCGAAACTGCCTTGATATCGGCCTGAATGCCGGCACCGCCGCCACTATCGGAACCAGCAATGGTCAACACTCTTGGATAACTCTTTTTTTCTGATATAGTCATAACGAAACCCTTGATAATACTTTCTCGTTACTATCATTTATAAACCGGCAAAAAACAGTGGAAATCATCATCAACAATACTATCAGCATCAACGAGCAGGAAGTGGAATTTTCTGCGATACGGGCACAGGGAGCTGGTGGACAAAATGTCAACAAAGTCAATAGCGCAATACACCTGCGTTTTGATATTGCAGCATCATCCCTGCCAGAGGAGTGCAAAAAAAGACTGCTGGCAAAAAATGACAGCCGCATTACCGAAGGCGGAATAATCGTCATCAAGGCACAACAATCCCGCAGCCAGATAAAAAACAGGGCACATGCCCTGTCCCGATTGATAAAACTGATCAATTCAGCCACTTCCCGCCCCAAAAAGCGCCGCCCAACCAAACCAACAAGGGCAGCCAAAGAGAAACGACTTGCCAGCAAAAACAGACGCGGCAACATCAAACAACTACGCAAGAAAGTGAACGAATAAACCTACAGGGTAAGAGTCATCCCTTCACGGGCAAAAAAGACATCAAGCTCATCTCCGCACTGGCTGCGAAACCTTTGCTCCAGACGATCAAGTTCATCATCAGTACGATCGGGATCGTGATGAAACAACGCCAGCCTCTTCACCCCTCCTCGCAACGCAGAAGCAATAACCGGCTCCATAGGTGAATGCCCCCAGGTACGATACTGCTTTTGATACTCCTCATCGGTATATTGCGCATCATGAACCAGGATGTCTGCCCCCCGGAAAAAATCCTCCAACCCGGCATTCATCTCCTGCGCTGCCCTTTCCCCCTCCTCGGCCATAGCCTCATCATAGGCGGGGTCTTGCGGATCGCTTACAAAAAGATTGTAGTAGGGTTCAGTATCATAGCAGGTACAAATTGTTTTCCCTGCATATTCAAAACGATACCCAAGAGCTATCAAAGGATGGTTAAGCAGCCTGGTACGCAGGAGCAAACCTCCTCCCAGTTCAATTTCCGGCTGCTGTAGCCATTCATAACTGATAGTAGAACGTAACTCTCCGGCATTTACCGGGAAATAACGATACTTCATCTGTCCGCCAACAATCTCCTCCAGTGATTCGCTCTCAAAAGAGACAGGACCATATACCCGCAGGGTTGTACCAGGAATATAGATTGGAGTAAAAAAAGGGAATCCAGTTATATGATCCCAATGGGTATGAGTAAGAAAAAGATCCGCATCAATAGAACCTTTGGGCAGATCGTGTCGTAACAGATAATTTCCCAGTTCACGAATACCAGAACCAGCATCAATGATAATCAGCCGTTCCTCCTGACCAATGCGCATTTCAAGGCAGGATGTATTACCGCCATATTTACTGGTTTTCACTCCCGGACTGGGGATAGACCCCCGCACCCCCCAGAAACGAAGACATATATCAACGCATTCACTCATCGACTCCTCCTATACTTGCAGAAATGTGGCCGCCAGACGAATCTCTTCCTCCACCTGCAAGCCAAGACCCTTGAAAACACCATAATCACATTTAAGAAAATCAAGCAGCCTGTCAACATCTTCCTCCTCTGGAAACATATTTCCTGCAAAGCCAAAGCTATAGATATTGGCAAAAATATTCCCCAAAGCAACAATGGCAACCAGCCGGGCCTGATCCTCCAGTGTATGCAAGCTGTTAATATCATGGTGGTGGTTGATACAGTTGCGAATACGGCTGTTGAGCCGCCATTTTTCGCTAATAAGCAGGCCAATTTCCTGATGATCCATGCCAAGTAATTCCCGCTCGGCAACAATCAGCGGGATCTGCTCCCGCTCGGCAAAACGCAACGGCCTGATATACTCGACACCAAAGGGAATCTTGCCAAGATCATGCGTCAGACCAGCAATAAACAGTTCATCAAGCTCCAGCCGGCTCAAACCGCCAATCTCCCTGCCAAGAATTTTCGCACTTACCCCGGCAGCAATGGAGTGCCTCCAGAAAGGAGTAATGGGCAAGGCCTCATTTTTTTTCACCTTGTTAATTGTCCCGACAATGGCCATGCTTAGAGCCATATTCTTTACTGTATTGGTGCCCAACCGGGTAATGGCACGGACAAGGGATGTTACCTCCTCAACAAAGGAGTAATATGCAGAGTTGGCAAGTTTCAATACCTGCGCCGCAAGAACCGGATCAAGGGAGATAACCTTATGCAATTCATTCGGTGAGGCATCCGTCCGGCTGCAAACATCCATTACCTTGCATACGGTTGTTGAAAGAGCAGGCATCTTCTCAATGAAACGTTCAATTTTTTGCCGTTGCCTCTCCTGAACCGAGCCCATATTCTCTTCCCCAAATTATTCTTCCAGCAGAATGAAATAACTGATTACAGAAAGGATACCAGATATAGACTTTTCCTGAAACAGAAATACACCACACTCCCGGCAATGTTTAATTTTCATGACAATACCAGTTTCCTGTCAAGTCTCTACTGTCGGTAACAGCGTGTTTTTCTGGCTTCGCTACATATTCGGTTAGATAGCACTGCTCTGCTCACTGATATATGCGTTGCAGCAAACCTGCAACAGGCCTGGCCTGACCCAATATCACCCCACCCAATACATATCTGCGTATCTATACTGATAAAAAAAGAGAATTTCAAATAATCTTTATTTTGGAAGAAAAACTTTCCAAAATAAAAAAGTTAGGAATCATATAGATGGAACGAAAAAACTTATTGACCTTTCGGTACTGATCGCATAAAAATGCTGATATTATTTCTTATGTTTTTCTTATTAAAAACCTCTATAAGGAAGGTGTTATGCGTAACGCTATTCTGGCTGTTTCCGTTGTCTCTTCCGTTCTGGTAACTTCTTCTGCATTTGCCCATTTTGGCATAGTAATTCCCAGCCATGAGGTAGTTGCCGAAAAACAGGACGCAACTGTCCATCTACAACTCTCTTTTGCCCACCCGATGGAAGCAACGGGAATGAATCTCACATCCCCCAAAGCTTTTCTGGTAACAAAAGACGGAGAGACAACAGATCTCAAAAAAGAGTTAAAACCTTCTTCCCTGTTTGATAAAAAAGCCTGGGAAGTTGACTATCAGATCACCCGCCCAGGTCTCTATCAGTTTGTTATGGAACCAGAGCCTTACTGGGAGCCTGCTGAAGACTGTTTTATTATCCACTATACCAAGACCTATGTCAGTGCCTTTGGCGAGGAAGAGGGATGGGAAAAACCACTGGGGCTAAAAACAGAAATTGTACCGCTCACCCGACCATTTGCCAACTATGCCGGCAATATTTTTCGGGGTCAGGTCCTGCTGAACGGCAAACCGGTTGCCAACACCACAGTCGAGGTTGAATACTACAACAAGGATAAAAAATATCAGGCACCAAATGAGGCATTTATCACACAGGTTGTCGCAACCGATGCCAACGGCATTTTTTCCTATGCCATTCCCTTTGCAGGATGGTGGGGTTTTGCCGCGCTGAACACTGCCAAGGAAAAAAAGGATCACAATGGAGAAGCAAAGGATATTGAGCTTGGCGCAGTTCTCTGGACACAATTCACCGATCCGATAAAGAGATAATGCATATTTCAGAAGGAGTTCTTTCCCCTTCGGTACTGATTACCGGCGGAGTACTGGCCGTTGCTGGCTGCTCTGTCGGCCTGCGCCAGCTTGATGAGAGTCGGCTGATGCCTGTTGCGCTCTTTTCTGCCACCTTTTTTGTTGGTTCCCTGATCCACGTTCCCGTAGGACCAGCCAGTGCCCATCTTATCCTTAATGGACTGCTTGGCGTTCTCCTTGGCGGGATAGCCTTTCCAGCCATATTTATTGCGCTGCTGCTGCAAGCATTACTTTTTCAATATGGTGGTTTAACAACTCTGGGTATCAATACATGGAATATGGCGATGCCTGCGGTTGTTGCTGGTATGCTGTTTCGCCCCTTCTCCAGATTCAGGGGCTGGAAATTGCTGATACCTGCCTTTTGCTGCGGAGCATTTGGTGTTGCGGGAGCCGCACTGCTGACGGCACTCAGCCTGGCCTTTACCGATGAAGGCTTTATTACAGCAGCCAAACTGCTTTTCGCAGCACATATGCCTATTATGATCATAGAAGGCTTAATAACGGCATTCGTTGTCTCCTTTATTGCCCAGACCCGCCCCGAGCTTTTCAACTTCTACCAACAAGATTAGCTATGCTCCGATTTTTACGCCCCACCCTTTTTTGCAGCCTGCTTCTTACTCTTCTTACTATCAGCATTCCTGCCCAAGCGCACCGTGTCCATCTCTTTGCGGTAGTTGAGGGAAAAGAAATTGTTGCCGACTGCCGGTTTAGCAAATCAAGACCGGCACAAAATTCCAAACTACAAGTGCTTAATGCCAAAGATGGTTCTCTGCTGCTTGAAGGGAAAACAGACACTCAAGGCCATTTTCGCTTTCCAATCCCGCAACAAATCCTAAACAATCCGATTGATCTCAAGCTAAGGCTGGATGCTGGAGCCGGACACCAGGCAACATGGATCATCAACGCCACAGAGATCACTCCACAAAAGGGGCTTGCCGATTCTACAAAAAAACTGCATTCAGAAACTCCGCTACAAGCCATTAAAGCAACTTCCGAACCAGCTACTCCAAAAAAAGATCAGAGTAATGACAGACAGATACAGCTTACCGAACAAAAGCTGCAACAGATCATTAATCAGAGCCTTGAAACAAAGCTGGCACCAATTCAGGCAATGCTTATGTCTCAACAAAATGACGATCCCGGATTTATCGAAATTATCGGCGGTATTGGCTGGATTTTTGGGCTATTTGGCATCGTTGCCTTTATAAAAATCCGGAAAAACACGCAGGAACAACGGTGATTGCAGAACCTTTCGCCCACAGACAAAGCTGGATGCACACTCTTGATCCACGCGTGCGGGTCTGCGCTGCCTTTTTTCTCTCCTCTCTTTTCGCCATCACCAACCAGCAAGAACAAGCGATCTATGCACTTATCGCATCAGCCCTGCTGCTGGGGCTAAGCAAACCTCCACTGCGCGCCTTATTGCACCGTCTGGCGGCGGTTAATCTGTTTATCCTTTTTCTCTGGTGCAGCGTACCATTTTTTACTCCAGGAACAGCCATTGCCACATTCGGGCCTCTTACCTGCACAGAAGAGGGGCTTACTCTTGCATGGCTGGTCAGTATAAAGGCGAATGCGATCACCCTGCTGCTTATCACCTGTATCGCCACCATGCCGGCATCCCTTTTAGGACAGGCTCTTCAGGCCCTGCATCTGCCGGATAAACTTGTCTACCTGCTGCTTTTTACCTACCGCTCAATATTTGTTTTAGCCGATGAATGGCAACGCCTGCAAACAGCCCTGCGACTGCGAGGATTTGTCCCTGCCACCAATCTGCATACCTACCGTACTGTGGGGTATCTGTTTGGTCTTACACTCACCCGCAGTCTTGACCGATCGCAACGAGTACATCAGGCGATGCTGCTGCGAGGGTTTACTGGCCGTTTTCTGCCCCTTGTATTACTACGCTTTACCAGACAGGATCTTGTTTTTACGCTTCTGCTCCTCCTTTTTATTGTTTTTTTTCTGCTTATTGGCAAATATCATATATATCTTCCCTTGCCATAAACAGCAACGCCATCAGGCACAACCCTTAGCCCTATTACCGCCATGCCTCTCTTTTCGTTTACACAGCTCAACTTTTCCTACCCGCAAGGCAAGGAGATTTTCCATCAGGCCGCACTATCATTTGATGCAGCGCAAAAAATTGGCTTTTGCGGGCCAAACGGCTGTGGGAAAAGCACACTTTTTCAAATTATTACCGGACTTCTTCAACCAGATTCCGGGCATCTTTTTTTTCAAGATAAAGAGCTGAAAAAAGAGCGGGATTTTCGTACCCTGCGCCGACATATCGGCCTGGTACTGCAAAACGCCGAAGATATGCTTTTTCATCCAACCGTATTGGAAGATGTGGCCTTTGGTCCGCTGAATCTTGGTCTTCCCCCCAAACAGGCAAAAGAACGGGCATCACAGACATTAGAGCAGCTAGGACTGTCTCATCTGGAGCAGCGCCTGAATCATCAACTCTCCGGTGGAGAAAAAAGGCTTGTTGCGCTGGCAGCAGTGCTTTCCATGCAGCCTCAAGCACTTCTACTTGATGAACCAACCAATGATCTTGATCCACAACATAGAGAAAAACTTATTGAAATTCTTAATAATTTACCCACAGGATGGATAATCATCTCCCATGATTTTTCCTTTCTGCAACAAACCTGCAACGAGTTTATGAGTATACAGGAACAAAAACTTCTCCTCTCGGATACGCCGCTTCTGCATCAGCATTTCCATGCTCATCCTATGGGAGACAAACCTCATTCGCATAAGGATATGGAATAATTCTGGGGCAGAAATGGATTCTGCCCTACGACAACAACCAATCCCTCTCTAAACAAAATTACCCCGAATCTGTAGAGGCGGATTCCATATCCGCCCATAATTTTTCAAACATCTTCCTCTGTAATATTTCCTATTCTCTTTTGACATATGCTTGACATATGTTTAGCAAAAAAGATATACTTCCAAGACAATAACAACCCACTTCCAGGAGGGAACAATGAGAACAGTATCAATTTTTTCCAATGGCAGAAATCAGGCGGTGCGCCTGCCCAGAGATATGGAGTATTCAACAGTAAACGAGCTGGAAATCACCAAAAAAGGCGATACCATTACCCTGCGGCCTGTTCGTCCTGATTGGCTCTCCTTTGCAGATATTGCAAAAATTGAGAGAGCCGATGATGATTTTCTGATTAATCGTAAAGATATAATTGCAGATGAAGGACGGTTTGATTTTGCGTAAACATATTGACTATATGCTGGATACCTGTATTTGCTCCTTTATTATGAGACAATGCCCGGTTTCTGTGCTTAACAAACTTCAGGCCGTCCAAAAGGATAAACATCATCGCATTGTCATTTCAGCCATTACCTATCAGGAGATGCAGTTTGGTCTACTGGGGAAAAAGGCCTCACCCAAACATGCCATACTGGTTGCAGAGTTCCTCAAACGCCTTGATGCGATTCTTCCCTGGGATAGGGATGCAGTTGATGCAACAACAAGGGTCAAAAAAGAGCTTATGGCAAAGGGAACACCTATTGGCAATAATGATACCGCTATTGCAGGCCATGCCATTGCAACAGGTTGTCTACTGGTAACAAATAATACCCGTGAATTCTCACGGGTTGATGGATTGCGGTTTGAAGACTGGGTTTCTTCCGATAATGATTTACCTTCTTCCTGATAGCAGTTTTTTACTCACTGTTTTGGGGCATATCCCTGCCAGCAACGAACAAACGGAGATAAAAATAGAATGGCAAAAAAGAAAAAAGAACCGCTGGAAAAACAACTCTGGAAATCAGCCGATAAACTCAGAAAAAACATAGATGCAGCAGAATATAAGCATGTTGTTCTTGGTTTGATCTTTTTGAAATATATCTCTGATGCCTTTGAAGAACTCTACGCCATATTACAGGCAGGCGAAGGCGAATATGCAGGGGCAGACCCAGAAGATAAGGACGAATACAAGGCAGAAAACGTCTTTTTTGTGCCAGCAGATGCCCGCTGGTCGCATCTGCAATCTCAGGCAAAACAACCTACCATTGGCAAAACTGTTGATGAGGCAATGGATGCTATTGAGAAAGAAAACAGCTCATTAAAAGGTGTTCTCCCCAAAGTTTATGCCCGGCAAAATCTTGACCCTGTCAGCTTGGGTGAACTTATCGATCTTATTGGCAATATCGCTCTTGGTGATGCAAAATCCCGCAGTGCTGATGTGTTGGGTCATGTCTTTGAATATTTTCTTGGTGAGTTTGCCCTGGCGGAAGGCAAAAAAGGTGGGCAGTTCTATACGCCCCGAAGTCTGGTTGAATTATTGGTTGCAATGCTGGAACCCTATCAGGGACGGGTGCTTGATCCCTGTTGTGGTTCCGGCGGCATGTTTGTCCAGTCAGAAAAATTTGTTACCGAGCATCAGGGCAAGATCAACGATATTTCCATCTATGGTCAGGAGAGTAACCAGACCACCTGGCGACTGGCAAAAATGAACCTTGCCATCAGAGGGATTGACAGTTCCCAGGTACGCTGGAATAACGAAGGTTCGTTTTTAAACGATGCCCATAAAGACCTGAAAGCCGATTATATTATAGCCAACCCGCCCTTTAATGACAGTGACTGGAGCGGTGATCTGCTGCGTAAGGATGGACGCTGGCACTATGGCATACCGCCTGTCGGCAATGCCAACTATGCATGGATACAGCATTTTATCTATCATCTTTCCCCCAGTGGACAGGCGGGCTTTGTTCTTGCCAAGGGTGCGCTTACCTCAAAGACCTCAGGTGAAGGCGAGATCAGAAAAGCATTGGTGGAAGCGGGACTTGTTGACTGTATTGTCAATCTCCCCGCCAAGCTCTTTCTAAATACCCAGATTCCTGCAAGTCTCTGGTTTCTCAGCCGCAACCGTGCCAATGGCAGGTTTCGTGATAGAAGAGATGCCATCCTCTTTATTGATGCCCGTGATATGGGGCATTTAATCAACCGCCGCACTCGTGAATTATCAAAGGAAGATATCCAGAGAATTGCCGATACCTATCATAGCTGGAGAAACCCGCAAGGCGACTATCAGGATATAAAAGGCTTTTGTAATGCCGCCTCCATTAAGCGGGTAAAAGAACTGGATTATGTGCTTACTCCAGGGCGTTATGTGGGCCTGGCCGAAGAAGAGGATGACTTTGATTTTGCGGAACGCTTTACCAGCTTAAAGGCGGAGTTTGCAAAGCAGTTAGAAGAGGAAGCCAAACTTAACCAGCGAATATTAGAGAATCTGGCAAAGATAAAGCTGGAGGTTGAGAATGAGTAAGTGGAGAGATGTTGAATTAAAGATGATCACAACTAAAATTGGAAGTGGAGCTACTCCTAAAGGAGGACAAAATACCTATAAGAAAGAGGGGATATCTTTAGTCAGAAGTCAAAATGTTTTAGATTTTCAGTTCTCTCATGAAGGGTTAGTGTTTATCGATGAAGACCAAGCAGCTAAATTAAAAAATGTTGAGGTATTTTCCAAAGATATTCTTTTGAATATAACAGGCGATAGTGTCGCAAGGTGCTGTATTGTTGTAGAAGATGCTTTGCCTGCGAGAGTAAATCAACATGTTGCTATTATTCGCTCAAATATCAATGTTGCTGACTACAAATATATTTTTTACTACCTGCAAAAAAATAAAGAAGAACTACTATCTTTATCTGAAAATGGTGCCACAAGGAAAGCGTTGACCAAAGGAATGATAGAGGCTTTAAATATCCTTCTTCCTCCCCTTCCCGAACAAAGAGCCATAGCCGAAGTATTAAGCTCGCTGGATGATAAAATCGACCTGCTCCACCGCCAGAATAAAACCCTTGAACAAATGGCTGAAACCCTTTTTCGGCAGTGGTTTGTAGAAGAGGCTCAGGATGATTGGGAGGAGGTAGAATTAGGAACTGTTATAAAAACAACTTCAGGAGGAACGCCATCAAGAAAAAAAATGAATTATTATGAAAATGGTAAATATCATTGGGTCAAATCTAAAGAACTAAAAAGAGGTTTTATTTTAGAAACAGAAGAAACTATAACAGAAGAATCGCTAAATAGATCATCTGCAAAAATATTGCCCGCAAAATCAATATTAATAGCAATGTATGGTGCGACTGTCGGGGAGTATGGAATAATTTCAAAAGAAATGGCTTGTAATCAAGCAATATGTTGTTTAATCCCAAATCAAAATTATCCCTATACATTCTTATTTATGTTTGTAAAGATAATGAAAGATGAGTTAATCAATATGGCTATTGGTTCTGCGCAACAAAACATCTCTCAAGCTCTAATTAAAAAAATAAAATTGCCAAAATTAACAAATAGAATTATAGCTTATCATTTTAAAACAGATCCTTTTTTTGAAAGAATATTAAAAAACCAAATCCAAATCCGCACCCTGGAATCCCTCCGCAATACCTTGCTTCCCAAATTAATGAGCGGTAAAATCAGGGTATCCTCTAGTCATTGATTGTATTGATAAATAAGGCTGTTATGGAGATAGAGCGATGAGCAAAATAACAGAAGAAGCCATAGAAAATCTCTGCATCGACCGCTTAAAAAAACAGGGCTATCAATATATTTATGGCCCGGATATTGCCCCGGACAGCGATACCCCGTGGCGCAGCAGTTTTGAAGAGGTAATTTTACCCGCTCGCCTAAGCGATGCCATCGCTCGAATTAACCCCGATATTCCCATTGATGCCCGGCAGGAGGCAATCAAGGAGGTCAGCCGGATTCAGTCCCCGGATTTACTGACCAATAACGAGGCCTTTCACCGAATGCTCACCGAAGGAGTAAAAATTTCCTATCAAAAAGATGGCAGCCAGCGTGGTGATCTGGTATGGCTGGTGGATTTTGCCAATCCTCTTAACAATGATTTTCTTGTCGTCAATCAATATA